>Ga0209433_10000380_pt1 | contig 13567 bp, 15 predicted proteins | sample METZYME_5_50m_FD_187552 | JGI IMG/M metagenome (GOLD analysis project Ga0209433, IMG submission 187552) | Marine microbial communities from oxygen minimum zone in mesopelagic equatorial Pacific - METZYME_5_50m (SPAdes) (version 2) | ecosystem: Environmental > Aquatic > Marine > Oceanic | place...
CAATAAGAGCTCTTGCAGATCTACTGCCTGCGATTGAAGTTGTTGAGGGAGATCCTTACAACAGCTCTCTTGATGATCCAGACCTTCAAAGTAATGATGTTAGGGAGAAAATAGAAAGTGGTAGTGACATTAAAAAAAGCGAAAAACAAGTTCCAATGATTGATCTACCATTAGGAGCTACAGAGGATAGGCTTTGTGGAACTATTGATATTGAAAAGGCCCTTAGTGAAGGTGTTAGAGCTTTTGAACCAGGACTGCTAGCGAAAGCGAATAGAGGGTTGCTTTATGTTGACGAAGTAAACTTGCTGGATGATCACCTTGTTGACGTACTTTTAGACTCTGCGGCCTCAGGCTGGAACACAGTAGAACGTGAAGGGATTTCGGTTCGACATCCTGCAAGATTTGTACTTATTGGTTCTGGCAACCCAGAGGAAGGGGAATTAAGGCCTCAGTTGCTTGATCGTTTTGGAATGAGTGTAGAGGTAAGAACAGTAAGGGAAGCAAAACTTCGCGTTCAAGTTGTTGATCAACGCACAGCCTTTGACAATGATCCTGAATCATTTAGCGATTCAGTTCAGGGAAATCAAGATTCCCTTCAACAGAAGGTGGTAGATGCTCAAAATTTACTTAAAGAGGTTTCTATCGATGAAGATCTCAGACTTAAGATTTCAGCGGTTTGTGGTGAACTTGATGTTGATGGTCTCAGAGGAGATATTGTTACCAACAGAGCAGCCAGAGCCCTTGCAGCATTTGAAGGAAGGAAAGAGGTAACTGAAGAGGATATTGCTCGTGTCGTCTCAACAGCTTTGAGGCATAGACTTCGAAAAGACCCTCTTGAACAAGTTGATTCTGGAGATAGAGTAATAAAAGCTTTTTGCAAAGTATTTGAAAGGAGTGAAACTAATGATGTATCTGAATTTGAACTGGCAACATCAAACTAAGTGAGAATAATAGGAATAGATCCAGGGTTAGCAAGGGTAGGTTATGGAATTATTGATGAAATAGAAGGAAAGAAAATAATGCTTGATTGCGGAATTATAGAGACAAAATCAACACAAAAGGAAGAAAAAAGACTTGTAGAAATTTCAAATGATTTAAGCTCAATAATAAATCAATGGAATCCAAATATTGCATCCGTTGAAAAGTTTTTTTTCTATCGTTCTAGCACGACAATTAGTGTCGTTCAGGCTCGAGGAGTGATAATTATGACTTTAGGAAAGCACAATATACCTTTTAAAGAGTTTCCTCCAATGCAAATCAAACTTGCGGTGACTGGTTATGGTCACTCAGATAAAGAGGAGGTTCTAAAATCTGTCATGCATGAACTGAGTATTACCTCACCACCAAAACCAGACGATGCTGCAGATGCACTAGCAATCGCACTTACTGGAATCTATCTTAAATAATTTAATCTATCATTAATTTTCTACTTTATGAAAAATATTTATGATGATATTAAATCAAGAAAAGAAACTAAAAGAAAGGAATATAATTTAATCCGTAATTCAAATTCATCTTTAATACATAAAAAAATAAAGTTGAGCGTGAAATCGGCATTACCTTTACTTTTAAATAAATATCATGTTGATGGAAAATATATATGTGTTTATTGGCCATTAAAAGGGGAAGTTGATATAAGATTTATCAAAGAAATTAATAATCAAAAAATTGCTTTACCTTCGAGTTCTAAAAGTAAAGGCATAAGCTATTATCACTGGTCAAATGATCAACTAGAAATAGATTCAAACAATATCCCTTCACCAAAAGGAGATAATCCGATTAACCCTAATGATATTTCTATTATATTTGCACCCGCAATTGCTATTGACCAAGAAGGTTACAGGTTGGGTTATGGGGGTGGCTATTTTGATCGTCTTAGACAAAAAGATTTGTGGTTTTCAATACCATCATTTGTAGTCATCAGTAATAATTGCATATCTAAAAAGCCATTACCAAGAGGAAGATGGGACGTTCCATTTAATGGATGGATTAGTGAAAAAGGTCTGCATCAAATTGAAGCAACTAAATAATTAGTTAGGCTTTAGAATAAGTAAATTCCTTGAACTGAAGAGGTGACTGAAATCAAAGAAAAATCTTTCATCAATACTTATGGGAGTGATTCATTAGATAGTCTTATAAAGCGTCTACAATCAACTTCAGATCCCAAAAGGCGCTACGAATATATTTTATGGCTAGCAAAAAGTTTGCCGTTGCTAGATAAAGAACTTCACTTAGAAACTACAAAAGTAAAAGGGTGCATTTCAGAAGTATATGTTTTTGGAATTCTCTTGAATGGAAGAATTCAATGGAAAGGATACTCAGACGCGCTCATAACAAAAGGATTGCTAGCTTTTCTAATAAAAGGTTTGAATGATCTAACCCCTTTTGAAGTACTCTCTATAAATCAGAAATTCATTGAAATGACAGGACTAAGTAAAAGCTTGACACCCTCCAGAGCGAACGGTTTTCTCAACATATTCTTAAAAATGAAAGCTCAAGCCAAAAAACTCTCATTACCCAGCTCTGAAAATTAATAAACGAGATTTATCCAAAATTATCGCTCTATAAAAACATGAACAAAGTTGGTATCGGTTTACTTGGACTAGGAACAGTTGGTCAGGGTGTCGCAAATATCATTAGCAGACCAAATGGTAGGCATCCCTTGGTTGGTGAACTTGAACTAATGGGTGTTGCAGTGAGAAATCTCAAAAAGAAAAGAGATATATTTATCCCTCATTCAATACTAACAACTGACCCAATTGAAATAGTAAATCACCCCAATATTCAAATAGTTGTTGAAGTAATGGGAGGTATAGAGCCTGCAAAGTCATTAATTATCCAAGCAATAAGAGCAGGTAAATCTGTAGTTACAGCTAATAAAGCAGTAATTGCAAGACATGGTGAAGAAATTTCAAATGAAGCAAAAGCCGCTGGAGTTTATGTCCTCATTGAAGCAGCAGTAGGAGGAGGGATTCCAATAATTGAGCCTTTAAAGCAATCTTTAGGAGGTAATCAGATAAAAAAAGTTAGCGGAATAATAAATGGAACAACTAATTACATACTTTCTAGAATGGATAAAGAAGGAGCGAATTATATTGATGTTTTAAAAGATGCTCAAGAGCTCGGATATGCAGAAAGTGATCCTGCCGCTGATGTAGAAGGATCAGACGCAGCAGACAAAATTGCAATTCTTAGTGGACTTGCTTTTGGAGGAACAATTAATAGAGCCAACATTCCAACCACTGGGATCAACCTACTAGAAAAAATAGATGTTAACTACGCTAGAAAACTTGGATATGGAATTAAGCTTTTAGCAATATCAGAGAAAAACGAAACTCAATTAAATATCGGAAAAAGTCAACCTTTATCTATTTGGGTTGAGCCCACACTGGTCCCCGAAGAAAATCCATTGGCAGGTGTAAATGGAGTTAATAACGCAATTCTTGTAGAAGGAGATCCTATTGGACAAGTAATGTTTTTTGGGCCAGGAGCTGGATCTGGCCCAACGGCATCAGCGGTAGTTGCAGACATACTTAACATCGCAGGTATTCTATCTATGAGTGAAGAAAAAATATTTAACTTAGATCCTCTCCTATCGGCAAAAAGTTGGAGAAGTTGTCACGTGGCCAAAAAGGAACAAATAACAAAAAAGAATTACATAAGGCTCATAGCCAAAGATACTCCAGGAGTAATCGGGGAAATAGGGACCATTTTTGGAAAGAAAAAAATATCAATTGAATCAATTGTTCAATTTGACGCAACAAACAAAGAAGCCGAAATAGTAGTTATTACTCACAAGATTAAGCAAGGACAACTTGATGAAGCTCTTTTTGATATAGAAAACTTGTCACAAATTAAGAGAATTGCATCAACGATGGGTTGCCTTTAGCTAACGAAAACTAGTCAAATTGAAATTAAGTTGCTACCAATATAAATAGAAAAAAGGGAGTTTTATCTTAAATTTCCTTTTCGGAGCTAAACCATGAAAACATCTAAAAACGTAATTGAAAAAGCTAGAAAAGAAACAGAGAAAAATATTAATCAAGGTGATTGTGTTTATCTGAAGAATCGAGAAGCACTATTTCAAGTATTAGGTATAGATAATGCTTATGAAAAATGTTGGGTTAGAGAATGGCCTCTTAATCCTAATGGATCGCCTGTCTTTGAGATATCAATTAAACAAGTATCAACTAATCAATAAATATTTTGCTGAGGTTGAATTTATTTCAGATTCATATACTAAATGTTAAAACTAAATTATATTAAAAATATTTTAAAAGTCACAAGCATTTTCTTTATATTCTTGCAGGTATCTTGCGTTCAAAATAAAAAAAGAGAAAATATTATTGTTGCAAGCGCAGGTAAAATTGAATCCCTAGATCCCGCTCAAGCAAATACTCTTAGATCACTACAGATATTAAGCGCTCTTGGAGATACTTTATACAAAATAAACAATGAAGGGAATATTTCTCCAAGTTTAGCCAAAGATTTACCAAAAGTAAGCAAGAATGGTTTGCAAATAGATATTCCACTCAAAGAAAATATTTCTTTTCACGATGGAACTATTTTTAATGCAGAAGCGATGGCATTTAGTCTTAATCGATTCTTAAAAATAGGAACTTTAAATTACTTATTAAATGAAAAAATAAAAGATATTGAAGTCAAAGATGAATTTCTTATAAGAATAAAACTAAAAAAGCCATCGAGCTCTTTGAGAAGTCTTTTAACCTCAGTAAATTTGACTCCAGTATCTCCTTATTCATATTCAAACTATAAAGATAGTTTTAATAATAAAAATTTTATAGGAACTGGACCTTACTTCTTAGAAAGTTTTAATTCAAGTCAACAAATACTCAAACCATTTAACAATTACTGGGGGAGGAAAGCTCTAAATAAAGGAGTAGACTTTATAAATTACACTAACTCTAGTACTCTTTTTGGAGCAATAAAAACGAAAGAAGTCGACGTCTTGATCTCAAACTCAATTGATGATATGCAGCGAGTAAGCTTAAACAATATGGTGAATAAAGATCAGCTTAAATCAGGAGAAGGTGATCCAATAGAGATTGGATATATTACTTTTAAAAGTAACAAATTACCTTTAGCAAATAAAACAATTAGGGAAGCTCTCTCCTATACAATTGATAGAGAACTAATTAGCAAACAAGTAAGTTTTGGAACTAGAGAACCCTTAAGATCTATCGTTCCTCCTCACTTACACAAAGAAGAGTTTTCACCATGGCCTATATATAATCCTAATATTGCAAGGTCTTTATTAAAGAAAGAAGGCTACTGTGAAAAAGACATTCTTTCTTTTCCTTTAACATTTAGATCTAATATACCTGCTGATAAATTACTTGCCCTTACATGGAGAGATCAAATCAAAAGAGATTTATCTGATTGTATACAAATAACTTTAAATGGTATTGAATCAACAACAGTATACAAACAACTTTCTGAAGGAGCATTTGAGGCAGTTATATTAGATTGGACGGGTGCATATCCTGACCCTAATGCATACTTAACTCCCTTATTAAGTTGTAATGAAATAAAAGATAATACTTGCCTTAAGGGTGAAGCTGTATTCAGTGGTAGTTTCTGGGGTAATAATAAAGTTCAAGATATATTGGAGGAAAGTGAATTCTTAGAAGGAGAAAGTAGATTAAAAAGTTTAATGAAAGCTGAACAACATGCAGCTGAGGGGAGAGCCTACTTACCAATTTGGCTAGTTAAACCTAAAGCTTGGTCTTTAAATGATATAAGTCAACCAGAATTCTCAAAAGATGGATTAATTATTCTAAAAAACTTAAAAAGAGACTAGTTTTGTCATCTAAAAAGGGCCTTTTCAGATATATCCTTTCGAGACTAGCTCTTTTACCCATTATGCTTTGGATTATTTCGAGCTTAGTTTTTATATTATTGAGAATCGCACCTGGTGACCCCGTAGATGCAATTCTAGGCACACGAGCTAATGAAATAGCAAGGGCAAGTCTAAGAAATAGACTTGGATTAGATAAACCTTTAATTAATCAATACCTTGAATATTTAAATCAATTAATACATGGAAATTTAGGAATTTCATTAAGTACGGAAGAACCTGTAAAAGTAATCATTGCTAAGGCTCTTCCAGCAAGTTTGGAATTAGCAATATTTTCAATATTGATAGCATCGTTACTAGGTTATTTAATTGGTTTTTTAGGAGCAGTTAAACCAGAAGGCAGAATTGATTTTTGGGGAAGGATTTTTGGTATTGGGACCTATGCTCTTCCTCCTTTTTGGGCAGCGATGCTAATTCAAATTATTTTTGCTGTATTGCTTGGTTGGCTACCCATTGGCGGCAGATTACCTCCTGGAGTTATGCCTCCGAACCCAGTCACTGGTTTCTTACTCTTGGATAGTGTTTTAAACAAAAATATTGAAATCATTTTTAGTTCTATTAAACATTTAATATTACCTTCATTCACTCTAGGGATATTATTAAGTGGAATATTCAGCCGGTCATTAAGATTGAACCTAGAGGAAATTCTTAAAAAAGATTATATTCAGGCTGCCAAAAGTAGAGGTATAAACGATTCCAGAATTTTATTTAAGCATGCTTTACCAAATACATTACTACCAGTATTAACAATTACTGGATTAACAGTTTCTTCCTTAATTGGTGGAGCACTTTTAATTGAGATAACATACTCATGGCCAGGTATTGCTCTAGGACTTCAAGAAGCTATCAACCAAAGAGACTATCCTGTAGTGCAAGGTATCGTTGTTGTAATTTCAAGCATTGTTGTCATGATAAGTATTGGAATAGATATTGCTATTGCATACATAGATCCAAGGGTCAGTTATTGAATCTTTAGAAGTTTTTCAATTATAGTCCTATCCAAAATATGAAATTTTAACTCACCTTTAGTTTGATTAGTATTTAAAGGAATTGATTTTTTCTCTTCTAATTTTTCTAAGAAATTTATTATCTCAAAAGATAATAAACTCTGAACAGAAAGTGGGTGGTAGCCCACAATTGATTCGCCTAAATTAAACAAGTCCTTACCCTCAGACTGCTTCATCTGCCCCTCTACTCTAATAGGTGAAAAATGGCTAGCACCCTCAATTAAAAGAATTCTGCTAAACGGGCTGGAACTCACAGCAAGCATTAATCCGAGTTGCTCTCTAATCGATGGTGTAACTAAATCAAAAGTTCCTCCGGTAAAGAAAATAGGAACATTTATTTGATTATCTAAATCCTTTTGCCACAAAAAACTCCCAAAACTATTCATACCAACAATAGCTGAAAGATTTTCAATACCTTTCCTATCTGACAAAGTAATATCTAATAATTGACATTGTAAAAGAGAAGATAAATTAGTAAGAGAGAGATTATCAAGGACCTCCTGACATCTATTTTCAAGCTGATTATCTATTTTTAGCCCTGTAGCCAAAATAGCAGTTAAGGCTCCTAAAGAATGTCCCATTAAGACAAGATTCTCTGAAGAAATATCTATTTTTCCTGTTTTTTTTGCCTTGAGTACAGTATCAATATCATTCAAACGTTCAGGAATAACTTCAGCGCCCGGGAGAGGGAGCCTTCCTTTTACCAACTCTTCTAATGCCAAAGAGTCACTGCCAGGATGATCTAGAACAACAACAGGCCAACCATTGTGACTAAGACTTCTTGCAAGCCAATTAAAATGATTACGATCTCCGCCTAAACCTGGCATTAAAAGAACCCAATTTTTTCTATTTTTTTTTCTAGAAGAAGGGTTCCAAACCTCTAAATTTAAAGGCTTCTTTCGATGAGAGACATCTAACGATATCAATTCATATTCAGTTTCTTTTATTTCAAGAGGTAAAACATTAATTTCTTCTCTTTTAACTGATAACTCATTAATTGAGACCAAATCTGAAATGAGTTTTTGTTGTTTATGTAATTCACTCCTCCAATTATTAGCTACTTCAATCCACCCATCCAAATCAATATGAATTGCTTTAACAGAGAGCGAATTTAGAAGATCAAGGGTTGTTACCTCGTCCTTTTCATTTAAAAGGGTTTCCAAAGTATCGAGAACACTTTCCCCAGAGCTGTCTTCATCCATAAGTATTAGATCACTTACTTCATCAAGCAATTTTCGACCTGACCAACTTCTCAAAATTTGTCTTGCCATACTTTTATCTCTTACCAACGGTGTACTTAAAAACTTCGCTAAACCTTTTCTTTCTCTAAAGCCAAGTAAATTAAGCCAGCTTGCTAATTCTGAATTTTTCTCCTCCGCACCATTGCTCCAATCAATCAATTCTTTTATCGAGATTGGAATAGACATTCCATCAAAGTGAATTTCAAATCTCTCTGCTGCTTGAAGTTTTGGATAAAAACAATAAGGTGCAAGTAAGCTTCCAACTGTTCCAAGAACAACTAATTTTTTAATGAATGAATTTGTTCTCAACTTCTAATTTTAGCAATTACTGGGATAAATTCCCTGTATCCCTAAGGTTAATAATAAAGGCTCGTTTATGGACAGCAATAGGTGCGGGAGGGGTATTATATTTAAGTCCAATAATTTTTAATAGTTTAGGTTTATCAGCTGAGCAAATCGGTAGCGGAATAACTACAGCTGCATTTGCTGGAATAACGACAAGGCTTGGAACAGGATATTTTCTAGACAAAAAATTTAACTATGATAAGGCAATTAAACTTGCATGTTTAATTGCAATATTATCCGATCTAATACTTTTATATTCTCAAGATTTTTTAGCATACATTTGTGGTCAGTTTTTTTTAGGTGCTGCAGCTGGAATTTATTGGCCTTCAGCTGAATTGGCAGTCCCATTGAATTGCACTAGCAAAATCAAATCAAGTGAAGGTTATTCTCTTGCAAGAAGTGCTGATGCTATTGGAGTAACATTAGGGGTATTGCTAGGCACAATTGGAACGTATTTTGAATTTACACGAATAATATATTTAATAGATATTTTATGTATGTTATATATATTCCATATTCTATTAAATAATCTCGGAATAAGTACAAATGAAGCCAAGCTAGATACTGCAGATAATATAGAATTTGATATTAAGAATTCAGAGAAAAAATCTAATCTTAAATGGGTTATTAGATTATTCCCTTTATTTTTAATAACTTTGTTTGTAACAGGGGTAATGAGTTTGCTACAAAGTATTCTTCCATTAGATTTAGCGAATGGTGGTATAGTAAGACCGCCATTTCCAAAGGAAAGAGTTGCCACATTAGTAACACTTAAACTTGTTTTAGTTGCAATTTTTCAATGGCCTGTAGGTTATATTTTAAGGAATAAAAATTCATCTTTGAAATTTAAATTATGCTTAATATCTTTACTAATCGGTTTTATTTTTTTATCGCTTTCTAACCTATTAATTAATGGATATATATTAATACTTTTAGCTTTCATACCTCTAACAATTTCTTTATGCATATTCCTACCATCTGCATCAGATTCAATTATAAAATCATCTCCAACTAAATATCAAGGTACAGCAATTGCTTTATATTCTCAGTGCTTTGGAATTAGTTCCTTAACAACCCCATGGATGGCTGGTAAGTTGATAGATAATTTAAATACAGCCTTTTATTTGTGGATAATTGTTAGTCTTATTTGTTTAGCTTTACTACCAATATCTAAGAATATTAGATAAAAGTATCTAATCTCTTTAAATAGTTTGATCCCTATTCATTTCTTCAATTCTTAATTCCCTTAAATATAAAAAAAGAGGTGCCGAAAAGGCGAATGCGATTGTAAATGTAGTTAATATTACAATCCAAAGGTTTTTCATCTCCAGTCTCTTCGATTCTGAAATTATCCAAACAAATACTGCAGTTGAGCCTACAAAAAGATCTCTAGACAAAGATTGTGAAGCAGGATTATTATTAGCCAATTCTATAAATAATTGAATATCAAAAGCAGGTCCATAACTTTTTGCAAATTCAATATTTGCTAATGTAGGTAAAATGGCACCCAATAGAGCCAATAATAAATAAACCCATTTCAACCATTTGATCTGTTTTATCATAAGTAAAATTTTGTTAAATAAAAAATTATATATCAGAACTATTATAAATTTTGTAAATTTTACGAATAAAAAATATCATTCTTTTAAGTATGAACTTAACTAAGTATATTAGAAATAATATAGTTATTCAAGAATGAGAGTTGATGCATCTAAAAAAATATTTAGGCTACCTAAACTTAAATTAGCTGTTATTGGTCATGTTGAATGGGTTACATTCTTAAAAGTTGACCAGCTTCCAATAGCGGGAGAAATTTCACATGCAAAAGATTGCTTTGAGGAAGCAGCAGGAGGTGCGGCAGTCGCAGCTGTTCAAATGGCAAGATTGACAAATGGAACTGTCGACTTAATCACTTCATTAGGTAATGACTATTATGGTGAAAAATGCTACGAAAGACTTACTAAACTTAGTTTAAATTTAAAGGTAGCTTGGCGTAAAAAACCAACAAGAAAAGGTATTAGCTTGATTAGTAAAGATGGAGAAAGAGCAATTACGGTAATTGGAGAAAGATTACAGCCAATTGCCTCTGACAATCTACCTTGGGATGATATGCAAAATTACGATGGTGTTTTTATTACAGCAACAGATAAAGAAGGAATCAGACTTGCCAGGAAAGCTAAATTTCTTTCTGCAACACCCCGAATAGGTCAACAAACCTTAAAGAATTCAAAAGTAAAAATAAACGCTTTACTTGGTAGCGGTCTTGATCCTGGTGAAAAAATAAATCTTGAGGAACTTGAGCCTAAACCAGACATATACATTTCAACACAAGGGAAATTAGGTGGAACAATTTTTCCTGAAAATACAAAATACAAATCCATTAAGCCTAGTTCAAAAGAGATCGACACCTATGGATGTGGTGACTGCTTCGCAGGAGCTGTCACTACAGCTCTCTCTGCAAAACTAGATTTAGAGCAAGCGGTTAATATAGGTGCATATTGCGGTGCTGAATGCTCAACTCATTACGGGCCTTACTAAAATGAAAAAGAAAGAAAATAAAAATCTAAAACCAAACGATAAAAATTCTATTACTAATAATATGATTATACTAATATTTTCAATTATTTCTATTTTTTTTGAATCAATAATAATCATCATCAGTTTATTTAAAAAAGGCATTGTAAAAAAAGAAGTACTTTCAAATAAAACAGATCTTGGCTTCGACTTGATAATCAAAAGAAAATAAATTAAATAATTTGCAATCATCTGGCTTTATTTCTAGAAGTTGCTTAAATTAGTAGATATTAAAATTATCTATGATGAAATTAATTACAATATTTTTAATAATATTTTTTATATATATATTATTAATTTTAAATAAGAGAAAAAAATTTTATAATAAAAAGAGTTTAATTGAGAGATTTAAGAACAGGTTCAAAAATATTAATGTACGTCGAGAGAGGATATCTGAGGAATTTACAAACTCTCTTTTACTTGACCCTTGTAAAAACATTCCAATAGGAACATGGTATTCAGAGGCTGAGCTTAGGGAAAAGGCAGATATTCATAGATCCAGATTAAGTAAATTTGGTAAATCAAAAATTAATGGGGAAATGCTATTTGTCGGGCCAAAAGGAGGGATTTACAAAATAAGTGAAGATGGGAAAAAAAAATATGTTTAAATCTTAAAAGACAAAAAGTAAGCATTACAAAAAACTAATTATTGCTAAAATCACATTACTAATCCTTCACTCTATTAAAATTGAATTTATATCTAACGGTCTCATTTGGAGAGTTAGAGCTATCTAACCTAACTTTTTGGAGCCTTGTTGGGATTACATTATTATTTGTCATATCTTTTATTTTATCAACAATTCCTCTTACTAAAAATATAAAGGATTCAAAAAATATTTCTTCAAGAAAATAAAATTCAAGCAGCCTCCTTATATTCGGAGAAATCTCTATTCGCCCAATGTATTACTTCAATAGATAGATTCGAAATAGAAACCTTTTTACCTTCATTTTTAATAGATATTATATTTGTATCATCTACAAGTTGATCTGAAATTTCATTTGAAAGAACTCTTGAGTTGGAGATCTTTAAACGATAGTTACGAGCAAGATTTTGAATTGAGAAACCTTTTGCTTTAGATCGTTTTGGCCAAAAATTCTTCATGATAGATTGATAGAATATATTTTCTTAAGAAAACCAAAAAAAAATAAAATAGCAACTAATTCTGTTTTATGTAACAAATATTTTTAACCCATACTTAAATATCAAGCAGCTGGCATAGATGGTTTCTCTCCCTTACATTCAAGACTAGCCCTAGTAGAAACTCCTGTAGTTGGGTTCACACCGTCAGCTATTTTACATAGGTTTCTTTGATCTTCGCTGTCAAGAATTGCAAAAGTGAAATCAGCTCCTTCGATTTGAGCACCAGCAAAGCTACTACCAGATGCAATCATATTTACTAAAATAGAATTTCTGAGGTCTGTTTTCTGAAAATTAACCCTATCCGAAAGAGTATCGGTAAGGTCTATTCCATTGAGGTTAGAACCTTTGAGATCTGACAAAGTTAATGTCGTTCCATGAAGATCGACGTTACTGAAATCAGCATCTCTTGCCACTGCACCAGCAATGGACGAAAGATGTAAGTCTTCTCCGTGAAAATCGAATCCAGTGATATCTGATCGAACATAACTTGGAACTTCATCCCCTTCACCTTTAACTGCCACATTGGCACCAGCAAATACTGGATTGACCCCAAAAAATATGATTAAGAAACTGAGAACATATTTGAAAATTTTTGAAAAAAGAAGATCAAAATTCATGAGTAAAAATGATAATCAACCTGATTAATGCAATTATCTCCCCTATTAAAGAATTTTAAGTACATTGATAAAACAAATTAATGTAAGAGTATTTATCTATTGATTATTACAAAAGAGGTCTTCCAGAGAGAAATTCATGGATTACTGGATTCATCCAATATAAACCTACGAACAACATGACAAATACATTGAAAAATATCAAAATACCACCAATTAAAAAAGTTTGATCATTTGAAGTATTTACTTCTGTTGAGTTTTGAACGATAGCTTGGAAATTCTGGTTCATTTTTTCTGTTAAACCCCACCAAATTACAGCAAAAATCAATATATCGAGGATCTAACTGAAGAATTAACAGGATCTTTTTATTTTTTTAAGATTTGAAAATATATCTGTTGATAGCTTTCGAGAAGGGATATTTGGATCTCTCTGTGTTTTTAAAATTAATCTACCATTCGAGTATTAAAGTCTTTCAAAAACTGATTCACTCATGCCATTCATTCAAATCAACACATCCTCTAAAAGTGTTGTAGAAAATGATGATTTGCTCCAAAGAGATATTTCAAAAATGGTTGCTGATTTAACCGGAAAACCTGAAAATTATGTAATGACGATGATCCAAAGAAATGCCAAGATGACATTTGGTGGAACCGATGAACCATGCTGTTTTATCAAGGTTAAATCCATTGGCTCACTAACCCCTTCCTCGATGAGCAAGTCTTTGTGTGAGTTAATTGCATCTAAAACTAATATAAATACTAATAGG
>Ga0209433_10000382_pt1 | contig 13530 bp, 11 predicted proteins | sample METZYME_5_50m_FD_187552 | JGI IMG/M metagenome (GOLD analysis project Ga0209433, IMG submission 187552) | Marine microbial communities from oxygen minimum zone in mesopelagic equatorial Pacific - METZYME_5_50m (SPAdes) (version 2) | ecosystem: Environmental > Aquatic > Marine > Oceanic | place...
AACGATCACCTCTATACATGCCTCCAAGCTGCGGCAGAGAGACATGAGATTCGTCTATGAAAACCAATGCGTCTTCAGGTAAATATTCATAAAGGGTGGGTGGAGGTTCTCCAGGCTGTCTATCAGATAAAAACCTCGAATAGTTTTCTATTCCTGAACAAAAACCAAGCTCTCTTAGCATTTCAATATCGTATTTTGTTCTTTCTTCAAGCCGTTGAGCTTCGACAAGCTTATTTTCTTTTCTCAAATATTCTAATCTTTGTGCAAGCTCCTCTTTTATAAATTCTATTGCTTGCAATACTTTCTCTCTCGAAGTGACATAATGGGACTTTGGATAGATAGTTATCCTAGGAACCTCACGGTATATCTCACCGGTCAATGGATCGAAAAGTTTAAGTGCATCAATCTCATTTCCAAATAACTCTATTCTGAGTGCTTCTTTCTCAGAATCAGCAGGAAAAACATCAATTACATCTCCTCTAACTCTGTACATAGAGCGTTTGAATTCGACCTCATTTCTTTCATATTGTAATTCTGCTAATCGTCTTAAAAGTATTCTTTGATCAACTTCATCTCCTTTATCTAAATGTAAGACCATCTGAAGATAGGATTGAGGATCACCGAGGCCATAGATTGCTGACACAGAAGCTACAATTACAACATCCCTTCTTTCCATAATTGCTTTTGTAGCTGAGAGCCTCATTTGTTCAATATGCTCATTTATTGAGGCATCTTTCTCTATATAAATATCGGTGGTAGGCACATAGGCTTCGGGTTGATAATAGTCATAATAAGATACGAAATATTCAACAGAATTATTAGGGAAATACTCTTTAAATTCTCCATATAGTTGTGCGGCCAAAGTTTTGTTATGAGCCATAACTATAGCTGGCCTTTGAACTTCCTGAATTACATTTGCCATCGTGAAAGTTTTGCCAGAGCCTGTAACACCTAATAGGGTTTGATTTAGTAAACCGTCATTTAGCCCCTTAACAATCTCTCCAATAGCCTTAGGTTGATCACCTGCAGGCTTATAATTAGAAACTAGATCGAACTTCTTAGGCATAATTTTATAAAAAATATTATACGCTGAGTTTGTTAGCGTTATAATTATATTATTCCCCGATAGCTCAGTTGGTAGAGCAAATGACTGTTAATCATTGGGTCGCTGGTTCGAGCCCAGCTCGGGGAGCCAAATTTTGGCCCACTTCGGTTGTGGGCCATTTCAATTTAAAAAGTATAACTAGTAAATGGCTGCAAAATTATTTAATCCAAACTCTGAAGAACCGTTTGTTTTAAGTAGATCAAGAGTCGATAATTTTCTTGAGTGTTCGAGATGTTTTTACTTAACCAATAAAGTAGGTATCGCAAGGCCTCCTTCATTTCCATTTAATCTGAATAATGCTGTGGATGAGCTACTAAAAAATGAATTTGATAATTATCGAGAAAAACAGGAACCTCACCCAATAATGATAGAAAACAATATAAAAGCCGTTCCTTATAAACATCCCGATCTAGAAGAATGGAGAGAATCATTGAGACATGGGGTAAAGAGAAAACATGATCAAACTAATCTCATACTTAGAGGAGGATTGGATGATTTATGGATTCATACTGAAACTAAGCAACTTATAGTTGTGGACTACAAAGCAACTTCAAAAAAAGGAGAAGTCAGTATCGATGCTGATTGGCAAATAGGCTACAAAAGGCAGATAGAATTTTATCAATGGCTCCTGAGAGGTAATTCATTTGATGTGTCAGACATTGGTTATTTTGTTTACTGCAATGGTATTTCAGAGAAGGACGAGTTCAATAATATTTTAGAATTTAAAACAAAATTAATACCCTATAAGGGAAATGATTCTTGGGTTGAACCCACTTTAAGAGATTTAAAAGAAACTCTTTTGAGAGATAAGGCACCGGAATCAGATAATAAGTGTAGTTATTGCTCTTACGTTAAGAAAACTCAATTAGTTTGAATTAAACTTTTCTCCAGACTGTTTCATTGTTTCTGTCCTCTAGAGCAATCCCCATTTCAAGCAGATCGTCTCTTATCTTGTCAGAAAGTGTGAAATCCTTCTCAGCTCTAGCCTTGTTTCTCTTGTCAATTAAACTTTGTATTTGGCTTTCTGAGATATTTATACCATCTCTAAAGTAATCGTTAGGATCTTGCTGAAGCAATCCTAATATGCTCGATAGATCATAAAGTTCACTTGCTAATTTAGTGGCTTCCTCTATTTCATTATCTTTCTTGAGAGAATTTACTTGTCTTGCTATTTCAAACAGCACAGAGATTGCAGAAGGCGTATTGAAATCGTCTTGCATGGCATTGTGGAACTTATCTGAGTATTCACTCTTAACTGACTCCTTACTCAAGTATTCAAGATCTTCAATTGAATTATAGAGACGATCCAATGAACTCTTTGCTTCTTCAATACTTTCATCAGAATAGTTAAGAGGGCTCCTGTAGTGGCTGGAGATAAGAAATAGGCGCAAAACTTCGGGGGAGTGATTTTCTAAAGACTCTTTTACAGTCACGAAGTTCCCAAGCGACTTAGACATTTTTTCTTTATCAATTCTCAGAGAACCGGTATGCATCCAAATTTTTGCAAAATCTTTACCGGTAACACATTCTGATTGAGCAATTTCATTTTCATGATGGGGAAATTTGAGATCAGATCCACCTCCATGTATATCAAAAGTCTCACCGAGTGCATCTATACTCATGGCAGAACACTCGATATGCCAACCTGGTCTTCCTAATCCCCAAGGTGAATCCCATTTGATGCCTTCAGTATCTTTTTTCCACAGAACAAAATCGGAAGGGTTCTTTTTATCTAGGTCTATATCTACTCTTGCTCCAGCAAGCATATCCTCTAAATTTCTTCCGGAAAGTTTTCCGTAAGATTTAAAAGACTCGACCGAAAAATAAACATCAGAATCGCCTTCATAGGCATGCCCCTTGTCAATTAGGGTCTCTATGAGAGAAATTATCGAATTAATATTTTCGGTTGCTCTTGGCTCCAAATCTGGGTTTATCATGCCAAGTGACTCGAAATCTTCTTGCATTGAATTAATATATTTTTGCACTAGGTCAGTTGGATCTAAATTTAATTCTTTGGCTCTAGATATTATTTTGTCGTCAACATCAGTAATATTTCTTACATAGGTCACTTTAAAACCTATATTTCTCAAATATCTTACTATGAGATCGAATGATAGGAATGTTCTTGCATGACCTATATGGGTATCGTCATAAACCGTCATCCCGCATATATACATGCGCACAGAGTTTTCATCTATGGGCTTAAATGCCTCCTTCTTTCCAGAAAGTGTATTAAAAATCCTCAAAGCTTGGAGGCCTCCTCTAACCTTTCTATAACTTTTTCTTTTCCTATTAATTCAAAGACTTTATCTAATTCAGGACCGAATGTCTGGCCAGTAATGGCCGCTCTCAGGGGCATGAATAATGCTTTACCCTTCAATGAAGTTTTATCTCCTATAGCTTTAGTAATCTCACTCCACGTTGCAACATCAGAATTCAGAACTTCGATGGCATCATAATAAAAATTTTTTCCTGCTGACTGAATTATTTCATTATTTCTTAGCGGCTTCAGAAATAGATTATCGATATAGCTTGAAGCATCTTTGGGGAAATTTATATTTTCAATAATAAGACTAATGAATTGTTTCCTGTTGACTGTCGAAGGTAATTTACTCAGGGCCTCTTCTAGCCATATTTCAGATTCATTAAAATTTAGGCTCTCAACAGCTTTTTTTTGCCAAAAGAGCAGCTGATCCATGTCTAATTTACTTGGAGAATTGGAGATATTTGACGTATCGAAAGACTCGGCTAAACCTTCCAAAGTTTTGAGTTCATTGTCATTAATTTTATGACCTACCCTGGACAGATAATTCAATACTGCAATTGGCAGGTATCCTTTCTCTCTTAAATCTCTTATTGAAAGACTTCCGTTTCTTTTTGATAAAGGAGCGCCATCTCTGCCTGTAAAAAGAGAAACATGTGCATATTCGGGTAGTTTGAGACCAAGAGAATTTAGCAATGCTATCTGTCTTGGGGTATTACTCAAATGGTCATCTCCTCTGAGCACAGCATCAACTTCCATAAGGGAGTCATCTATAGCATTAGCGAACATAAAGGTAGGAGTTTTATCTTTTTTCATAACAATAAAATCATCTAGATCATTTGTTGAAAAAGATTGAGGACCTTTAACTAAATCAACAAACTCTATGATCTCTCCTTTCGGGATTCGAAATCTATAAACAGGTTTATTGCCTTTATCTAATTCTTCTTTGACCTCTGATTTGGTTGCCTCAGACCAAATACCTGTATAGCGAGGAGGTTGTCCAGCAGCAATTTGATTTCTCCTTATAATTTTTAGTTCTTCTTCGCTGGTGAAACAAGGATAAATAAGTTTTTTTTCTTTTAATTTTTCATAAAAACTCTCATATAGATCTAACCGCTCAGACTGAAAGTAAGATTTTTCCTTGCCTGATATTCCAGGTCCTTCATCCCAAGTTAAGCCCATCCATTGAAGATCTGTGCATACAGCATCAGAGAACTCTTTCTTAGACCTTTCAAAGTCAGTATCCTCAAGCCTCAATAAAAAACTGCCATTGTTATTTTTAGCTAAAAGCAAGCTAAAAAGAGAAGTGCGCAAATTTCCTAAATGCAAAAGACCTGTTGGGCTTGGACAAAATCTGGTTTTATTTATCTTCACGCTGTTAATGTATTGGATGCTTCACCATAAAATTCGTATTATAGCTCTCTCATGCTTACGAATTTAAAAGAAATATGAACAAACTCAAAACTATCCTTGCACTTACATCTATTTTTATTTGTCTTTCTTGGGTAGCTGGATGTTCACAAACAGAAAAGGAGATAAAAGTGATAACTTTTGAAACTACATTAGGTCCGATAGTAATTGAATTATTCGAAGAAGAAGCACCCGTAACCTCGAAGAATTTTTTGGAATATGCAGAAAGTGGTTTTTTTAATGGGACGCTATTTCATAGGGTCATACCAGGATTTGTAATACAAGGTGGTGGTATGGAATCTGGAATGATCAATAAAGAAGGTAATCCTCCAATTATGAATGAAGCAAACAATGGAGTTAAGAATCTTAAGTGGACTCTTTCAATGGCTAGGACCAATGATCCTCACTCTGCAAGCTCTCAGTTTTTTATTAATTTAGTAAATAATGTTTCCCTAGATCATACAGAAGAGACCATACAGGGTTGGGGATATGCAGTTTTCGGAGAAGTTATTGAAGGATTCGAGACTGTTGAAGCAATAGCCTCTGCTGCAACAGGGAGTTCTGGTTTCCACCAAGATGTGCCTCTAGAAGAGATATCTATAATTGATACTAAAGTAACAACTGAATAAAAATGTCCTATTGCTTCATATCTGATCTGCACTTAAATCAAGATAGACCGGATATCACAAAAGCGTTTTTAAATTTTCTTGAGAATACTGCCTGTAAAGCGGAGAAACTTTACATACTCGGAGACCTTTTTGAGGCCTGGATCGGAGATGATGACCAAAATGAATTTATATCCGAAATACAGAATGCCCTAATTCGAATCAATAAAACTACGAAGGTTTTGTTTATGCACGGAAACAGAGACTTTCTCATTGGTCCTGATTTTGCCTCTTCTGCTGGTATGAAAATCTTAACTGATCCTGTGGTTGAAGAAATGTTCGGTGATCCAGTCTTACTGATGCATGGTGACCTCCTTTGCACAGAAGACATCGACTATCAAAAATTTCGAAAGGTTAGCAGAGATATCAAGTGGCAAAAAGAATTCTTAAGCAAGCCCTTAGCAGAGAGAAGAATAATTGCTCAAAACCTAAGAGGTGCAAGCAAAGAGGCTACTGGCAAAAAGAAGGAAGAAATTATGGATGTGTCTGAATGTGAGGTCATTAAAATAATACAAGAATCTTCTGTTAGCCTTCTGATTCATGGACATACACATCGACCAAATTCGCACAGTATTGCTTTAGAAAAGCATACTGCAAAGAGGATAGTTTTAGGAGATTGGGACGAATATGGATGGTATGTCTGGATGGATTCCAATTCTTGTGAGTTAAATAAATTCTCTATTTCTTAGAAATAGATCGTAACCGAATCATAAGTCCAACTATTAGAATTAACATCCCTAAGATAACTCTAAGATCACTGTAATAGCCAATTGGTTCAACGGGATATGCAATGGTTTTTTGTAATGCGGCCACTTTGAAAGCATGTTTAGTTCTCATATTTGGATGAGTAACTATCTCCATGAATGCTCTGCGGCTTTTGTATCTCATTAAAGCTGCTTGATCCCAAGTCTCTGCTCCTTCGATGCCAACTAAATCCATAGATTCCCAGATAGCATAACCCCCGAAGATTGGGTGTGAAGCTCTTTTTAAAAGATTTGGCCACATATGCTCCATGTATCTTGACATCAGTTGATCAGCTGACTCTCCTGAATTTGCACCCACAACATCTCCTGGATTCCTATTCATTTCTATACTATTCACCATAATGAATTGCCTTCCAGTGTCTTGCTCCATAAACTTTCGGAGAAAATCTTTTCTCAGCTCAGATGGGATATAAAAGTCTTCTTCAAGATCTGAAGACGTTCCAACATTTCTTAAATTTTGATCGTACTTAATTAGGAAATCCTGTATTTCTTCTTCGCTTAGCTTTCCTCCCATATCCGTATACCAGAAGAAAAAGCATGCATAAATCGTTCCTAAAATTAACCAAGTTTTCATATTTACTATTATCGAATATCTTTTTTTTATTAATAGTAGGTTAAAAACTTTACAAAATCACTCTTTAATTATACTGTATATATATACAGTATAAATTTATAAAACCCTTATGAAAATTGACTATCTGGGTGATGCCTCGGAAGAAGATTTATCCCTTCTAGAAATCCCCTATTTTTTAAATACCGTTCGCGTAGGCTGGCCAAGTCCTGCGGATGATTACGTAGAGAGACCTATAGATCTTAATGAATATCTAATAAAAAATTCAGCCGCTACATACTTTGTTCGTGTAAGTGGAGATTCAATGGTAAACGCGCACATAGGAGATGGAGCAATTTTGATAGTCGATCGCAGTATAGAGCCGAGTCATAATAAAATTGTTATAGCTTCGGTTGATGGATCCTATGCATGTAAAAGGCTACTACTTAAGCCTAGTATTTGTCTTGTTTCTGAAAATCCGAAATATCCACCTATACCGATTAATCAAGAAGAAGAATTAGAGATAGCCGGTACAGTTATAGCCGCCATAAATCTCTATTAAAAGTTATGACATTTGCTCTAGTTGATTGCAACAGTTTTTATGCATCCTGCGAAAGGATATTTAGACCAGATATCAAACAAAAACCAGTTGTTGTTTTATCAAATAATGACGGTTGTGTGGTCGCTCTTTCAAAAGAGGCTAAGCAGCTTGGTATAAAAATGTGTGAACCTTGGTTCAAAATAGAAAAGCTATTTCTAAAAAAAGGAGGTGTTGCTTTCTCTTCAAATTACGAATTGTATGCAGATGTTTCTTCAAGAGTTATGCAAACTTTGGAATATCTGTCACCTAAAGTTGAGGTATATAGCATAGATGAGGCATTTCTAGATCTTTCAGGTCTACAAGAATACGAAAAGTTTGGTTATCAATGCAAAGAAACTATAGATCGCTGGATTGGAGTACCTGTATGTGTAGGAATAGGTCCGACAAAAACTTTGGCTAAAGTGGCTAACTATGGTGCTAAACATTATCCTGCAACAAATGGTGTGGTAGACCTAACAAACAAAAATAGACGAGAAAAATTAATGGCTTTGATGCCTGTACGGGAGGTATGGGGTGTAGGCAGTAGAATTAATAGAAAATTAAATAGCCTGGGAATAGAAACTGCTCTTGAGTTAGCAAAAATAGATACTAAGCTAATTAAGAGAAAATTTAGTAGCGTCCTTGAAAGAACTGTCATGGAGCTACAAGGATATCCGTGTATAGCTCTAGAACAACAACCTAAGACTAAAAAACAAATAGTTGTAAGCAGAACCTTTAGCAGAAAAGTTAACGACTTAGATTCAATCAATGAGGCAGTGAGCGATTATGCATCGCGTGCATGTGAAAAATTGAGGAGAGAAGATCAATATTGCAAGATGGTTTCTGTCTTTATGAGGACGAATTACTTTAGAAAACAGGACAGGCAGTATCATGGATTCAAAAGTTGCAAGTTATTTGCTCCAACTAATGATACAAGAGATATTTTAAATGCTACAAGAAACCTAACAAAACAAATATTTAAAGCAGATATTAATTTTATAAAAGCTGGAGTTATGCTGAGTGACTTTTATGATGAAGGTATCTATCAAGGTGACTTATTTAGATCAGCAGATAGAAGAATTAACAGCAAAGAATTAATGACAACAATAGATATGATAAATAATTCTGGGATAGGCAGGGTCGCTTTTGCCTCTCAAGGGATTAAAAAAACCTGGTCGATGAGGAGACAATTAAGGTCACCAAGGTATCTAACTAATTGGGAAGAAATACCGATTGTGCAATGAACTTAATAACCACTGTGGAACCTGAAAAGATCGTCTTTTTTGTTGATAAATTCTGACTCAATAAATGCAAGCTCAGATAATCTGTCCGACCAGTCTTCATTGAAAATTTCAGAGTAGATGTTTAAGTATAGATCACAATGACGTGCTTCTGCCTTATAAAGTTTCGTATAAAACTTCTTGAGTGTATGCGGTAAGTGAGGTGCTAATGAAAAAAATCTTTCACAAGATCTTGCCTCAATGATCGAACTAATTATTAGAGTATCCTTTAGTCTTTGTGGCTCTTGAAGAGAAGAAGTGTCATATAAAGTCTGTGCATATTTACTTGATTTGATATTCCTATATTTAAATCCTTGCTTTTCGATTAACTTTAAAACCTGCTCAAAATGTAATAATTCTTCACGAGCAAGAGGAGAAAGAATTTTAGCTAAGTTGTAGTGAGGATATCTATGTATGAGAGAAAGAGCCGAAGAGGCTGCTTTTTTTTCACATTGAGCATGATCAATTAAAAGTGTTTCTAAAGAACCAAGAGCTCTTTTAATCCAAGCATTAGGTGTAGGAGAATCGAGAATATTCTCCCAAGTTTCAGACATTAGTATATTTTTCTACTTTGTAATAACGATCGTAATGCGCCTCTGATAATTCGAAAAGCTCCTCTTCCATTTCTTTCTTCAATTCTCCTAGATCGTCAATATTCCTATCAAGGAGTTTGAAACCAAAATCCTCCGAGTTTTTTATGGACTTGCTACCAGTTCTAAGCAAGTCAAACACCCAACAGAGAGGGTTATTTTCTTCTTCGAATTTAACTTTATGATCGAGTAACTTGGCCTTGAGAAGCTCTTCGTCAAAAACAGATATTTTCGGTTCCATGATTTGGACTTTAAGAAATTCTAGTCTGTTGAGAACAAAACTCTTTTCTGTTTGGTTATAAGAATTCCAATCAATAATCTCATGCTGATATCGCTTGCAGCCTTTGCAAACTTCATCGCCTAGGCCAGTGGAACAAATTCCAACACAAGGAGTTTTGACAGACTTTCTCATAGATCAAATATTATAACTTAGTTAATTGGGAGTAACTTGATAAAAGAGTATGGTAAAATGACGATCCAAAAATTAATTCCTAAATAAGTGATGCTTAAAGATTACAAAAATCATGTGCAAGAGAGATTGCAACAAGGAATACCTCCTTTAGCACTCAATGCAGAGCAGGTTTCTGACCTTGTTGATCTTTTAAAATCACCTCCAAAAGGTGAGGAAGATTATATTTTGGATCTGATTACAAACAGAACGCCGGCAGGAGTTGACCCAGCTGCATACGTCAAAGCCGGTTTTCTAACTGCAATAGCTAAAGGCGAGACAACATCACCATTGATAGATAAAGAACATGCCACAACCTTATTGGGAACTATGTTGGGTGGCTACAATGTTGAATCTTTAATAGGCTTACTGGAAGATGAAGAAGTCGGGCAAATAGCAGCCGAGGGTTTGAGTAAAACATTATTAATGTTTAATGCAAAGCATGACGTCATTGAACTGGCTCAAAAGAACTCAAATGCAAAACGAGTTGTCGATTCTTGGTCTAATGCAGAATGGTTTACCTCTCGACCCAAGCTACCGGAAATAATCAAAGCCATTGTTTTTAGGGTTGAAGGAGAAATTAATACCGATGATCTTTCGCCCGCTCCAGATGCTCCATCTAGACCAGATATCCCATTGCATGCGCTAGCTATGCTTAAGAAAACTATGGAAAATCCAATTGCAACTATTGAAAAGCTTAAAGAATCTGGTCTTCCGGTGGTTTTTGTTGGGGACGTGGTTGGTACAGGATCTTCAAGAAAATCGGCTACAAATTCTCTTCTTTGGCATATTGGTGAAGATATCCCATTCATACCAAATAAGAAGCAAGCAGGAATATGTATTGGTGGAAAAATTGCTCCTATTTTCTTTAACACTCTTGAAGATTCAGGCGCACTCGCTTTTGAATGTGATGTAAGCAAAATGAGCCTTGGTGATGTGATCGAGATATACCCCTATGAACAAAAAGTAATTAATTCAGATACACGAGAGTTGTTGTGTGAGTATGAGTATAAATCTAATACCTTACTAGATGGAGTTAGAGCTGGAGGAAGAATACCTCTTATAATAGGAAGAAGCCTGACTGACGAAACAAGAGAGGTTTTAAGCTTAGAGTCTTCTAAGGTGTTTGTTCGGCCTGAAGAAGCAGAAAAGTCTGACAAGGGTTATACCCTAGCACAAAAGATGGTTGGAAAAGCCTGTGGTGTTGAAGGTATAAGACCAGGTATTTATTGCGAACCGAGAATGTCAACTGTTGGAAGCCAAGATACAACTGGCCCCATGACAAGAGATGAATTAAAAGAATTGGCTTGTCTTGGATTTAACTCAGATCTAGTGATGCAGTCTTTTTGTCATACAGCGGCCTATCCTCTTCCAAAAGATGTTGAGACCCAACACACGCTTCCAGAATTTATTCAAACTAGAGGAGGTGTTGCTTTAAGGCCTGGTGATGGAATTATTCACTCATGGTTAAATAGAATGCTATTGCCTGATATGGTTGGAACTGGTGGCGATTCTCACACGAGATTTCCTCTAGGTATAAGCTTCCCTGCGGGATCAGGATTAGTTGCCTTTGGTGCGGCTCTTGGAGTTATGCCATTGGATATGCCTGAGTCGGTACTTGTGAGGTTTAAAGGAGAAATTCAACCTGGGATTACCCTAAGAGATCTTGTAAATGCTATACCCTATGCAGCACTTCAGTCAGGGCAGCTGACACTTCCGAAAGAAGGAAAAATTAATATATTTTCGGGTCGATGTCTTGAGATAGAGGGACTTCCTAATTTAAAAGTTGAACAAGCTTTTGAGTTGTCTGATGCATCTGCTGAAAGATCTGCTTCAGGCTGTACCATTAAACTCAACGAGGAACCTATAAGAGAATATTTGGAATCAAACGTAACTTTACTCAGATGGCTTATTTCAGAGGGATACGAAGACAAAAAGACGTTGGAAAGAAGAGCTCAAGCTATGGAAGCTTGGTTAGAAAATCCGGTGTTAATGCAAGCCGATGATAATGCCGAATATGCTGCTGTTATTGAAATAGATCTGGATGAAATCAAAGAGCCACTATTAGCCTGTCCGAATGATCCAGATGATGTAAAACCTTTATCTGAAGTTGCAAATACACAAATTGATGAGGTTTTCATAGGTTCATGTATGACGAATATTGGACATTTTAGAGCTGCAGGAAAATTGCTCAAGAATGAATCTGATCTTCCTTCTAAATTATGGGTTTCTCCTCCTACAAAGATGGATAAACATCAATTAACCCAAGAAGGTTACTATGATATTTTCGAAAATGCTGGGGTGAGACTTGAAATGCCTGGTTGCTCATTATGCATGGGAAATCAAGCTAGAGTTGAGGCTGAATCAACTGTTGTATCTACATCCACGCGTAACTTTCCTAATAGACTTGGTGATGGGGCAAACGTATATCTAGCCTCTGCAGAGGTTGCTGCCATTTCCGCTACGCTCGGTCATATTCCAACTAATGACGAATACTCAAGTTACATGTCAGAGATAAATGCCATGAGCTCAGATGTATATCGGTACCTGAATTTTCATGAGATAGCTTCTTACAAAGAGGCGGCTGAAAATGCTGTCCTCCCCTCCATAACTATTGAAGAAGTGAAATCTTAATTAATTAACTTGCCTTGAACTTTTAGATTTATCACTACGAAGTTCTTCTAAGTTTTGCAGATACTTATCGTCAATATCATCGGTCACGTATTTTCCGGTAAATATTGAGCATTCGAATTGTTTAATCTCCTCATTACCTACTTGAGCAGATGAAACCAAGTCTTCTAGATTCTGATAAATCAACCAATCAGCTTTTATAAAAGCTTCAATTTCTTTTTCGGTCCTTTGGTGGGCTACTAATTCTGTTGTTGCAGCCATATCAATTCCATAAACATTTTGAAATCTAATGGGAGGAGCTGCGGAAGCAAAATAAACTTTTTTTGCACCTGATGCTCTGGCCATTTCAATAATTTGTCTGCTTGTTGTGCCTCTAACTATTGAATCATCGACTAATAGGACCACCTTATCTCTAAACTCTAGATCAATTGGATTGAGCTTTTGCTTAACAGACTTCTCCCTTTTTTGTTGAAATGGCATTATAAAAGTTCTACCTATGTATCTATTTTTTACAAAACCCTCTCTGTATTTTATGCCTAGAGTTGTTGCCAATTGTAGGGCTGAGGTTGTGCTACTATCTGGTATGGGTATTACAACATCAATATCGTGATCTGGTTTTTCATTAATGATTTTTTTTGCAAGGTATTCGCCCATTCGAAGTCTAGATTTATGAACTGATATTTGATCTATTTTTGCGTCAGGCCTCGCCAAGTAGACATATTCAAATATACAGGGCGTTGGAATGGGATTATTGATACATGATTCGGTCTCTGACCTGCCATCGGAACTTATAAATACTGCAGACCCTGCGTGGATATCGTCTATTATTTCATAACCCAAGGAGTCCAAGACATTACTTTCCGAAGCAATCATGTAATCCTTTCCAATTAGGTCGTTATCTTTTGATCCAATTATTAAAGGTCTTATTCCAAAAGGGTCACGAAAGCCAACAATGCCCAACCCATTTATCATAATAACAACTGAGTAAGCTCCCCTTACTCTTTTATGCAGTGCTCTTACAGCTGCAAAAATTTCTTTTGCACCAGGTTCTATAACACCTTGTTTTTGAAGTTCATGCGCAAAGACATTGAGTAAAATTTCACTATCAGAATCTGTATTTAAATGCCTCAAATCTTTATGAACTAAAGTTTCTCTTAGTTCGTCTGCATTAGTCAGATTTCCATTGTGCGCAATACTTATTCCGAAAGGAGAATTTACATACATAGGTTGGGCCAATTCCCTAT
>Ga0209433_10000383_pt1 | contig 13525 bp, 10 predicted proteins | sample METZYME_5_50m_FD_187552 | JGI IMG/M metagenome (GOLD analysis project Ga0209433, IMG submission 187552) | Marine microbial communities from oxygen minimum zone in mesopelagic equatorial Pacific - METZYME_5_50m (SPAdes) (version 2) | ecosystem: Environmental > Aquatic > Marine > Oceanic | place...
ATTGACTTTTAGATTTCTAAGAGAGATTTTTAGATTTCCTTGCAATGGCCCGCATGAACTTTATAGCGGTGTTCAAAGGTCAATTGATTGGGAAAATTGGCTTCACCCTAAGCAAAGTTTTCGAGTAGATGTCACTGGATATGGAGCTGGATTATCACATACTCATTTCACTGCTTTGCAAGTAAAAAATGCAATTGTTGATTTACAAAGAGAACGATGGGGTTCGCGTTCAAGCATCGATTTAAATAATCCAGATATTTGTTTTCATTTGCACTTGTCAAATGATCAAGCTTTTTTGAGTGTTGATGGATGTAATTCGAGTCTTCACAAAAGAGGTTATAGACCAGCTGTTGGAATGGCTCCAATAAAGGAAACATTAGCTGCTGGTTTGATTCGAATGACTGAATGGGATGGAACTATTAATTTGGTAGATCCATTATGTGGTTCTGGAACATTTTTGATTGAAGCGGTAAGCATGTTGCTTGGAATCCCATCTGGGTTGTATGGACAGTTTTTATTTAAGAATTGGCCGGATTTTGATATCTCTATATGGGATAAAGAATTAAAAATGGCACAGAAGATGAAACCCTTAAATAAGAAATTACCTAAAATAATTGGCTGCGAAGTTGATGAAATGATTTACATTTCCGCTATTGATAACGTAAGAAAAGCTGGTTTGGAAAATTATATAGAAATTATCAACTGCCCTTTTCAAGAATTTCAATTACCTCCTGGGCTAGGAATTTTAATTTGTAATCCCCCTTACGGTAAAAGAATAGGAGATGAAAATGAACTACCTAATCTTTATAAACAACTAGGTGAATATTGCAAAAAACAGGCATCTGGCTGGGATCTTTGGTTACTTAGTGGGAATCCAAAACTAAGTAAACATTTAGGTATGAAAGCAAGCCGTCGTTTTCAAGTAAATAATGGTTCAATCGATTGCCGTTGGTTGAATTATAAAATTAAATAATTTAATTTTTTCCTAAAACAGCTTTTGTTGTTTTTGCGATTCCCTCCAATGTCTCAGGAAGGTAAGGACCTTTTGCCAAATATCCTCCAATTCTGAGACTTATCCCTGCCAAGGCAAGGTTTATGAAAACTAAAATTAAAACTGTTGATTTGTTATTTATTTCAAGCAAGTCTCTTAACCAATATCCAAGAACTAATTCAGACCCAAGTAAGGCAAGTAACATCAATACCCCTCCAGTAGCTAAAAATATTACACCACTTATCAGGCGACGTTTTTCTCTGTCCATTTCTTGCAGCGCAATGCGGACATGAAGATCCATTACTGAACTTGCTAATGCAGTAACTCTTGCTGCAGCTCCGAGTCCTTTTTTGCGTTCTGAATTGTTCATTAATTTTTTCTGCCTCCACCAAGCAGTATGCCAAATAAAACTCCAATTCCAGCAGCAATTCCTATTGCTAAGAGAGGCCTTTTTCTTACTGGCTTTTCAATTCTTGGCCTTAGAGTGCTGTTTAACTCATCCAGCAGATCTTCAAGCTGTTTTTCTAGAGGTTCCAAAGACTCAGCTAGCCCTCTAGTTGTTCCAGTTGCAGAATGAAAAATTTCTTCTAATTGTTCTTGAACTCCAAAACTATTTTTTCCTGAATGTAAAGATATGACATTGATTAAATCTTCGAGACTTCCTTTTGTCGCTTCTAATGTTTGTTTAGCTAAATCTGGCCAACGCTCTTGAATTTTTGGCAATAAATTATCAAATTGCTCATTGAACCATTGTTCTGGAGACTTTTCAGCAATAGCTTCTTCAGCCTCTACTGCATTTGATGATGAAGAGGGTGAGGAATTCACGGATTCCATAAACCTAAAGGTTTACTAAAGAATAGAGAGATATTGCATTAATCGAAACCCCTTGATTAAATTCAATTTTGAAAGTTGCCTCACAAAAATGCTTTTTTGTGTGTTTTAAATGTTTGAAGTCCAAAATCTCATAGGGATTTTTCGTCGTCTTTGCTTACAAATATTGCTTTTTGAATACTTATAGTGCTAAACGTCATTGATATCTTCTTAACAACCCATGGGCGTCGGAATTTCATCAATGATTTTTGCTTCTAATACTGTCCCCACTGATTTTGGCCTTGTATTAGCCGCAATAGCAGGTGCTGGAAGCCTTCTTTTAATTGCATTAAGGTTTGTTCCTGAGGCTAAAAGCTGAGAGTTTGATTGATTCTAAATCTGTATTATGGAGATTTTCTCCTGTGATTTTTTCGTGGAAATTTATAGCTTATTTTTGAATTATTTTTAATTTGAATATCTTTAGTAAAAAAAATAATTATAGGTGGGTTTTATTAAGACACACTGGCGTACCTGAAGATATTCAAGGTGTTCATTATGACTTTCTTTTAGAAGATAAACAATTTTGTAGAACTTGGCGCTTAAGTGATATTCCATTATTAGATGGACCGTATGTCGATTCCGTATATATTGCTCCTCATAATCTGTACTGGCTGGATATTAAAGAAAAGGTTGTTTCTGGTAATAGAGGAGTTGCTACTAGAATTAAAAAAGGAATTTTTTGGGAATCTCTGCCGCCTATTGAGAATAGGTTCATAAATTTATCGCTAGAGTGGGAGAATGTTGAAGTCGATTTGGTTATAGATGAAAATGGTTGCAGGATTTTTAGCACAAGACATTAATTATTTCTTGTGAATTAGAAAGGCTTGAGTTTTTCTTATATTTCGCTAATCTCATTTATATTGTGGATGCCTTCTGTTGGTCCATATCAAGCATGTAGATTTGTCCCATTTCAAGTCCTTTGGTGGATCGATGTCGATTCCACTTGAAGAGGGGTTCACAGTTGTAACAGGTCCAAATGGTTCAGGTAAAAGTAATATTCTTGATGGGGTTTTATTTTGTTTGGGCCTTGCAAACAGTCGAGGCATGAGAGCAGATAGGTTACCTGACTTGGTCAATAGTGGTGTATTAAAAGCTGGAAGATCTTCGGAAACTAAAGTAACTGTAAAATTTGATTTGACTGATTGGGAGCCGGATGAAGCTGAAGATGGAATTGAACCTACTGAGGAAGGGCCTTGGATTAAGCCTGATCAAAAAGAATGGACGGTATCAAGAAGATTAAAAGTTATGCCAGGGGGCTCATATGCTTCCACTTACACTGCTGATGGCGAGAATTGTAATTTGCAGCAATTACAAACTCAATTAAGGCGTCTAAGGATTGATCCTGAAGGGAGCAATGTTGTTATGCAGGGAGATGTTACTCGAATTGTTTCTATGAGCAATAAAGATCGTAGAGGCTTAATAGATGAACTTGCTGGTGTAGCACTATTTGATACTCGAATTGATCAAACTCGTACAAAATTGGATGATGTTTATGAAAGGCAGGAACGTTGTCGGATTGTCGAACAAGAACTGATTCTTTCAAAACAGCGTTTGCAAAAGGATTGTGAGAAAGCAAGTTTATATAAAGATCTAAAAAATCAACTATTGATTGGTAGACAGCAAGAGTTGGTTTTATCCTATGAGGATGCGAAAAGCTGCTTAGAAAAATTAACTATAGATCATAAAGAATTGATTGAAAAAGAAAAAAAAGGTTCAGAAAAATTACTTAAAAATGAAAATGAGTTAAATAAATGTATGGAAAAATTAAATATTTTACAGAAAAATGTTAAAGATCTTGGTGAAGATCAATTGCTTGTAGTTCAGGGCAAACTAGCAGGCATTGAAACTCAACATAGAGAGCTAGAAAGACAGGGAATTAATCATAAAAATGAAGGAGAAAAATTACAGGAATATAGAAATAATCTTCTACAGAAAAAGAAAGATTATCAAACTGAATTAAAAAATAGATTGAATGAGATCAAACCTAAAGACTTAGAGGAAGCTGACTTAAAGTGTAAAGAAGCTGAGGCATGGGTCGAATCTTCTAGGAGGAAGCTTTCAGAAGTCGCAGGTCGATCTGGTGCATGGATAGAAAAACATCAGAAAGCCAGGGATGATCTTAATAAAATCCGATTAAAATTAGATCCTAAAAGACTAGAGAAACAGAATATTGAAGAAAGCTTATTACAATTAAATGTTATTTTAAAAGAATTAGAGACTGATCAAAAAGCTGATGAATCTTCTAACAAAAAAGTACATATAGAAATTAATAATTTGAATAAAGAATGGGATAGTATTTTAGATCTGATTTCTATTAAAAAAGAAGAATTTCAAGTATTATCATCTGAAAAAGAGATACAAGAGCGTACTAAGTATAGATTAGAAAAAGAACAAGTGAAGCTTCAAAATGATATCGCTCGTTTAGAAAGTAGGAAAGAAATTATATCTGAAAGTCGAGGAACTAATGCATTAACTTTATTATTAGAATCTGGCTTAGAAGGTATACATGGTCCTGTCGCTAATTTAGGCGAGGTTGAAGATCGTTATAGGATAGCTCTTGAGGTTGCTGCTGGAGCAAGGCTTGGACAAGTTGTTGTTGACAGTGATCTTATTGCAGCGAAGTCAATTGATCTTTTAAAAAGAAAAAGAGCTGGAAGATTGACTTTTTTGCCTCTTAATAAGATTTTAAATAATTCTCAGAATAGGTCCGATGTTTTTCAGAGATCTGTTAATATAAATCTCAATAAAAATAATGGATTAGTTGGAAAGGCTATTGATTTGATTCAATTTGATTCGATATATAGAAATGTTTTCTTGTATGTATTTGGTGAGACAATTGTTTTTAGTGATTTGTCCTCAGCCCGTGATCAAATTGGTATTAAAAGAGCAGTTACTCTAGATGGTGAGTTATTGGAGAAGAGTGGGGCGATGACTGGGGGAAGTTTAAATAACAAGGCCTTGGGTTTGAGTTTTGGAAGATTAAAATATAATGATGATTGTGATCTACTTAAGAATAGATTATTAGAAGTTGGTGAGACTCTAGCGAATTGTCAAAAGAATGAAAATAAATTTATAAAGCAGCTAGATAGTTTAAGAATTCAGCTTGGCAAATTAGAACAGAAGAAAGCAGCAATTGATGCTGAAAGAATCACTTCTAAGAGATCAAATTCACCTTTGTTAGAACGTCAAAGTACGCGATTGAAAAGGATTGAGGATCTTCAAAAATCTAAACAAGAAAAATTATTTCAATTAGAATCTATTAACTTGATTATTAAACCATTAGAGGTCGATTTATCAGCAATTGAGAAGAATGACAAAACGATAGATAAATCAAATGACTCATCTGTTTGGGCTAAATTACAAAATGATCTAGAAGATGCTGATAAAAATCTTCTTTTTTATAGAAATAAAAGAGATGAGATTTCAAATAAACAATCCCAAAATAAGCTTATAATTGATCGATTAAAAGATCAAGAAAATTCTTTAATAATCGAAGAAAAACGTCTAAAGGATTCAATAGAGACTCTTGCTAAAGCTCATATGAGTTGGCGTGAGCAAATTAATCTACTTAATACAAATCGTGAAAATTTGATCAATGAACAAAAAGACTTAGAAACTCGGTTTGGGGAGCAAAGACGAGAGAGAGATATGGTAGAAGATGACGTGGCTAAAAAACGTTTAAATCTGCAAGAACTTCAATGGAGTATTCAACGTTTAAGAGAAGATCAAAAAAGTCTGAAAGAAGAAATTCGGATGGAAAGTATTCGGTGCAGTGAATTAGAGAAGAAGCTTCCTGACCCAATTCCCTTTATTTCAGAGGAAATAAGAGAGAAAGGATTAGAGATTTTATTGACTCATTTGGACTCTTTGCAAAAAAGAATGGAAGAATTGGAACCGGTGAACATGCTTGCACTGGAAGAATTGGCAAAATTAGAGGAGAGACTAAATGAACTTGAAAATAGACTTAAAGTTCTAACCGATGAAAGATCGGAGTTATTGCTAAGGATAGAGACTGTTTCAACTTTGCGTCAGGATGCCTTTATGGAGGCTTTTCAGGCAGTTGATGTACATTTTCGCGACATTTTTGGCAGCCTCTCTGAAGGAGATGGTCATTTGCAATTAGAAAACCCTGAAGAACCTTTGGAAGGTGGCTTGACTTTGGTTGCGCATCCAAAAGGTAAAACCGTAAGAAGGCTTGCAGCTATGTCAGGTGGAGAAAAATCTTTAACTGCTTTGAGCTTTCTTTTTGCTTTACAACGTTTTAGACCATCTCCGTTTTATGCCCTTGACGAAGTAGATAGTTTCTTAGATGGAGTCAATGTAGAAAGACTAGCTGCTTTAATTGCTCAACAAGCTCTTCATGCACAATTTCTTGTAGTTAGTCATAGAAGACCTATGATTGGTGCTTCAAAGAGGACTATTGGTGTTACGCAAGCAAGGGGAAATCACACTCAAGTTGTTGGGTTGCCAATCGCTGCTTGATTGAATTTACTAATATGGTCCAATATGATTTTACAAATCTCATTCCTGCATATTTGAGTTGACCAACACTCAAGCCCCACAAGAATCAGCATCTGCTGTCCCAAGTGACAGATTATGGCTTCGCTCTGAGTTGATGGGAACTCAGGTTATTACTCGAGATACTGGTCGCAGGTTGGGTCATGTCGGAGAGGTTATTGTTGATATTGATAGGAGAGAAGTTGTTGCGTTGGGACTAAGAGATAATCCTTTAACGCGTTTTTTACCAGGATTACCAAGATGGCTCCCCCTTGATCAGATTCGTCAAGTAGGTGACGTCATTCTTGTAGATAAAATAGATTCTCTAAGCGAAAACTTTGTTCCTGAAAGATTTAACAAAGTTATTAATTGTCAGGTAATTACTGAATCTGGAGATCAGTTGGGGAGAGTACTCGGTTTTTCTTTTGATATTGAAACTGGAGAATTACTTACTTTAGTTATGGGAGCTTTAGGCGTTCCATTGCTTGGCGAGGGGGTTTTAAGTACTTGGGAGATGCCTGTTGATGAAATTGTTAGTAGTGGTCCAGATCGAATCATTGTTTATGAGGGAGCAGAAGAGAAATTAAAACAATTAAATAGCGGTTTACTTGAAAAGCTAGGTGTAGGTAATTCGGGATGGGAAGAAGGCGAGAGAGATAGGTATAGAGTTAATCTTGTTCCAGTTGAGAATCAATTGACTTCTGGGGAAAGCGAAGATGATGAACAAAGACTTTTAGAACAATCTAAAGATGAAATATTTGATGAAGAGGAGATGGAATACGTAGAATTACAAGATTCAGAAGAAGAACAATACAATCAAGAATTAAAGTACCTGGATGAACCTAATCAGTCTTCAATTTATTCAGAAATTGATGAAGATACTAAATCAAATTTTAAAACTAGATCTGATATTTTTCAACCAAGTATATCCTCACAAAATATTAGAAATAGATCAAAAAGTATTAGAAATGAGGAACCTATGGATGTCGAACCTTTAGAAAAAAAATCTACTAAAGATTCTAGGGACTCACTTTCTAGTGAAAAAGAAATCCTAGATATTGAAGACCCATGGTAATTAACTTAATACTTTTTTTCTTCTAGAAGTTTGATGATTTCTTGGCAAAATTTTTTTGTAGCTCCTTTATCACCTCTTAGTGATTGTAGATCTTCTTTTTGACCAGAAAGTCTTGAAGGTGATTTTAGCCAATCAATAGTTTCCTCAGCTATTTGTGCGGTGGTAATATTCCCAACTCTTTCAGGTACAATCATTTTTTGTGCAGATATATTTGGCCATGCCAAAAATCCTCTTTTTCTCATTTTGATATAGCTAATTAATAAACTTAAGCACCATTTTAAAATTGGTAACCTAGCTATCAAACCTACGAACCCATCCCATGCTTCCATAACTGAAATGTGTTGCATAGGTACAACCACTATCATCGGAATATTTAATGATCCAAGCTCAGCAGTATTTGCACCTACAGTAGTTAGAGCTATATCACATTGACTGAGATCACAATAGGCTGGGTGCTTTTCCTGTATTAAAATTACTGTCGAATTATTAGTTATTAATGTTCCTCTTCCTTCTTTTTTATTGGATTTAGTAATTGATTTTATTCCAGAAGAATATTGTTTTGAAATTGGATTTTTTCTGCTACCAAAATATTTTATTTCATCGATATTTGTAGTTGGTGCAATAGGTATTAGAAACTTACAATCTGGCATTGATTTTGATATTTTATCAGCTACATCAAGAAAAAAAGGTATGCCAATTTTTAGTTTTGCTTTTTTTGAACCTGGCATGAGCGCAATCCATTTTCCAGAGGGTAATGGGTCTTCAATTTTTGCAGTTTCTGTTAAGTCTGCTGTGAGGTCTCCAATTACCGAGCAACGATGTTGAATTCGTCTTGGTAATCTATCAACGATATTTTTGGACATAGCCACTATACGATTATTCCAAAAAGGCCATCTTGCGATCCATTCTGCATATGTCATATGTAAATATCCCAACCTTGCTGAAAGCAAAACACTCCAAAATTGATCTCCTCCTAAAAAAATTACTAATCCTTTAGATGGCCATGAGCCAAATTTTTGAGGCTTTATAAGAAGCTTCCAGAAATTATCAGCTTTTATGATGTTTTCAAACTGCAACCATTTTTTGGCAACTAGATTTTCATTACCAGTTGAGTTCGGACAAGGAACTAGTACCAGATTTAAGGACATTAAAGATTCCTTTACTTTAGGTCTTAGCGCAATTTGTTTGTGAAGTTCTTTAGCTAGTGGATAAACCCATGTGGCTAATTCACCTGGTCCGTTTGAAACAAAGATAATTGCTAAAGAATCATTACTCATTTATGGATGAGCATTAGTTTAAAAATGCGGATGGCGAGACTTGAACTCGCAAGGCCTAAGCCACATGTTCCTTAGACATGCGCGTATACCAATTCCGCCACATCCGCAAGTTGACTTAGTTAAGCACCAAGTTTCCATAATCATAATGCTAAACCTATTAAGCTTCTACTTAATGCGATTCTTTCTTGGGCACTAATACTGATACGATTCGCCTGAGGCCCTAAAAAATCTGAATGCCAATAGGCAAATTGCTGATAGCTAATCGTGGCGAAATAGCTTTAAGAATTCTCCGTAGCTGTCGTGAGATGGGGATTTCAACGGTTGCTGTTTACAGCACTGTTGATAAAAATGCTCTACACGTTCAATTAGCAGACGAGGCTGTTTGTGTTGGCGATTCCCCTAGTAGTAAAAGTTATCTAAATATTCCGAACATATTAGCTGCAGCAACATCACGAGGTGTTGATGCTATACATCCTGGTTATGGCTTCTTAGCTGAGAATGATCGCTTCGCGGAGATTTGCGGAGATCATGGGCTGATTTTTGTTGGTCCATCTCCTCATGCAATACGTTCAATGGGTGATAAGTCGACCGCTAAATCGACTATGCAGAAAGTTGGAGTTCCAACCGTTCCTGGTAGTGAGGGTTTACTAGAAAGCGTTTCGGCTGCATCTGAGCTTGCCTCCGAGATGGGGTATCCAGTAATGATTAAAGCTACAGCAGGAGGTGGTGGAAGAGGCATGCGTTTAGTTGGACATCCAGATGAATTGGATAATCTTTTTAAAGCTGCACAGGGGGAAGCAGAAGCTGCATTCGGTAATCCAGGGCTATATATGGAGAAATTTATCGATCGGCCAAGGCATGTAGAGGTCCAGATTCTCGCTGATCGTTTTGGAAATGTTGTACATCTTGGAGAGAGAGATTGCTCGATTCAAAGACGACATCAAAAACTATTAGAGGAATCACCCAGTCCTGCATTGGATGATGACTTGAGATTAAAAATGGGAGAAGCAGCGGTTGCCGCTGCAAAAAGTATCAATTACGAGGGAGCAGGGACAGTGGAATTTCTTTTAGACCGTGAAGGTAATTTTTACTTTATGGAAATGAATACTCGTATACAAGTGGAGCATCCTGTAACCGAATTAGTGACTGGTATGGATCTCATATCAGAACAATTACGTATTGCAGGAGGAGACAAATTACAATTTTCCCAATCAGATATCAAGTTAGAAGGGCATGCAATTGAATGTAGAATTAATGCTGAAGATCCTAGTCACAATTTTAGGCCTTCTCCAGGGAAAATCACTGGCTGGTTGCCTCCAGGTGGACCAGGTGTAAGGGTAGATAGCCATGTTTACACAGGTTATGATATCCCTCCTTTTTATGATTCTCTAATAGGAAAATTAATTGTTTGGGGAAGAGATAGAGAATCTGCTCTTAAGCGCATGGAAAGAGCTTTAAACGAATGTGCAGTTACAGGAATTACAACTACTATTGATTTTCATTTGCAGTTACTGAAGAGAAAAGAATTTACAAACGGGGATGTTCATACAAAGTTTGTTGAACAAGAAATGTTGTAAATATCTTTAAAGATCAAAATATAATCTGAGTTAGTAAACCTTGTTGGCCAAGAAATAATTCGCGAAAAAGACTTAAAAGACCTACCCAAATTATTGGAGTAACATCTACACCGCCTATAGGAGCCACAATTTTTCGAGTAGCTGCCAGTATGGGTTCCGTTGGTAAAAAGATAATTGGCCAAAAACCAGTTCTTAAATCTATTTTTGGATACCAAGTCAAAATAATTCTTAGAAGGAATGCAAGGGTTAGTGCACCAATTAAAAAACCTATTAAAAAATGTAGGGTTGGAAGACTTTTAATCAACAGAGGCATCACAAAGCTCAAAGCATTATTGAATAGATGGTATAAATCATCTTTTATTGATTAAGATTACTCGGTCTTGCAAAGAATTAGCTGAAATGGCTTTTCATTTATTAAATTTGTTCCTTAGTGCTGGTGCTTCAAGTCAAGCTGCTACGAGCTCTGCTGTTGGAATGATTGGGAGTTTCCTAGCGGCTGGGGCTTTGGTTGTTGCACCTGCTGCCGCTGCATTGATCTGGGTCAGTCAAAAAGATGCATTGAGTAGATAGCCCTAGCAATCACCTATTTATGCCATAGACTGATAGCAACGAGGTTGTTTTCAACCTGAAAATCTTTATTTAAGAGGGCAAACTTGGTCAATGCCAGTCTAAATTGGGCCAGCATTGTTGGCATAGTTCTTGCTGTATGCGGAGCTGGCTTATATTTTCTTAGATCTTTTAAGCCAGCATTGGCAAGAGATTACGATGTATTCTTTGCCGCTATCGGTTTGCTTTGTGGAGGAATACTTTTTTTTCAAGGATGGCGTTTAGATCCCATTCTTCAGTTTGGTCAGTTTTTACTTGCTGGAACCACTGTCTTCTTTGCTTATGAAAGTGTTCGATTGAGAGGTATTGCTACCGATCAAGCACGAAGATCTTCATATTTTGATGATGAACTAGAGTTGCCAAGATCCTCAAGAGGCGGTTTGTCTGGTGCTGACCCTGATAGGAATTATGATCGATTTGAAGAATCTCAACCTATCAATAGAAGATTTTCAGGCAGAGAAGATTATCAAGAAGAATATTCAGATGATGAGAATTTTGGAAGAAGTCCATCGAGACCTGTTATTCCTGAGCAGGCTGTTAGTAGAAGGCCAAGGAATATAAGTTCTTCAGAAATTAATTCTCGAGGGACTGATAGAAATAGGAGGATGGAGCGATTTAATAATTCAGAATTATCTTCTAACAGAGCCTCAAGTTTTGGCGATAGGCGAACTAGTCGACAAGAAACTAGGCGAGGAACTCGTCCTTCAGCAAGTGATCAAACCTCAACTCGTAGAAGAAATTCAGCCCCTAACCCCTCTCAATCATCCTATTCAAGATCAAATTCTAATAACCCAAATAGATCTTCTACTGGATCTATTAGGTCTTCTAAAACAATCAATAGTATTGAAGATGCTGCTTTCTCAAGTTCTGAAAAAGGAGTAAGTAGGTCAAGTAGAAGACCTGCAAAGAATTCTGGGCCGAATACTGTAAATCAAAGATCATCTTCTAAAAGCTCTTATTCATCTTCCACAAGAAAGCCAAGACCAAGAGATAACAGCTCAAGATTTGATGATTAATAAAAATCATTATTGATTAATTATTCCAGCCCATTCCAAAAAAGATATCTTGCTAATCGCTTCAACAAGTAGAACTGCCATTAGACCTATCATTGCAAATCTTCCATTTATTCTCTCTGCATAGCCACTCCATCCAAATTCAGGAATATCATTTGTGGTTGCACTAGGTGAAAGATTTTTTATTTCTGAATCAGCTTGTTCTATTGACTGATTATCTTGGTTGGCTTCAGTATTGGAGTTCATAGAAATACACTAGTTATCAGTAAAGTTGTAACTTGCAGCGGGCAATAAACGCCATCCTTTGTTCCCCGTGATTTCAAGCACGGTTTCATGATAGTTCTTTAAGGTTGGTCTATGTCCAACGCTAATGCATGCCATATCTCGTTTGTTAAGAAGTTCATAAAGATGCTTTTCTGTATTTACGTCTAGTGCACTTGTTGCTTCATCTAAAACCACATACTTAGGCGAATTTAGTAAAAGCCTTGCAAAAGCTAATCTTTGTTGTTCTCCAAGAGATAGTAGCCTTTGCCAATCTTGTTTGATGTTTAGGTCAGGATACCTTTGGATAATTTGAGGTAGCTTGACTTCCTCTAAAACGGCTTTTAGGTGATCATCACTGAATCTGTTTTTATCTAATGGGTAACAAAGCTGTTCTCGTAGAGAGCCAAGAGTCATATAAGGTTTTTGAGGGATAAAGAGTAAATCACCATTAGAAGGTGTTTCTATTTCTCCAGATTGGATTGCCCAGAGACCGCTAATAGCTCTGAGTAAAGATGTCTTACCGCAACCAGAAGGTCCAACTACAAGCAAACTTTGACCAGGATTTACACTAAGATTTAAATTATTTATTAAATAATTCTCCTTCCCTGGAGTTTTAATACTTACATTTTTAAGAATTACAGAATCATTTGTTTTAATTTCTACTTTGAAGTCATCAAATTGGTCATTTCTGATCTCATTCATATTTGATTGAAATCCTTCAAGTCTTCCTATAGAAGCTGAGAATCTAGCTAAAGCCTCTATTTTATAAATAATAAAAAATAATGATCCCTCAAGAAGGTTATAGTTTAAGTTTGCTTGTTGAAAACTCCCATAGTCCATTTGGCCGCTAAGAATTGGTCCTGCGAGAATAATGAAAGGAATAAAAACACTTCCATAAATTCCAGATCGTTGGAGAACTCTTAATAATGCTTCCCATATGATTAAAAGATTAAAATTATCCACTACAGACTTCAATCTTCTACTGACTTCTTTTTCTTCTTGATTTTCACCGGAATAGAAAGCAATTGATTCTGCGTTATTTCTTACGTGCACAAGACCATAACGAAAATCAGCTTCAAACCTTAATTGATCATAATTTAACTTAAACAATTTTCTACTGGCTAAAAGGAGCAAAGATGAAACTAATGTGGCGTAAATTATCAGGGCAACTGTTAGCTCTTTACTTATACTTAGTAAAATAAAAATGTTTAATGAAAATACTAATAAGGAATCAAAAATATTTAGCGAAAGATCAATTGTTTGCGCAGTAAAGTCTCTCGCGTCTTCTGTAATTCTTTGATCTGGATTATCAACATTCGTTTCAGATTCATCATTGGGATTTAATATGTAATATG
>Ga0209433_10000384_pt1 | contig 13512 bp, 9 predicted proteins | sample METZYME_5_50m_FD_187552 | JGI IMG/M metagenome (GOLD analysis project Ga0209433, IMG submission 187552) | Marine microbial communities from oxygen minimum zone in mesopelagic equatorial Pacific - METZYME_5_50m (SPAdes) (version 2) | ecosystem: Environmental > Aquatic > Marine > Oceanic | place...
CTCATACTCCAATGGAAATGGTTAAGGATGTACTTGATATGGTTGATCATGTATTAGTTATGACTGTTAATCCTGGATTTGGTGGACAAGCCTACATACCAACTATGCTGAACAAAATTACTCAATTAAGGAAAACAATTTTAGATAATGGATATAACGTAGATATAGAAGTTGACGGAGGAATAAAAGCAGATTGGACTCTATCTCAGTGCGCTGCAGCAGGAGCAAACTGCTTCATTGCAGGAAGTGGTATGTTTGCTTATCCAACACTCAAAGAAGGTTGTGATGCGCTAAGAGAAGTAGCCAATGAGGCACAGAATGGAAAAATTTTAGAGAAATAATCAATACTAATTGACTATTAAGCATCAAAGAACCAACCATAGCTGTGTAAACCGACCCCAAGAAGGTTGACTCCTATATAGCAAATAATAATAATAAAAAAGCCTGCTATAGCAAGTAATGCAGGCTTTTTACCTTGCCATCCTCTTGTCAGCCTAGTATGTAAATAAGCCGCATAAACCAACCAACATATTAAAGCCCAAGTCTCTTTAGGATCCCAACTCCACCAACTACCCCAAGCTTCATTAGCCCATACAGCACCACTAATAAGACCAACTGTAAGCAACAGAAATCCAGCAGTTATTGATCTATAACTTAAAGAATCAAGTTGCTCAGCATTAGTAAATTCCACCGGTTTTATTGAATTTAAGTTCTCATTTCTTTCATCAATATATAGCTCAGAACTTTGCCTAAATGAACCAGAACCAAAGGAGCTATTACGGATATTGAATTGCTTTTTTCCATCCACAAGAAAGACACCAAGAGACAAAATTGATCCTATGAGTAATGCCGCGTAAGAACTCATAATTACACTCACATGCATTACTAACCAACTTGAACGAAGTGCTGGAACTAATGGAGAAGAAGATTGCAAATTTTCTGGCAAAACAAAGCTGGCAAAACCTATTGAAAGCAATGAGATAGGAGTCGCAACTGCAGAAACAATGGGAGAACGCCAAGCCCTTTCGAGCAAAAGTTGCGTCAAGGTACAACCCCAAGTCAAAAAGCAAAGGGACTCATAGAGATTACTAATTGGGAAATGTCCCGATTGCCACCATCTCAGGATTAATTGACTGGTTAGAAAAAGATTGGAGATTACGACTAAAAATCGAGCCTTGGAGGAATCACTGCTGCCAGCCGCTGACCAAAATGAAATAGGCAAGGCAATTAATAAGGCAAGAAATGCAATAAACCCAAGAGAAACTACAGGGTCAAAGGAAAGATTTTTTAATAGAAAATCAACCATTGATAAAAGCAACTAGAGATTATTTAAAAGACCAAATCATTTGCTTGCCTGTTTTAACAAAAAACCTCCTCCTAACATAGACAAAAAAACAGGAGACCAAGCCGCAAAGAAAGGATTTATAATTCCTTTGACGCCAAGAGAGCTAAAACTAAAACTCAATATGTAATAAATTAGTATCAAAATAATACTTAATCCGAAACTTTGACTTCTCCCTCCTCCTTTTTTTTGCATAACACCAAAGCTACAACCAATCAAAGCAAAAACTGAACAAGCAATTGGTAAAGTGAACTTTTCTTGAATTCTTACTTTCATTCTTCTTGCTTCTTTAATATTGCCACTACTTTGATATAACTCCATAGCCGTATTCGCCTCGCCAAGATTCATATCATTTGCATCTTTCGGTAGTTGAGCAATATTAGTAAGTTCAGTGCCTAATTGATACAAAAAGCTCTCGAATTTGGTTCTTGTATTACTTCCATCAGGACTAAGTGTCAAAATATCTCCTTCAAAGAATTCCCAATTATTTTTGTTGCTATTCCAACTTCCTTTTTTTGCCTTAAGCATTTGAGTAAACCCTAATTTTGAAAAATCAATTACTGTTACATCCAACATCTGTCCATCAATAAATTTCCAGGCATAGAAAAGATGAGTAACTCCTCTCTTTTTATAGCTTGAATATGGATCTAAAATTTCTCCTTTCTTTGAAAAGATAATATCCTCTCCATTTTCATTTGTAAAAGATTTACCTAAAGAATTAGATAAGATAATTTCAGCATTTTTATTTGCACTTGGAACAATATTATTATTAAAAACGAAGGTCATATAGGACATAAATATTGATAAGATTAATCCTGGTAAAATAATTCTATAAATTGATATACCAATACTCTTTAATGCCTTAATCTCACTATTATCATTAAGACTTCCGTAAGCCAACAAAGTTGAAAGTAACATTGCCATAGGAAAAGAAATAACAATAAAACTAGGTAGCTTTAGTAATAAAATCTGAATGGCGATAGAAAAAGGAAGTCCAATCTCAACTATTTTCCTAATCAGATCAAAAATAACTCCAACCGAAAGAGAAACGACAGTAAAAGCAGCTATTGAAAAGAATAAAGGTGGCAATAATTCAAAAATTATCCATCTATCCAACAACGGAATTATTTTCCATATCCTTTCCACTAACTTTTGAAATCTAGATAATAAGAATAGTTTATTAAACATGGCTAACTAATCAAATGAATTGCCAAGATAACTCTCTTTAACAACTTTATTTCGAGTAAGTTGATCTGAAGATCCATTCGCAAGGATTTCCCCTTGATTAAGAATATAAGAGCGTTCGGTAATAGCCAATGTTGCTCTAACATTGTGATCTGTAATTAATATGCCTATATTTTTATTTTTTAATTTCCTAATTAAATTTTGTAGATCATTAATAGCGATAGGGTCAACTCCTGCAAAAGGCTCGTCTAAAAGTAAAAATTTCGGACCAAAACGTCCCACAGCTAAAGCTCTGGCAACCTCACATCTGCGTCTTTCCCCACCGGAAAGTTGATGCCCGAAACGATCAAGGAAGGTGACCAAATTAAATTCCTCAATCAATTCTTCACGTTTTTTCCTAAATAAAGAAATTGACAAATTAGCTTGAGAAAGTGCAATATCCAGATTCTCGATAACCGTAAGATTTCTGAAAACACTTGGTTCTTGAGGTAAATAACCTATTCCTAACTGAACTCTTTTTGTCATTGAAAAGTTATTTATACTATTACCCTCCAAATAGATATTGCCTTTATCTGGCTTAATCAAGCCAACGATCATATTAAAAGTTGTAGTTTTACCCGCACCATTTGGTCCTAAAAGGCCAATAACCTCACCTGGTTTAATAATTAAACTAACGTTTTTTACAATAGTTTTATTGGATATGGTTAAGTCCAAACTCTCAATAAGTAGAGTCATTTCAATAGAACCTATTAGGTGTAAGCTTACACATAAGAATTACACGAAATAAACTATACTTTTTATCAAGAAGGTTAATCATTAATCCTCTCAACCCAGTATAAGTAGAACATCTCTGACTCATGAAAGGAGTTCTCAAATTTTGAATCAGCAATTACTTTAAAATTTTCAAAATAAAGAGATTCTCCTGGCTCCAAATCCTTAATAGATGATCTATTGCTTAAAAGTAGTAATAATTTATTTACTTTAGGAAATTTATCTAAATAAACCTTGACTTCATCAAGGGTTTTAGCCCTGTCTAATATAAGCCGATTAGCCCACTGAGCATAACTTCCAAATCCATTTAATTCAGGCAAGTAGAATTCTCGATCAAGGTATCCAGATACTGTCGCCACTTCAACATCTCTAGTGGCAAATATTGGGAAGTCCTCCCACCCTTTTGTCTGAATATATGCAGCAGTGGCCTTTCCACTAGAATAGGGTACCCGAAAATCGTTGATGACCATATGAATTCCAACAACCAAATGTATAGTTAAACAAATGGTGAGTAATCTTGGAAAATAAAATAAATTGCCTTTAGTGAATAAATTTTGATTTTTAGAAAACGTAAGTTGCTGATCTTGATTAGATAGTGCTAACCATAATGAAGAGATAATTAAAAGAAAATAATATCCATAATGTCTAGAGCCATCACCCAAAAATAAAAAATAATTAAAAAGAAATAAAAACATAACACCGCTAAAAAAGTAAATTAATGCTGGACGGTAAAATTTAATAAATGTGAGAGTACTTACAAGTAAAATAAAAGTAATTAAGGCACATAAAACTAAATCAAAAAATCTACTTGAATTAGGAATAATAAGCATATATCCTCCAAATATCTGTCCTATTACTCTAAGAAAATGACGAATATCTATAAAACCAGAGAGTAATTTTACTGAATCTCTTACTTGAAGAAGACTAAAAGCTCCAAAACACAACAATGAAGAGGAGATAGCGACACTAGAGGTTAAATCAAGAATCCACCTTTTATTTTTTTTGTAGTTTTTTCTTTGATTAGGATTTAAAAACCAATCCATGACTAGAGTCATCCCAATTGCAAATGCCAATGACCAAGACAAAGCTTGTGTATTAGCCAGTAGTCCAATACATAAAGAAAATGGTACGTATGTTTTTTCTTTTAAATTATAAATAGAACAAAAAGCAAATATTATTAATTCTGCAATAACATAATGTCGACAAACAAAGTAATATTCCCAAAAAGGGAAATATCCAAAAGTAAATAAAGCTTTAGTAGTTATATTAAAAGGACTAAATCTCCAAAAAATTATAATCGCAGAACTACCTAAGAACCAATGCAACAATTGCATGCTTATGGGTGTGCCAGTAATATTTTTTGAAAAATAAATTAATAATGACCAGAGGACAGGATGTCCAGATGGTGCGTTATTTTTCCATAAATCTATTAAGTTCTCACTTTGCCAAGCTACAAGCCATCCTTGCATCTCATCTCTCCAAAGAGCGTGATTAAATGCACCTAACAAGCCTATAATTATAAATAAAATAGGAAAAAATATCTCATAAAAACTCTGATCAGGTAATCGAATTTGATTGATTCTTTTAAATTCCATTTTGATTTATGCAGAATATCGATCTATATAATTTGGATTAATCAAAATTGAAGCAAAGCAAAAAACATAATAAGAAAAATAGTATGAAATAATCGCTCTTTCAATAGAAAAACTGTAAGAGACTTAACAAAGTTTTCAAAGGAAACTAAGTACGGGCAAGCTGCAACCAGCTAGGTCCTTACCAATTTGTAGAAATTCCAATCTCCTTGAAACGCATTTAGAAAGTGCTTCAATATCTAATCCAAAATTAGATAAATGAAATCTTTTTAATCTACCTAATGCTTCTCCGTAAAGAATCGTTGCCCCATTTAAATTACTATTTTCTAGATGAACTTGTGCAACAGCAACTTGCAATATGCCTTGGATTAACTGCCGTTCAGGTCCTCCAGTCTCATGCCATATTTCTTCAAAAACATCATGCGATTTGTACCACTGACAAGAATTAAATAATCTCATTCCTAGGTCAAAACGAGAATCATTAATAAATAAATAATCTTGTTTATCTATAAGAGTCATTATTTTTTCAAATTTTTCTTTGCATTGATTTTTCTCAACCTTATAGATTCAGGAGTAACTTCCAACATCTCCCCTGGTCCAATGTATTCAAGTGCTCTTTCTAATGTCATTTCAATTGGGGATTGTAATTGATCTAACTCATCTGCACCCGCTGATCGCATATTAGTAAGTTGCTTTGCTTTGCAGATATTTAATTCAAGATCTTGTGGGCGATTATTCTCTCCGATAATCATTCCCTTATAAACTTTGGCTCCAGGAGTTATGAAAAATTGTCCACGGTCTTCTGCATTTTTTAAGGAATAGAAAGTAGCTACACCCTCTTCAAAGGAGATAAGAACACCATTTCTCCTTTGTTCAAAATCTCCGACTGATGGCCTATATTCAAAGAAGGAATGACTCATAATCCCTTCTCCTCTTGTTGCACGAATAAACTCACCTCTAAATCCAATCAAACCTCTTGATGGGATAACAAATTCAAGTTGCGTTCGATGATCAGTACCAGTTTCCATATTTTGCATTTCACCTTTTCTTACCCCAAGGCTTTCAATACAAGCACCAACAGAAGCTTCAGGAACGTCAAGGACAAGGGTCTCGACGGGTTCGCATTTGATTTCATTAATTGTCCTAAAAATAACTTGTGGTTGAGAAACTTGAAATTCATACCCCTCTCTTCGCATAGTCTCTATAAGAATTCCAAGATGTAATTCTCCTCTTCCGCTAACAGAAAAACGATCAGGTGAATCGGTATCCTCCACTCTTAATGCAACATTTGTAAGAAGTTCTTTGTTTAGGCGATCCCTCAACTGACGACTGGTTACATATTTTCCCTCTTTTCCCGCAAATGGAGAATCATTAACAACAAAAGTCATCTGCAATGTTGGCTCATCTACCTTGATTAGAGGTAAAGGCTTCGGTTCATCTGGACAGGCAACTGTTTCGCCAATAGAAACATCCTCGAATCCAGCTAAGGCAACTATATCCCCAGCATTTGCTTGGTCTATTTCAATTCTTTTTAATCCCTTAAATCCTAAAAGTTTGTTAATCCTCCCTTTCTTCAAACTCCCATCTTCCTTTATCAAACAAGTCCTTTGGCCATTTTTGATCACACCATTGTGAACTCTTCCAATAATTATCGTTCCTAAAAAATCTGAGTAATCAAGAGTGGTGACTTGTAATTGTAGGGGCTTATTTTGATCGCCTACAGGAGGAGGAACTTGCCTAATGATTGCTTCAAATAAAGGTTTCATATTATCACTTTCACTTTTGACTTCATTCTTTGCGAAACCACCTAATCCGCTACCAAATAAATAAGGAAAGTCACATTGATCATCATCAGCCCCTAATTCCAAAAACAGATCTAAAACTTTGTCTACCGCCGTTTCAGGTTCTACTCTCGCACGATCAATTTTATTCACAAATACAATAGGTCTTAACCCCTGCTCTAACGCTTTTTTCAGGACAAATCGAGTTTGTGGCATTGGTCCCTCGTTGGCATCAACAACAAGAAGACAACCATCTACCATCCCCAAAACTCTCTCCACTTCACCTCCAAAATCAGCGTGACCTGGAGTATCAACAATGTTAATACGAGTGTCGTTATATGTAACAGCTGTGTTTTTCGAGAGAATTGTTATACCTCTTTCACGTTCCAAATCATTTGAATCCATCACACAAGTTGGAACTTCCTCGTTGTCACGAAAAGTTCCAGATTGATTTAAAAGTGCATCAACCAAAGTTGTCTTACCATGATCAACGTGAGCAATTATCGCGATATTCCTTATGGCCTGTATATCAAAACTCATAATTTAAAAAAATTAAAATTTCTTTGGTTAATAGAAATTTAAAGAATATCTCACCATGACTTAATTTAGGTGTTTTAAATGCCAATTAAAATATCGAATAAAAAATTGGAAGTAAAAAAAATTAAATCATAATTATTTGAATTTTGTAATTTTATTGGCAGCTTCAAATTTCCTCAAAGCATTAACAGTCCCCTCAAATCTCCAATGCCAAGGCTCATAATTTACTCCTTGTTTGTTGTTGGGTGGAAAAGAGAGAACGAAATGGTATTTAGGGGCATACCTCCTCATCCATTTAAAAGCAGGCGTTTGTTCAAATTCAACCTCAAAGTGAGTATCTGGATAATTAGCATCCCCAATATCAATTGCATATCCTGTGCTGTGTTCAGAATAGCCAGGTGGAGCTGAAACCATAGATCGCTCAACAGCAGTTTGATTTCTAATAGATTTATTTTCATAAAAAATATCTCTTTGTAAATCGATTGATCTAAAACCACTTAATAGTTGTAGAGAAACCCCTCTTTGAGCAGCCATAAATTGCATTTCCTTAAAATTTTCATAAATTTCTCTATGAATGTAAATACCTGGAGAGAAAAGAATTAACTCATTTTTGGAAGCCTCAGGGTAAGGAAGGTGGCCCAACAAACTTTTATCTTGACTTATCTCAGTTGAGTTCATCGAATCATCTAAAGATTTTGTTTGACGTAGTAATGATTTCTCAGCTAAAAAAGTCATCGATATACCAAGTCCAACGAATAGAAGTCCCAGACGCAAAAAAGATTTGGTGGTAAGGGTTTTGATGGATCTAATCCTTTTGGCAAGAGGGATGTCATCTTGGTAATTCATACGATCTGCTTATGGTCAAAACAATTGAAATTCACAAAAATGATGTTTCGATAGTAACGAGTATCTCTAATCTTTATACTTTCTATGAGATAAGGATGTAAGTTTTATATATATAGAACTAAATTTTTCATCCAAAGATGTTAAGAGTTGCAGTTATTGGTGGTGGTCCAAGTGGATCATGCGCCGCAGAAATTTTGGCTAAAGCAGGAATTAAAACTTGGATTTTCGAGAGAAAGCTAGATAATGCAAAACCATGTGGAGGCGCTATTCCGTTGTGTATGGTTTCTGAATTTGATCTTCCTGAATCAATAATTGATAGGAAAGTCAGAAATATGAAAATGATATCTCCATCCAATAGAGAAGTAGATATTATTTTGGATGATATTTATCCAGGAAGCGACAAAGAATATATAGGCATGTTGAGGCGTGAAGTAATGGATTCATTTATGAGGAATCGCGCCGCAGAACTAGGAGCAACATTGGTAAATGGATTGGTATCAAAAATAGAAACTGGAACAAACAAACAAGGTCCATATACTCTTCATTACACTGAAATCCTGAAAGACCAAACAGAAGAAAAAGGTAAGCAACTTGAGGTGGATTTAATTGTTGGGGCAGATGGTGCAACAAGCAGAGTTGCCAAAGCAATGGATGCTGGTGATTACAACTATGCAGTAGCAATTCAGGAAAGGATAAAACTTCCTAAAGAAGAAATGAAATATTACGAAGACAGGGCCGAAATGTATGTAGGCACAGATGTATCACCTGATTTCTATGGTTGGGTCTTCCCAAAATATGACCATGTTGCAGCGGGAACAGGGACAATGAAACAAAATGGTGGTTTGATAAAAAGCCTCCAGATTGGTGTTAGAGAGAGAGCAAAGAAGAGACTCGTAAATGGAGAAGTCATCAAAGTAGAAGCTCATCCAATTCCTGAGCACCCTAGGCCAAGAAGAGTTGTTGGAAGAATGGCTCTAGTGGGAGATGCCGCTGGTTATGTAACCAAAAGTTCAGGAGAAGGAATTTATTTTGCTGCCAAAAGTGGAAGGATGTGTGCAGAACAAATTGTCGAGTCAAGTAAAAATGGGAAAGTAATACCCACAGAGAATGATCTCAAAAAATATTTAAAAAAATGGGATAAGAAGTATGGAACCACCTATACAGTTTTAGATATTCTCCAAAGAATTTTCTATACAAGTGATGGAGCAAGAGAAGCTTTTGTAGAGATGTGTGGGGATATGGATGTTCAAAGACTTACATTTGATAGTTATCTCTATAAAACTGTTGTTGCTATGAAGCCGCTTCAACAATTAAAACTTACCCTACTAACAATCGGCTCTGTTTTAAGAGGGAAGGCACTAGCACCAAGCACATACAAGCCAGTGCCAAGCGCAGTAAGAGATGATAAAGAAGTAAATAAAATGTTAGCGGTAAGTTCAATTAAAGGTGGTATAAAAACCAGTAAAAAGTTATAACAGTAATTAACTAAGCTTGCTGAAATCGGCGAGCTTTAAAGACTGATTCCTTAGTATTGTAAGCAAATTTAGTCTGTTATTTCTTAGATTAATATCATCAGTCATAACCATTACACTTCCTTCTCCATCAAAAAAATTGGATAGATTTTTAGCACTTGAGACTAGACCATTAGCTAACAATTTATATTTAACACGATCACCATTAATAGCTAAAGGTTTTAATTTTTCCAAAACATTAAACATTTCAATTTCACAAGTCTTCTCAAATAGTGATTTATCTACAAAATCTGAAGGATCTATCACATCTTTAGGAATAGAACTTTTAGTTGCTAACTTAGAGGCTCGAGTCACTACAGCTTGCAACAAATTAAGTGTATTATTTTTCCTCATTTCCATTAACAATGAACTACGAAAATAAACATCAGTTGGATCATCTAATAAATTTGATGTTAAAGTTGTATCTCCTGCAATAGCCTGAATAATATCAAAGTCGATATCTTTCTCTTCTAATAAACTAATAATTCTTTGACGAAAAAATTCCTTTATTTCACTGGAAATAATACTTATTTCAAAAGGGAGAGAAAGGAAAAGTTGCTGCCAAAAAATTAGTGAATCATTTATTATTTCATTGATATTTATTTGCCAATCTTTATTCCATAAAATCAACAATATTCCATTAGCAGCTCTTCTCAAAGCATATGGATCTGATGAGCCAGAGGGTCTTTCGCCCTTAGCATAGATACTGAAAAGCAATTCAAAACGCTCAGCCAATGAAACCGCATTGCCTAGGTTGTTTGATGGAAGAGAGTCTCCCGTTCCTTTAGGTTTGTAATGTTCCAACACACCAAGGCATACTTCTCTTGATTCACCCTCCTGAAGCAAGTATTTAGATCCAATAGTTCCTTGTAATTCTGGAAACTCACCAACCATGTTACTGACTAAATCATGTTTAGAAAAATGTGCAACTTTTACAGATTTATCAATATTCTCTTGATCAAATTTAAGTTTGGTTGTCACTAATTTAGTAAGCCACTCAATCCGATTTACACGCTCATATAGAGAACCTAATCCTTCAGCAAAAGTTACATCCTTTAATTTATTAATTCGTGCAGAGCTTTTGATTAATAAATCTGACTTTATAAAAAAAGAAGCATCTGAGAACCTTGCTTTTAAAACTTTTTCATTACCTAAAATAATATTTTCTTTTGCTGAAGATAATCCATTACTTATACACAAAAAGATAGGAAGTAATATATTTCTTGAGTTAAGTGATAATGGATCAAACTCAACATTTACTTTGTATAACGGTATGTACCTTTGATGAACCGTCATCACTGTGGACAAAACCTCAGGGGGCAAATCAAGAAAAGATTCATCAAAACTACCAGCCACAAGAAGAGGAGACTCAACTAAATCGGTAAGCTCATTTAAAAGGGGTTCAGTCAGGTCAGGCTTACCTTGATTAATTGTTTCGTGATTAAGAACTAAATCATTTATATTTGAAAGACGACTCTTCCTATCAACTATTACTCCAACATCCTGCAATTGATCAAAATAAGTGCTCGCATTCTTTATTTCTAATTTTGAGCCATGCAACCTATGTGGTCTTGAGATATTGCTAATTTGAATTTCTGGATCGCACCCTGAAATGCTAAAAGGCAAAACTTCTGAATCAATCAAAGAAACAATCCAACGAATAGGTCTCGAGAAGCGAAAATCACCCTTTCCCCACCTCATAAACCTTCTACCTTGAATTTTGCTGATCCAACCAGGTATATATTCAGCCAACAATGTGCCAACGGGCTTGCCTTTCTCTATTAATTTAGCGAAAACAAATGAACCCTTTGGCGTATCTCGAACCTCTAATTTTTCTGGGGCAAGGTCATATCTTCTAGCAAAACCTATTGCTGCTTTTGTAGGTTCTCCATTATGAAAGGCTTGAGAAACAGGAGGGCCTTTTCGCTCTGAAATATTATCTTCAGAGAATGGAGCAATCCCTTCAATCCTTAATACAATTCTTCTAGGAGTAGTAGTAACTCTTATTTCACTAAATTTTATTTGAGAAGAATTCAAGTCGTTATTTACATTTAACTCAAGCTGGGAAATAACAGATTCAGCCAAATCAGCTGGAAGTTCCTCAGTGCCAATTTCTAAAAGGTAAGTAGACAAAAAAATTTCCCTATGTTCATAACAAGATTAGATCTAAAATTGAATAAGTTCTACATTCTGTGTCCTAGAAAAAATTTAATATTGAGTGGATGAATCTTTGTTTGCTCATCGTTTTATTTGGACAATTAGGCACTATCCAACACGAAAAATGATACAGTGTAGGTACCGCTGTAGGTACCATTACCATTGCCTAAGATCATACAAATACCAGGAAGATCGGGTTTTTACCTTAGGGTTGCGGTACCTAGAGGTAAATTAAGAGATGCTTTTGGAACATGCGATGTCGTAAAAAAAATAGGTAACACTAAACAAGAAGCAGAAGCGAACATAAATTCAGCAGAAATAGCTATTCAACAAAAATTTGACGAAAAGCTAAGAGAAGAAGAGGCAAAACAGATCAACAAATCCTTACCTAAAGGAATAAAACTCGAAGCTATTAAAAGTAGCAACTCAAAAGAGTCTCCAAAAAACATAGAAAAAGACTTAAAAGATGCTGGATTTAGTAATGCAGCTATTGAAGCTCTCATGAATTTTGAGAAAAGTGGAGGTTCAGATGTTGAAAAAATAGAAAATACTGTTCCTTCGCCTTGCATAGCGAATAATTCCCCTAGATCGAAATTTGAACAATTTAAAGCTGATAGTAATTACTTAAATGAACCCCTACAAAGTGAATTATTAAACGAGAGCGATCACTTTACAAACGACGCAGTACAGCTTTTAAAATTCCATGGTAGTTATCAACAAGATGATCGGGAACATAGAAAAAAAGGCGGTACAGGTAAAGATTGGCAAATGATGCTGCGACTAAGAAATCCTGCTGGTTTGGTACCGGGAGGCTTATTTATAGCATTAGATGATCTCTCTGATCGACTAGGAAATAAAACGCTTAGAGCGACAACTCGTCAATGCTTCCAAATGCATGGAATAAAAAAAAGGAATATTAAAGAAGTAATAGGAACAATAGTTAAGTCAATGGGATCGACACTCGCTGCTTGTGGAGACGTCAACAGAAATGTAATGGCTCCAGCGGCCCCTTACGAAAAAGGATCTTATCCTGCAGCAAGAAAATTAGCTAATGATATTGCCGATGTTTTATCGCCCCAAAAAGGAGAGAGAACCTACTTTGATTTATGGGTTGATGGCGAGATGAAATATGCTATCAAGCCAACCTCTGAAGTGAAAAAAAACCGAAAGCTCCAACAAAATCCTGGTGTTTTTAGTGGTGACAAAAATGAACCATTATATGGTGCTACCTACTTACCAAGAAAATTCAAATGTGCGACCACAGTACCAGGAGATAATTCTGTAGATATTCTTACTCATGACATAGGTCTTGTGACGTTCACAAATAAAAAAGGAGCTTTAGAAGGTTGCAATGTCTATGTAGGAGGAGGTATGGGTAGAACGCACAACTTAGATTCAACATTTGCGAGGATAGCTGATCCTATAGGTTTTGTAGAAGGGAAATATGTATTAGAGCTTGTTCAATCTATTCTTGCTCTTCAAAGAGACTATGGAGATAGAAAAACTAGAAGACACTCAAGACTTAAATATGTCTTACATGATATGGGTGTAGATTGGTTTAAGAAACAATTAACAACGAAATATTTTACTAAAGAGATTAGTACTCTAAGGAACGAAGGGGATACAATTCTCGAAGATTATTTAGGCTGGCATAAACAATCTGAAAAACTATGGTTTGTTGGGCTACCACTATTATCAGGGAGGCTTACTGGAGATATAAAGAAAGAGCTGAGAAATATAGTCGAAAAATTCGCATTGGATATACGCTTAACTCCCAACCAAGATTTACT
>Ga0209433_10000387_pt1 | contig 13468 bp, 10 predicted proteins | sample METZYME_5_50m_FD_187552 | JGI IMG/M metagenome (GOLD analysis project Ga0209433, IMG submission 187552) | Marine microbial communities from oxygen minimum zone in mesopelagic equatorial Pacific - METZYME_5_50m (SPAdes) (version 2) | ecosystem: Environmental > Aquatic > Marine > Oceanic | place...
TTTATGGAAAGATCTTAACATGGAAGAAAAACTAGCTCAAATACTAAATAAATAAATCTTGATTATGAATCATAATTCAAATTCATTTAATAATGATTGGCACCCTAATATTTGGCCTCCTTTTACGCAAATTCAAACAAACAAAGCTCAAATTGAAGTCAGCCATGGTAAAGATGCTTCTTTATTTACTATAAACCCAGAAAAAGAACTTATAGATGGTATTAGTAGCTGGTGGGTCACTCTGCATGGTCATGGTAATGAATTTATAGCAAATGCCATCTCAAATCAAGCCAAGACATTAGAACAAGTTATTTTTGCTGATTTCTTACATCCTCAGGCAAAAAAACTTGCAGAAAGGCTGAGCAGATTAACTAAATTAGAACGATTATTTTTTTCAGATAATGGGTCAACTGCAGTTGAAGTGGCCCTAAAAATTGCTTATCAATGGTGGCAAAATAATGGTGAGAGAAGAAATCAAATTATTGCTTTTGAAGGTGCTTATCATGGAGATACTTTTGGGGCTATGGCGTTAGGTGAAAGAAATATATTTAATGAAAGTTTTGAGAAGTTAATGTTTCCAGTTAAAAGGGTGCCATGGCCTTCAACATGGATAGGAGATGAAAATATTGAAAAGAAAGAAGAAGTTTCCATACGAAAGCTTTGTGAACTCTTAAAACAGCCAACGGTAGCCGTTATTGTCGAGCCTATTTTACAGGGTGCTGGTGGTATGAATATGGTAAGACCAAAATTTATAAAAAAGGTTTCAGAATTAGTTAGTGATCATAATTCTCTTTTAATAGCAGATGAAGTATTAACTGGTTTTGGCAGAACTGGAAGTTTATTTGCTTTCCAACAAGCAAAGATTCAACCAGATTTAATTGCCATCTCTAAAGGATTAACTTCTGGTTTTTTACCCATGGGAATAACTCTTTCTAAAGAAAAAATTTTTCAATCTTTTGTTAGTGATTCTCCAGAAAAAACATTTTGGCATGGTCATAGCTTTACCGCTAATCCTCTTGGATGTGCAGCTGCAAATGCAAGTTTAGATCTTCTTGAAAATGAACCAAATAAATATCTTAAATTTCAAGAGAAACATTTATGTTTGACAAAGAAATTGAAGCATTTATCTTTTGTCAAAAAAATAAGAATATGTGGAACTATAGTTGCTTTCGACTTAGAAATAGGTGCAAATTCTGGGTATCTAAATACTATTGGGAAAAAGATAAAATCACGCGCCATTGAGAAAGGACTTTTTATTAGACCACTGGGAAATATAATTTATTTACTACCACCTTTATGTATCACAGATACTCAATTAGAAAAAAGTTATGAAATCATCCATGATATTATTTCAAACTTGTAACTTTTAAGAAATAAGAAGATTAATTTTGTCAATAATCTCTCCGATATTTAATTTGAGTTAAATACTTGATTTCCATTATCAATAATTAAAAATTAAATCTTATTTGAAGTTTTTTAAAAATATTTATAAGAGCTCGAAATTTACTAATTTCATAAATCTATCAAATGATTCAATTAATTTATTGAGTTACTTGATCAACTATTTCGCCAACCATATAGGCATAGAATTTATTTCTTTGCCTGTAAAATTAGCGAATAATAATGCGAATAATAAGCATGCCAAAATAACAATTACCAATAAAAGCAATGAGAACATTTCTCCATTTGAAAAGGGTCTCCTATCACCAATTGAATTAGCTATTTTTGAATCTGCTGTATAGGTATTAATAACAGGCTTCTTATATTTCTTTTTGCTTTCTAAACCATTTTGAATTTTTTTATCATAAATATTTCTTAGATAAGGATTATTTAAATTTTCATAAGCTTCCATTACCGTTTGAAGTTTTACTTTTGCATCTTCTAAATTCAGAGAAGTAGTATCTGGATGTAATTCCTTAGTCAATTTACAAAAAGCTTTTCTTAATTCATGAGTAGAAGCTTTCTCATGAACCCCAAGGATTTTATAGTAATCTTTTTCTCCTTTCAAAATTATTTGCTATCGATTACATATTAATGTATTTAAATTAAAGTTAATGCTATATAAAAACATAAAATTAAAAATTTAATTGAAAAATATGATGCAAATAATACACTATAAGGACATTAATGAAATTCTTAGTAGTAATGAGATTCAATTATTTAAGCAATTACAGGGAATTATTAGTGCAATTAATAAAGATACAAATTTAACTCGACTTATTGAAGGGGATGATTATTGGATATCACAAGTATATGACAGTATTTGGCCGTTTTACTTAAATCCAAATAAAACATTGAACGGTAAAAAATTTGTTGATATTGGTTCAGGATGTGGGTTCCCCGGATTGGCTTACGCAATAACACATCCAAATTCAGAGGTATATTTAGTTGATTCCTCTAGAAAAAAAACAGAGGCATTAAAACAAATTATTGATGCTTTAAACTTAAGTAATAAAATATTTATAATAAACGAAAGAATCGAAAAAATTGCTCATAATGACTTGTATAGGAATACTTTTGATATTGGTACGACTAGAGCAGTTGGCTCACCTTCCACAGTCTCAGAATATATATTGCCAATGCTAAAAAGGAGTGGGATTGGACTACTATATTGCGGTAAATGGAATAAAAAAGATGAGTTTAAAATAAAAAATACCTTGAATATATTAAAAGGGTCTATTACAGAAATCAAGAAAAATCAACTTCCTAAAGGAAAAGGAGAGAGAAATATTATTTTTATCAAGCCAGAGCAAAATTGTCCTGATTTTTATCCTAGAGCTATAGGGAAGCCTTCAAAATATCCTTTATAGATTTATGTTGTCGATAATCTAGTCTGTTCTCCTGCTCCAAATTTTTTCTTTAAATATCTAAGTTTTTTAATTACCTTTTTAGGATTAAGATGATTAATCAATGAGTTATGTAGATCTTTTTCAGTTACACCGCAATCCAACGAATTTGCATTGTTACCGGGGAACCAATGGCCGCCATTTCCCATCAATTGATATCTTGCTTTAGTAAAACTTTCTAAATCCCACGCTTCAAGTAAATTTGATAGCCAAAGTAGAACTGGAATATTAATTTCGCCTGGAGTATTTCTCCATGTTGGTAAATTCTTATCCCAATTTTGATACCAATCAACTCCTAAAACTTTGATTAATTCTTGATTCAATTTATTCTCAATGGAAGGGACTAAATCATTTGATTTATCAAGCAGGGATATTGCTTCTAAGTGATAATCAAAATCTGATTCTTTTGCTACCCCAACACTTAGTGTGTGCACGGAATTATTATTCAAGCAGAAAAGATCATTAAAAACTATTGGATGAATAGGCTTACAAAGTTTTTTAATTTTCTCTGAAGGTGTATGCAAATGTCCACCCTTATCAGTAGGGCTAATGATGAAAACACCCAAATCAAATTTTTCAGCTAATTTTATTGCTTTGATATTTGTCTGATTTATGAAATACCAATGTAAATTAACAAAATCAAATTTATTAGATGATATTGCCTTATTAATAAGGCTTAATGACCCATGAGTAGAAAATCCAATATTGCCAATCAAATTATCTTTTTGCCACTTTCTAAGAATATCGATACATCCTCCCTCTCTTATAGCGTAATGAAGATGTTCAAAAGTATTTATGCCATGAATAGCGAGAAGATCAATTTTTTTAATTCCTAGTGTTTGAAAACTCATTTTTAGTTCATCTTGAAATCTATTAACATCTTCATTTGGTGGGATCTTTGTTTGAATAATTTTTGAATTTATATCATTATTTTTAAATGCAGACCCCAATTGAAGTTCAGAAGTTCCATAATGTCTTGCAGTTTCAATATGATTTAAGCCATATAAATCCGCTAATTCTAAAATTTTTATTACTTTGTTTTGTTCCTCTTTCGATATATCTTTAAATTCTAATTGTTTCCAACTTTTTTGAAATCTCATACCACCTAGAGATAATACAGGCATATCAATATTTGTCCTTCCAAACCGACGATATGGTAGCACCATTAAATTCTTGTCAGTGTTTATTTATCCTAGGTAATTTACCTAATGATTGAAACATATCCCTATTTAAACTGGCTTCTAATCTATCAAGATCTTCAAAATCAACCCAATGCATACAGTCCACTGGACATGTATCCATAGCTTCTTGAACTACTTCGAGATCATCCCCATTCTGACGCAGAACTCGTGCTCTCCCAAGATCTTCATCAACAATAAATGTGTTATTAGCGACATGTACGCAATACTGACACCCTATACAAGCAGCTTCATCAACCCAAATTGCTTTTTCCCGTAATTCTCCACCTAAAACGGGTTCAAATCCGGAAATATCATTAGACTCTAAATATTCATTAAATGCAGCTAAATTATCACTATTAATTCCATCATAAATATCTGAATTAAAATCATTTTTCACAAAAGATTTAAACGAAGAAGTTTCTTGTGTTTCTTCGGAAAAATCAAATGCTATAGAAGGATCAATATCCAAAGTCTTATGCGTCCCATTTAGTTAAAACTAATTCTATGGAGCCATCAGTTTCGTTTTTTTGTTCGACTATTTGATATCCGTCTTTTTGTGTTTGAGAAATTATTGTTTGATATGCATACATTTGAGTTACTTTAGAAATAAATCTTTCTACTGGTAGAGTATATTTCCAAAGATCTAAATCAGTAACTAACTCGTAGGAATTTGATTTATTATCCCATTTAAAACCTACTTTAGTGTTTTCGGGCAAATCTAAGCTTATATCAACAGCAGTAAATTTACCTTGGTAGCCTTTTACAAATTTTTCATCTTGGTTAGGATTATAACCAAGAACATCTAAAGCCTTTATAAGAGGCTCTGTCTCTTTAAGTTTGGTTTTAATAGTACTAAAATGTGACATTAGATTCGTTATTTAATTGATTGGAATTGTTGGTTTGATTAATGACAAATGAGTCTGTTGTTAATCTCTTAGTTTTAACTTCTCCAAGAGCCTCTTCTAAATTCTTAGTTGCTTCATTACAGGAATCTCCTTCAAAACCTTCAACCGTTTCTTGGACACGTCCATCTTGGTAAATTTTAAATCTTAATGTTCTTTGGGGCATTAGATTACACACTAAGTACTTATACTTTATATAAAATAACTAAAAATAAGAGTTTCAGTTGATAACGTAACTTTGTTTTCATTATTGGATATAAAATATTTCAATATCCAAATAAATTATTTATAAAATCCTCTCATGCCCATTGAATCAAGTGCGGTTTTCGCCTCCTCCATAACAGAGGGTTCAGAGTCAAATAATGCAATTTTTGTACATTCATCAATAAATAATTCTTGCAATTTATTGCTTAAATTCTGATATAGCCTGCATAAAGACCAAATACAATTACTTCGAACCACTGGTTCATTATCAATTTTAAGACTAATTAATAATTGCTCGGCAGCTAATTGAGCATTATCACTTGAAATACTTCCAATCTCTGCAAGAGAGCTTGATGCCCAAAGCCTTACTGATGAGACATCCTTCTGTAAGGCTTGTAATAAAGGACGCAATACAATTTGATTATCATAATTTGCTAGGCTCCAAGCTGTAGCTCTTCGAACATAGGCGTTATCGTCAGACTCTAACAAACTAACTAATTTACTCACAGCATCTGGACAAGGGTTTCGACCTAAAGCATAAACAGCACTCATCCTCTCAACAGGACAAGACTGATCTAATAGTGGAAGTAATAGAGGGAAAGACCTCTTATCACGGTATTCACAAAAAATTTTTAAACCTTGAATTCGCTCTTCTTTATTTCCTTTCAAATATTCTAATGCCTGATCACATGCAGAAGAAATATCTAAATTATCTTTTGAGAAGCCATCTTTATCGATTTCTTCAAGAGGATCGACTTCAAAATCAACAGCTAGCTCTTTAGCCAAAACATCTGGATCAATAGCAATATCCGCCAAACTATCATCGTTAAATTCTTTTTTGTAATTAATCATTGAACATAACAAGTATTAATTAATAGGAGCAGGAGACATCATATCACCAGGCAACCAAATTCTTGCACTAACCGCAAAAAAAGCAACTCCAAAAAGAAGTACAATTGTCACAGGAAGTAATTTGGTTCTAATAAAGCTCACTAAGTTTTCTTAATTTAGTTAATACTAGCTTTTTTATTGAAGAATTAAAAATAATTACTAAAAATAATTGATTTGTCATCTAACTTCGCCTTAATTGACCACAAGCAGCATTCTTTTCCAATCCTCGACTTTTTCTAAAACTTACATTAATTCCATTTTGCAAAAGTCTACTTTTAAATTTATAAGCATTTGAAAATGAAGATTTTTGAAAAGGCATTTCTTCTATATCGTTGTAGCTAATCAAATTTACATGAGATTGGAATCCTCTAATTAAATTACTTAGTTGATCAGCATGCTCTTCTTGATCATTGATTCCATTTAATAAAATATATTCAAAACTTATTCTTCTACCTGTTTGCGATACGTAATTTCGACAATCACTAATAATTTGTTTTATGTTATAGTTTCTCGCACTTGGTATTATACTTTCTCTGATTTTTTGATTCGGTGCATGAAGGCTAATAGCAAGTGTAAATTGACATTTACCTAATCTCTCAAAAGAAAGTTTAGATAATTGACTAATTTTATTTGGTATAGCCACCGTACTTACTGTCATTTTTCTTTGGCTTATATTTAAGTCTTTATTAATACATTTAATAGCAATTAGTACTTCGTTTAGATTTAATAGTGGTTCACCCATTCCCATAAAAACAATATTCGTTACTTTCATACTCATCTCTTTTTGTATTAATAATATTTGTTCAATTATTTCTCCTGCTTTTAATGATCTTTTTAACCCATCCTTTCCTGTAGCACAAAACTTACAATCCATTGGGCATCCGACTTGGCTTGAAACACAAACAGTTAATCTTTTATTTGTAGGTATTCCAACTGATTCAATAAATTCTCCATCTAATGTGCGTAAGAGTAACTTTAAAGTACCATCATTTGATAAAGATTTCTTTTCTAATTTTAAACCTCCTATGATAAAGCCTTCACTTTTTAATTTATTTCTAAAGTTAGATGGTAAGTTCTGTAAATCATCAATATTATTCGATCTTATTTTCGGATTATAAATATAATTGTGAATTTGTTTCCCACGAAAAGATAATTCACCATAACTTAAAGCGATCTTTTCAAGATCTTCAATACTGCACCCTAGAAGATTTTTCAAAGGAAATCAATAAGATGAGAACAAACCGTGTTTCAAGAGAAACTCGGTAAAAAGAATAGCTATAAATCCAATCATCGCTAATCTGCCATTAAGTTTTTCATTATAGGAATGAAATCCATAACGAGGTAACTTTCTCTTGGGAATAAATTCTGGTTTAATCATCGATTTAGAAAAATCTTATTCTAATGTTTAAAAATAATAATAGCTTATTCATCAGTTAATAATCCCTCTTCTTGTAAACCTTCTAAAGCAGCTGGATCAGGTAATTGATCCTCTGAGAATTGATTCTCAGCATTAGGTCTCGCAAAAGCTGCAAAATTACTTGAATTTGGATCGATCCCATGCCTTGATCTCGTAGTCTCTAAATCTTCATCACTTGGATCATCCAAGATCGCAGAGGAATTGACAGCATTATTAGATGGCATATCTACCGTATAGTCAGGTCTAAGATTTTGAGCCTTTCTATAGCCACCCGATTCTTCTGCGAGGATATCAGGATGAGGTCCTGCTTCAGAAGCTAACTCTTCCACAAATCCACTGAATCCAGTTCCAGCGGGTATGAGCCTTCCTATAATTACATTTTCCTTTAACCCTCTAAGCCAATCAGACTTACCTTCGATAGCTGCCTCTGTTAACACTCTGGTGGTTTCTTGGAAAGAGGCTGCAGAGATAAAGCTATCCGTATTTAGTGAAGCTTTTGTGATTCCCAGCAAAACAGGAGTAAATTCAGCAGGCGCTCCACCCGTTATGGACATGGCTTGATTAGTATCTTCAACTTGTCGTAATTCAATTAATTCACCAGGGAGAAGAGTAGTATCTCCAGCATCTTCAACTCTCACTTTACTAGTCATTTGTCTAACTATTACTTCAATATGCTTATCATCTATAGCTACTCCTTGCGATTTATAGACATTTTGAACTTCATTAACCATTCTTCGTTGAAGCTTAGATATTGATTCCTGAGCAGCTTCCATTAAGGGTTTTTGATCTTGTAAATCCACAAAGAAACACTCCAATAATTCATGTGGATTTATAGGTCCATCTGTAAGCAATTCTCCTGCGCTAACTTGTTGACCGTCACTGACCATAATATTTTTCCCTAGTAAGATCTGATATTCATTAATCACATCATCTCTCTCTATCACTGATAAAGACATAGATTCATCATCTATACCTTTTTTTATTTGAACGACTCCAGATTTTCTACATAAAACTGCAGCGTCTCTAGGTCTTCTAGCTTCTAATAACTCTTCAATGCGAGGTAATCCTTGAACAATATCTCCCGTTTTTTGCCTTTCAAAAACTAACAACGCTAAGCCATCTCCTCTTTGAACTAAATCCCCGTCTCTCACATGTAATACTGAATCAGGAGAAACCATATAAGGCCTTCCAATTCTTAAAGTGACTGAATCTTTACTTATTTCCTCTATTTCTCCACAAGAAGTTGACTTTTCCGTATTACTTACAAAATCTCCATCAACAACCCTATCCCCAATTTTTACAGTGGGTTTTCCTTTCGTTTTGATAATAATTTTATCTTCTTCTCTTTCAACTATGAGTCTTCTAATTGGTTCATCATCTACAGGAGTTGGCATTTGCGCTACCCCTTCTTCCTTACATAAGATTTGAGTAGTAGCGATTACATCACCAGCTTTTACTGAAGAATTATTTTTCACCTTTAATTCAGTATGAGTAGAACCATGACTTGAATCAGAAATAGTATCTCTTCTAACTAAAATAGACTCAAGAATTACTAAATTAAGTCTATTAGTATTCTTATCCTTCTTATCAGGAATTATTTCAACATCTACTGTCATTTGAGGAGTCGCATCAAAAGTCTCTAAACTTAATTGCGTCCTTAATAACTCGACACCTTCCACAGATTTAATTAATTCCCCATCTTTATAGGAAAGTCTTTGAATAGCTTTTAAACCAAGATAAGGTCCTTTTTCTTGTTTAACATGTTGAAGTTCAGGAAGTTGTGCTTCATTTGGAATAGTGAATTCTTCAACAGTTCTTAAAAGTAGGCCTTTACATTTTGGGGTTTCTAATCTTTGAACAAAGAGTATCTCTTCATTATTTATACCATCCATAATTTTTTCACCTGGATTGACAAGCATTCCCTCATCATCAAATCGATTTAAAACCTCTTCATCATTACATTCATGAAAGGTACCATTCCTGACAGTAATCTCTCGTAAAATATCATTTTTCTGAATAACTGTAACGATACCAGAAGTTTGACTAAATATATCTTTCACTACTTCAGTTCCTGCTTCTATCCATTGCATATCTTCAATCATTAATAAAGAAATATCTTTATTAATTTCATGAGTTTCTTGAGGAACCCATAGTAATGTTCCCCCTTGACTAACTTCAAAACCATTCTTAGCAGATCTAGCTTTTTTAACACTTAAACCTGGAGCATATTTAATTAGACCACCAGTTTTTGTTCTAAATTTATCATCTACTAAGTCGGCGATCACTTCACCACTACTTATTTTACTTCCGGGGATAGTATTCAAACGATAAGAAATTCCTTCTCCTGATTCCAGATGCCAAATTTCTCCCGAGTGGGTAGCCTCCTCTATTAATTTACAATCTTTAAGTGCCATTGAAGTTGTTACAATCTGCACTTCTCTTGAATCCCCAATAGAATCTCTCAGACGTACCTCTCCCCCATATTCACTAAATTGGCTTGCCTCGGCTAAGACTTCGCCTTCTTTGACCAATTTTTTCGAATTAACTACGGGAGTTGCATTTGGAGGTAAATTATAAACATCTCCTGCAAGCACCCACAATCTTCCTAATCTTTGTGCTTTAAGAGTAATATTTCCTTGTCTATCAGTAACTTCTTTAGGTTGGATGACCTTATCGTACTTAACCTGGCCAGCCAAGTCGCAAATAACATCTTTCGTAGCCTTCTCAACACTCTTTTTAACTGCACCTGCTGTGATTTGAGCGATAGTAATATCAGAATTTACTTCTTGTCCATCATCAACAAATAGTAAAGAACCGCTTGTAACTTCTATCTTTTGATTTTTAGATGTACTTCCTTGATTAGGAATTATTTTTAATACAAAATCAACTTCTGCCTGTTTTGCCTCTACACCATGAGGTGTTCTATAACCTCTTATTTTAGCTTTTGAACCAAATTCAACTTTACCGGCAATCTTTGATCTCACCACACCACTTTCTGCCGTTGAGACTCCCCCTGTATGGAAAGTCCTCATAGTTAATTGAGTTCCAGGCTCTCCTATTGACTGTGCAGCAATGATACCTACTGCTTCTCCTAAATCAACAAGGTGATTATAAGCCAATGCCCAGCCGTAACATTTTCTACAAACTGATCTATTAGCCTCACATGTTAAAGGGGATCTTATCTTGACATTTTGAATCCCTGATTTTTCAATAATATTACTTATAGAAGGATCAATTGCAGTATCCTTTGCTACTAGTAATTCTTCTTGAGTATTAAATATATCTTTTGCAGTCAACCGCCCTAACAGTCTATTCCCAAACTTACCATCTTCAGATTCTATTACAATTGATCTCTCAGTACCGCAATCCTCTTCCCTTACAATTACATCCTGAGCTACATCTACTAATCTTCTTGTTAAGTATCCTGAGTCAGCAGTCCTTAAAGCAGTATCAACTAAACCTTTGCGAGCTCCATAAGAGGAGATTACATATTCAGTAACTGTAAGTCCTTCTCTGAAATTTGTTCTTATTGGTAAATCAATAATCTCACCTTGAGGATTAGCCATCAAACCTCTCATCCCAACAAGCTGTCTAACTTGAGACATATTACCTCTAGCCCCTGAATTTGCCATCATCCAAACAGAATTCAAAGGGTCATTTTGATTGAAATTATTCTTGACTGCATCAACTAATCTCTCGTTAGTTTCAGTCCAAGTATCAATTACTTTTGTATGTCTCTCGACCTCAGTAATTTCGCCAAGTCTATAACATTCTTCTGTAGCACTAATTTGGGCTTCTGCCTGACCGATTAAATCCTGCTTAGCCTCTGGTACTTTCAAATCATCGACTGAAATAGATACAGCTGCTTGTGTTGCATATTTAAATCCAAGATCTTTGAGATTATCTGCCATAGCAGCAGTTATAGCTGTTCCATGAGTTTTATATGACCAAGCAACAAGATTTTTTAAACCTTTTTTATCAATAACTTTATTTTTAAATGATGGGGGAGTTTTGGCTAAAGGAGCCATTAATAGCTGTGAATTTTTTTTCGCATTTTTTAAATTTTTGCGAGTTTTTGAGCTTTTTTTTGGTTTAGAGGATGTCATAATTTCAATTTATAGATGTGAGATGTATCGTCATGATTAAGTTTGAGAGACTGAATCAATTATTGTGTGATTCATTACAACTCTACCCACGGTAGTAAGAATATATCTAGATATCAGATTATTCTCAGAATCAAACTTATCGCGCCTATAAGTCCAGATTTCTAACTTCGAACCATCCTCCAATTCTTTAGATTCATAAGGTTTTTTAGATTCATCTTCATCTTCGACTTCACCATTAAATCTAACCCAAACCCAATTATGTAATCCTATTCTTTTATCCTCAAATGCATAAATAACATCTTCTAAAGACGCATATGTTGATGAGTTATCTTCAAATTTTGGTTTTTTATAGTCTGGTTGTATTGCAGTTAAATAATACGAACCCAAAACCATATCTTGAGAAGGTGTGACTATTGGTTCTCCAGTAGCTGGTGACAAGATATTGTTACTTGCAAGCATTAACATTCTTGCTTCAGTTTGTGCTTCTAAAGCTAATGGAACATGAACTGCCATTTGATCACCATCAAAATCAGCATTAAATGCAGGACATACAAGAGGATGAAGCTGTATAGCCCGACCACCAACAAGTTTAGGTTCGAATGCTTGAATACCTAATCTATGAAGCGTTGGAGCTCTATTAAGTAATATAGGATGCCCCTCAATAACTTCTTGAAGAACCTGCATCACTTCATCATCAGCTTTTTGAATTAATTTTTTAGCAGCTTTGATATTATTTACAATATTTTGTCTAATTAATCTATGAATAACAAATGGTTGAAATAACTCAATAGCCATTTCCTTTGGAAGACCACACTGATGCATTTTTAATTTAGGACCAACAACAATGACTGATCTCCCAGAATAATCAACTCTTTTACCTAATAGGTTTTGCCTAAATCTACCTTGTTTACCCTCAATAATATCGCTGAGCGATTTTAAAGCTCTATTATTGGCTCCAACAACGGTTCTTCCTCTTCTTCCATTATCTACAAGAGCATCAACTGCCTCTTGCAGCATCCTTTTTTCATTCCTTACGATAATTTCAGGTGCTAGTATTTCTTGTAACCTTGCAAGTCTATTATTTCTATTAATAACTCTTCTGTATAAGTCATTTAGATCAGAAGTTGCAAATCTGCCTCCATCCAATTGAACCATTGGTCTCAAATCGGGAGGGATAACAGGAATTGCATCTAGAACCATCCACTCTGGTCTAGCATTAGTTGCAACAAAGTTATCTATCACTCTTAATCTTTTAATTAACTTCGCTCTTTTTTGTCCTTTACTTTGCGTTATTTCTTCGCGAAGCTCTTCTGCAATTTCAGTTAAATTTAAATCTTCAAGTAACTGTTTTAGAGCCTCTGCTCCGATCCCAACAAATGGTTCATTTTCAATAGTTGAATCTTCTGCATAAATTTCATCTTCTATTTCCAACCATTCATCTTCAGTTAAGAGTTGCTTATATTTGAGTTCTTGATGATCTCCTACATCTAAAACGACATAACAATTGAAGTACACTATCTGTTCCACATCCCTAAGAGGCATATCAAGGAGTATTGCTACATAACTAGGAATACCTTTTAGATACCAGACGTGTGAAACTGGAGCTGCCAACTTAATATATCCCATCCTATGTCTTCTGACCCTACTTTCAGTGACCTCAACACCACACCTTTCACAAACAATACCTCTATGCCTGACTCTTTTATACTTTCCACAATGGCATTCCCAATCTTTTGATGGCCCAAAGATTTTTTCACAGAATAAACCATCCATTTCTGGTTTAAGAGTTCTATAGTTGATGGTTTCTGGCTTAGTAACCTCTCCAACTACCTGGCCATTAGGCAAAGTCCTTTGGCCCCAATCCATAATCCTCTGAGGAGAAGCTAGAGAGATCTTAACGTAATCGAAGTGATTTTCAGTT
>Ga0209433_10000389_pt1 | contig 13424 bp, 15 predicted proteins | sample METZYME_5_50m_FD_187552 | JGI IMG/M metagenome (GOLD analysis project Ga0209433, IMG submission 187552) | Marine microbial communities from oxygen minimum zone in mesopelagic equatorial Pacific - METZYME_5_50m (SPAdes) (version 2) | ecosystem: Environmental > Aquatic > Marine > Oceanic | place...
TATCAAACCTAAAATATAAATTATTTGAGAGGTTGTTGTTATTTTACCTATCAAATTTGGTGAAGGAGTTTTTTCAGTAATTGACATCTCAAAAGCTGCACCAAGAAGAATTAGCATATCTCTGAGAACAAAAATTATAAATACTGTTAGAGGGACAATTTGGTTTAACCAAAGCGCTGTGATTGAACCAATCATAAGTAATTTATCAGCAACTGGGTCAAGAATCTTTCCTAAATCAGTCTGCCATTTGAAGAATCTAGCAAGAAATCCATCGACAGCATCGGATATTGATGCAATTGCAAACAAAACTAATGCAAAAGTATATTTCCCAGAAAGTAAGTTAAGGACTGTCGGAATAACCAAAGATATTCTGATCAAAGAAATTAAGTTTGGTATGAATCTTAAATAATGCTTCATGAAGAAATCAGTGATGCCTCAATCATGCTTGTTGATGAAGCTTTAAATAAAAAATCTTTATGAGTTTTAACAGATTTTATGAATTGATCTTCTGTACCAAAAATTGTCAGAGTGAAAGAGATTTCATTCTGCTTATATGTTGTAATTGTATATTCCTTAATTGATATCATTTTATTAAGAGCATCTAAAAGATTATCAAGCTGTTCAGATGAAGAAACTTCAGCTACCCTCATTTTTATTGTCCTCTCAGAATTATCCAAGATGAAGTTGCCAAGGTAATCTGTAGACAGGTTATTAAATAAGAATTTAATTCTTTCGATAATATCATCAGTATTATCGAAAAATGATACTTGGTTTTTATAACTCATTGACCAATTATTAATTCCTGATCGAGAAATAAGCAATGACTCAAAATAGTCAAATTTATATTGATCAAATTCATCATCTTTTTCGCTCTCAAAGAAATATTCTTTCTTATCTAAGTTTATGGTATTTTGAGGAAATTCAAAAAATAGCCCGCGTTGTTCTGAAATATTATAAAAAATCTTTTGTATTGATGATTCTAGTTCTGTTTCATATGGTATTGACTCAATTTTGAATGGCTTAGTGAAGCCGTTATCAATTTGTATATCTAAAAAAATTACAGGTCTGTTTCTACCAATAAAACTAATATCATTTTCAATAAACTGATTGATTACAATTTCCTCATCAAATGAAGCTTGAAGAAACTTGCTTTCTTTAATACTAATAACTGAGTATCTCTTAAGAAAATCTTTTGAGTTGAAATTACCTTTTATTACTTTTGCTTTTTCGAAGTCTTGATATCCTAAAAGTCTGAATAAAAGATCATTAAAAGAGTTATCTATGGATTTATCTATGGTCTCATCTTGGATTTCTATAGTTATGTTAAAAAGATCATCAAAATCCTTTGCAAAAATCTGATTAGAAAAGATAATGAGTAGGAAAATACTTTTAACAATAACCGTCTTCATATAATTATTTTAAGGTACTAGAGCAATAATGAAAAATGATCCCTATAAGAAAGCTGGAGTTGATATAAAAGCTGGAAATGATTTAGTAGATAAGATTAAAAATGATGTTTCTAAGACATTTGATAAAAATGTATTGGGAAATATTGGCAGCTTTTCAGGCTTTTACTCACTGCCTAAAGGTTATAAGGATCCTGTACTTGTTGCTTGCACAGACGGTGTTGGTACTAAAGTTGCTTTAGCGCAAAGAAATTCTTCATTAGAGACTATTGGGCAAGATTTGGTTGCAATGTGCATTAACGATATGGTTACCTCTGGAGCTAAACCCCTCTTTTTTCTTGACTATTTCGCATCTTCCAAGCTTGATGTAAATGAAGCTTCTAAGGTAATTAAGGGGATAGCAAAAGCATGCAAAATGTCAGGTTGCTCACTTATTGGAGGTGAGACTGCTGAAATGCCAGATCATTATATTGGTAATAATTTTGATTTAGCCGGATTTTCAGTTGGCGTCGTTGAAAAAAAACTTATTATTGATGCTAAGAAAGTTAGAAAAAATAATATCATAATTGGCATTGAGTCTAGCGGTGCTCACTCAAATGGTTATTCTTTAATTAACAAGTTAGTAAAAAAATCTAGCTTAAGCAAAACCGAAAGACAAAAATTAATTAAACTTGCTTTGAAACCTACCCATTTATATGCAACTGTTATTTTAGATTTACTGAAAAAAGTTAAAGTTAAATCTATTGCTAATATTACTGGAGGTGGTCTTATAGAGAATATCCCGCGATCAATTCCTAATAATCTATCCTCTGAAATTTATTTGGATAATTGGGAAATGTCGCCACTTTTTAAAACCCTTCAAAAATTAGGAAAAATTCATTTAGATGATATGTTGAGAATATTTAATTGTGGAATTGGAATGACTGTTGTTATTGATCCCAAGGACTTAAATGAAACTCAGAAAGTTCTCTCAAAACATAAATTTAAAAGCTTTATGATCGGGAAAGTAATCCAGAATACAAAAAGAAAAATTAATTTTATTTGATGTTTAAGATTGCTGTTTTAATCTCAGGAAATGGTTCTAACCTTGAAGCTCTTATAGACGCTTGCAAAAATAATTATATCAATGGATCAATTGACGTAGTTCTGAGCAATAATCCGAATGCATTTGGCATCGAACGAGCAAAAAATCATTCTATTAATTATAAAGTCATTAATCATGAGAGCTTTGAAACGCGAAGTGAATTTGATAAAGCTCTTCTGAAGGAATTAAAAAAATCTAGCCCTGATTTGATTGTGCTTGCAGGATTTATGAGAATACTCACTCCTTTAATACTAAACGCTTACAAAAATAAAATTATTAATATACACCCTTCTCTATTACCAAAATATCCTGGTTTAGATACTCATAACTCAGTTTTAAGAAATGGAGATTTAAAACATGGAGTAACAATCCATTATGTAAATGAAGTTTTGGATGGAGGTAAAATTATTGCTCAGGGGGAAATATCTGTTCAAGCAGATGAAACAGCACAAGGTCTTCAAAAGAGAATTCATGCGATAGAACATGTTATGCTTCCTATGGTAGTTTCAAAGTTTGCTGATGGAACAATAAATACAAGTAAAATTATCTATGAAAAATTTATATAAATTCTTTTTTTCAATTATATTCGTAACGCTTGTTGCTTTTATTAATGCTAGTGAAAATGTTTATGAATATAAGATTAGATTCAAAATTAAGAATGTGATTTCACTCGATGGAATAAAAGAGCTAACAAAGAATGATAAGGATGCATACCATATTATTTTTACTGGTAAAAACAGAATGCTCAATGCTGAGCTAAATCAGGAAGCAGAATTTAAATATATGAACTCAAAAGTCTTTCCTGAATATTATTCTCAAAAAATTAAAGTGCCGTTGAGAGGTGCGTTAAAGCAGACAATAAACTATGATTTTAAAAATCAAAAAATCACTTCAACTGGTGATGTGAATTGGGTCATAGATTTTCTAGGTGAGTCTACTCCCCTTGATCCTTTATCCAGCGGCTTCCAGATTAGAGAAAATGTTAAGAAAGGACTGACTGACTTTGATATAAATTTAATAAAGCTTGATGAAGGCCTTATTTACAAAAACTCATACTCAGTTGTTGGTGAGGAAGTTCTTGAAATTAAAGACACTAAATATCCATGCATAGTTCTTGAGAGAGTTAATAATAATCGTAAAACTCTATATTATGTTGCAAAAACTTTGGATTTTATTTTGATTAAGGTTTCTGATGATAGAAAAGAAAGAAGGCTTTCAATAGAAGCAGAGAAAGTTTTAAGTTTTGGGTAGCGTAACGCCCGTTTGGCCTTGATATTTGCCATCTCTATCTTTATAGCTTACCTCACATTGCTCATCAGATTGATGAAATATCATTTGTGCAACACCTTCACCAGCATAAATCTTTGCCGGTAAATTGCTTGTATTTGAGAACTCAAGAGTTACATGACCTTCCCACTCAGGCTCAAGCGGTGTGACATTTACAATTATTCCACATCTTGCATAAGTTGATTTACCAAGACAAATAGTAAGTACATCTCTTGGAATCCTGAAATACTCTACTGTTCTTGCCAAAGCAAAAGAATTTGGAGGTATTACACAAACATCTGAGTTAATATCTACGAAGCTTTTTTCATCAAAAGATTTTGGATCTACGATCGCAGAGTGGATGTTGGTAAAAACCTTAAATTCATTTGCACATCTTACATCGTACCCATAGCTTGATAGACCATATGAAATGAGTCGAGACTTATCTTCGGCATATCTAATTTGATCCTCTTGGAATGGGTCGATCATGCCATGATCAACAGCCATCTTTTTAATCCATTTATCTGATTTAATCGTCATTTATTTCAACTCTGCTAATTATTGATCTTGCAATTGTATTACTATCTACATACTCTAACTCTCCTCCAATTGGAATACCATAAGAAATTCTTGAAACCTTTATATTTTCGACGTGATCTTTGATAAAAATTGCAGTAGCATCGCCCTCAACAGTCGAGCTGAGTGCAAGTATTATTTCTTTGATACTATCTCTTTTAATTGTCTCTAAAAGTTGTGGAATTCCTAATTCATCAGGACCTAAGTTATCTAAAGGTGACAGTCTCCCCATAAGAACATAATATTTTCCTTTATAGCCACCTGTTGACTCGATCGCTAGAAGATCAGATGGACTTTCAACAACGCAGATACATTGAGAATCCCTTGTTTCATCTTCACAAACAATACATTGATCATTTGTTGTTAGCATTCTGCAAGACTTACACCTTTGAATATTTTCTAGTGCATCACTTAATGAGCTTGCTATCTCCTTGGCACCATTCTTATTCTTATCAAGAAGATATAAAGCCATTCTCTGTGCAGATTTCTTCCCAACTCCAGGAAGCACTGTCAAATCTTTAATTAATTTATCTAATAAATCAGAACTCATTTCTAATTTTTTATTTTAGTTACTGTCTCTATTTGGCCATCAAATTCATTCAGAAAATCTTTAATTTCAGAATCATTTGAAAGTTCTTTTTTTGTGTCTTCAATATCTTTAAGTTTTTTTTCTTCGTTAATTTTGTTTGGAGAAGATGAAGATATTCCCTCTTCCAAAACAACTTCAATTTTACCAAATTTCTCATTAACCTTATCTTGAAACTCACTTAGGATTTTTTTAGGAATATCAAGCTGATCTTTTGGTCCACACAAAAATATATTTTTGTCATTACTTTTAACAAATGAAAGATTTCCAAAATAATTCTTAGCAAAGGATGATAACTGCAATTTGTTAAAAAGATCAGGCCATGAGGATGAAGTTATTTGTTCATTTTCATGAACAACCTTATTAACTATTTGTTTTTCCTTTTTAGTTTCTTTTGCTGCAGCTTTGTTAGTCTTTTTTTTTTGAGTTTTTGAATCGCCTTCATTTATATTTTGAACAGGCTGGAAGGCTAACATCCTTAATAAGCACATCTCCACCGCTTCTCTTGGTGAAGGATGGGTGTGGATTTTTTGGAAAGAATTAAGCCCTATTTCATAGATAAGTTGGCAAAACTGAGCATCGATTTTAGAGGCAATATTTGAAATAGATTCATTATTTGAATCGCCAATAACTTGATGCAAAGAAACTTCATGAATATTTGAGATTAAGTCTTTCAAAAGAGATTCATAATCTGGATTAAGTTTTTCGATTTCACTCAATGTCATGAATGCGTCCTCTTTTCTTCCATCTACAATAGATTCAAGCAATTCATGTATCAAACTGTCGTCTATGGTGCCTAAAAGATTTTTTACTTCATGCGCATCTAGTTTTCCACTCCCATGAGCAATAGCTTGATCAAGCAATGTTAAACCATCCCGAACAGATCCATCAGCTGCCTTTGCAACTAAAGAAAGAGACTCATCATCTGATTCGATTCCTTCTTTTTTACAGATATTCCTGAAGTGCTCGCAAAGTTCAGGCCTAGATACTGTTTTTAAATTCAATTGCAGACATCTCGAAATCACTGTTTTGGGAACCTTTTCAGGGTCTGTGGTAGCCATAAGAAAAATTACATGACTTGGTGGCTCTTCTAGCGTTTTGAGAAGAGCATTAAAGCTGCCTTTAGAAAGCATATGAACCTCATCGATTAAAAAAATCTTATATCTGGAAACGCTTGGCGATGTATGAACAGACGAAAGAAGTTCTCTCATATGCTCGACTCCAGTTCTTGAAGCAGCATCAATCTCAAGAAAATCAATACTTTTTCCCTCTTGAATTCCTATAGATGACTCACATTTTCCACAAGGTTCTGAGGTTGGAGAGTCAGAAGACATACAGTTAAGACATTTAGCGAGGAGCCTTGCAATTGTTGTCTTTCCTACTCCTCGAGTCCCACTAAAAAGAAAAGCCTGATGGACTCGATTCTGCTCAATACTATTCTTGATTACTTGAACTATATGATCCTGGCCAATAACTTCATCAAAGGAGTTTGGCCTATATTTTCTTGCAAGAACTTGATACGACATAAGTATCAAATAATACCATGTACTAGTCTAAAACTGATTCAATTTGATAAAAAGTAAATCCTTTATTGGATAGAAAGTTTTTTTGTTTTTGAAGTTCTTTAAAATCTTTGCTGATGCCTTCTGGAAATCTCTTTTGAAAGGTTGACTGAGCTAAATCATCCCAATCCTCATAAATATTAATCTGTGCAGAAATAAGTGAATCACTTATACCTCTTTTTTCAAGCTCAGCAGAAATTTTTATTGGTCCAAAGCCTTTTCTTCTTCTTGCTTGCACATATTCTTCAGTAAATCTTGAATCACTTAAAAGCTTATTTTTCTCTAACTTGTTAAGAATTAAATTTATATCCTCTTTTGATTCAAAACGAGATATAAGTTTAAGATACAGCTCTTTTCTGGAATGCTCTCTTCTTGATAAAAGATCTAAAGCTTTGTTATAGATTTCGGCTGACGCCATTAATTATTAAAAGGTTGAACTCTGCTTCTATAGTTTGATTTAACTACTTTAACTCTTTGACCTTCAAAAAAACTGTACTTATCAGAAACTTCCTGAACAATAGATATAATTTTTCCATTGTCTAGTTCAATTGTAAGCTCAACTGCCCTTTTTTCATTAACCTTCGCTCCAATTTCTGCTCCTACAGCAGATCCTATCAAGGCTCCTATCACTCCAGCTGCAAGTGGCGCTTTATCATTGTCGGATCCTAAATCGCCTCCAACTGCAGCACCTGCAGCGGCACCAAGATCTCTATCACCCTCAAGAACTACAGACTCTAACTGAAGAATTTTTCCTAACAGAACAGTTTCAATTTCTCCTGCTTGATACTTTGTGATTGATTCGGGCTTGTAATCGGCCATAGAGCAAGCTGTGCCCAAAAACAGTAAAGATATTAAGCTAATGCTCTTAAGAGTCCTCATTTTCTTCGTTCTCCTCTAACAAGTACTTTTTTGTTAAATCATCAGCTATTGCATAATAGAATCTTCCTTTAAATCTTCCGTCAAGGAGCTTTACTTTTAGAACCTCATTAGAATAAAGTTTTTCTGTTACTTCGATCTCATATCCTTTTCTCAATCTTACAAGGTCTCTTGAATCAACAACTGAAAATATATCCCAATCATCAAACATTCGAGCTCTGTGAGTATGGTATGCATCAGAAGCAATCTGATATAAAACTTCACCGGACCCATTCATGGATGCGCTACTCCTTACATTGAGCTTCCATATTTGACCAACCTCAATAGAGTCATCATTTGCATATGAGTGAAAGCCTACAAATAATGGAAGTGTTAATAATAATCTTAGATATTTATTTTTTTTGTTCATATTTATATAGATTCTGTAACGTTAGTTAAGTTCCATTTATTGTAGTTTTTTCTTGATGTTTTGTAATAAAAAAGATGAAATTTTATTGAATTTTTTATTTTTAGCCACAAATAAATAGTGTAAGCGCCATTAGGGCTTACATATTATTAACCAAGCATGCCTTTATGGATGCTACTTAGTCGCTAAGGAGGACTATTATGTTAAATTTTACTGATCCATTTTTCTCAACAAGAGTTTTAGGATTTGAATCACTTTTTGATAGGCTGCAAACCCTATCTGAATCATCTTCAAGATCATCTTACCCGCCATACAATATAAGGCGTGATGGAAATGATATATTCGTTGAAGTAGCTGTTGCAGGTCTTTCAAAAGAAGATTTAGACATTGAGCTAGCTGATGGAATACTCTCAATTTCATATGCTGGTCCAAATACCCAAGTGGTAAATGGAAGTAATGATCTTGTTTATCAAGGTATTGCGCAAAGAGCTTTTCAACAACAATTCACATTATCTGATGATGTAGTTGTAAAAGGTGCAGAACTTGTGAATGGACTTCTAACTCTATACTTAGAGAAGATAATTCCTGACGAGAGAAAACCTAAAAAAATTGAAATTAAATCTCCTAAAAGAATATTAGGAAAAAAATAAGTATGAGAAAATGGGGCTTTAAGCCCCATTTTTTAATTCAATATGAATAAAAGCATCTTTTCAATCATAGTAATTTTTTCTTGCTTTGTTGCATCTGAACCAGTTGATACTGGACATGCCAGAATTAGTCTTATAAAAGACCATAGTGACTTTGTTCCAGGAACTTCGATTAATATAGGTTTGAAGGTTTCGATGGATACAGGCTGGCATACATATTGGAAAAATCCTGGTGATTCCGGTGGACCTATTGAAATTAGTTGGGACTTGCCTGATGGCTTCAGTGTGAGCGATATACAGTGGCCTCTCCCCGAAAAGATTGAATATCCACCATTAATGACTTACGGATATGAAGATTTTGTTATATACCCCATGATTTTAACAATTCCTGATAATTATAAAGAAGATGGTTTTGAAATGGTGGCAGATATACTTATTTGTGCCGATGTTTGTATACCAGAATCTGGAAAAATATCTTCGAACCTATTAGAGATTGAAAGTGACTCTCTAATATATGAGTGGCTTGAATCTATTCCGTCAAAGTCTATTCCAATTCAGACTTCGATAAGAAATAATATTTTAGAAATAGAATTTACTTTTGAAAAAGAAGTAAAAGAAATTTATTTTTTTCCTGATGAAAATCGTTCAATTGATTATTCATCAAACCAAAATTTTTATAAAAATGATGATAGCTATCTCCTTTCTATAAATCTTTTTGATGATGAACTACAAAGCATATCTGGTGTTTTAGATATAGACGGAACTGGTTATAACGTTTCGAGTAGCGGTGTTAAAGATTCTAATGAAGAAGGCGCCTCTTTTATTACTGCATTAATTTTTGCATTAATTGGAGGTTTAATTCTTAATTTAATGCCCTGCGTATTTCCTGTCATTTCACTTAAAGTGTTGAGCTTTGTCTCAATGGGAGGAAGCTCATCGCAAAAAATACGCAATCATGCTTTAATTTTTACTGCTGGCGTTATTGCCTCCTTCATGTTAATTGCCTTGGTTATTGTTCTGTTTAAACAAGCTGGGAATGCCGTTGGATGGGGATTTCAGCTGCAATCACCTCTGATTGTTGGAATACTTAGTATGATAATGGTCTTTATTTCTCTTGTTCTAATTACAGATAATAGTTTTGGAGAATCTCTTACAAAACTAGGAAATATTGGAAATAGCCAAAATGGATATTATTCATCTTTCTTGACAGGAGTTTTAGCAGTTGTAGTTGCATCTCCATGCACTGCGCCCTTCATGGGAACCGCTATTGGGTATGCTTTAATACAACCCTCTGGTGAAACTGTTCCAATCTTCTTATCATTATCCTTTGGATTTTCACTTCCATATTTACTTTTAGCAGTAAATCCCAAATTGATTGATTTTTTACCTAAGCCAGGAAATTGGATGGTGACTCTAAAAGAATTTTTTGCTTTTCCTATGATGGCTACTGCTATATGGTTATTGTGGGTATTTTCTCTTCAGGTTAGTCAAAATCTTGTAATTTTCTTATTAATTGGTTGGCTATTGCTAGCATTAAATTTTTGGATTTTTCAAAAAAATTATAAAACAATAACTAAAATTATATTCCTTGTTGTTTCGCTTGTTAGTATGCTTTATTTTCTACCATCATCTGAGGATGTTGAAATTGAACAGAATCAAATCATCGGTTCGGCTACACAGTGGTATGAGGGAATTGAAGACGAAATGAGAAACAAAAATCAACCCTACTTCATAAACTTTACTGCAGCTTGGTGCATAACTTGTCAGAGTAATGAAATTACTGCTTTTTCAAAACAGGATTTTAAAAATCTACTAAAAGAAAGAAATATCGAATACATTAAAGCTGACTGGACTAATAGAAATGATGCTATTACGAAATCTTTAAAAAAATATGGCAGATCTGGAGTTCCTTTTTACGTTTATTGGGAGCCAGGATACGCAAATCCAAAAATTCTACCTGCAATACTTACAGATCAAATAATTAGAAATAATATTTAAAATATATACTTTGCCCACTCACTGTCGGGAAAAGTATTTTCATCTATTTTGTGCCCATTCAATAAATGTGAGAAAGTTGGTTTGAAGGGTTCTCTTATTGGCTTTTGGAGACTTGAGCCTTTTGCAGAATTACATGATTTACAAGAAGTGACAACATTCTCCCAATTAGTTAGGCCATTTTTGGATTTGGGAATAACATGATCAAGTGTCAATTCATTCCTAGAAAAAATATTTTGACAATACTGACATGTATACATATCTCTTAAAAAAACATTTGATCGAGAAAACTTTACATAATTATGAAATTTATGAAATCTTTTAAGCATTAGAATACTTGGAAGCTCTATAGAAATTGATGGAGATCGAACATACTTGTTGTCATGAGCTTTTATAAGGATGACATTTCTTGCGAGCAAAAGTTTTACAGCCGTTTTCCAATTTATTACAGAAAGTGGAAAAAAGCTTACTGGCTTTCCGTTACCATTGAGTAGAAGGCAATCTCGTGACAAATCTTTATTCCTATGTAAATTTATTTTAAAAATACTATAATTGTGACGAAGAACCAATTCAATACTTTTTATTAAAGTTTGGGAAGGAATTATGGAAGGACCAGAATTTAATTTATTTGGGGCAACGCACCTGATAAGTCTTGCACTTATTTTTATTGTGATGATTGCTTTTCCAAAGATTGTAAATAAATATTTTTCCTTGAAAAAGGATTTAATAGCAAAAGTTATAGGATATCTTGCAATCTTTCACACATTTTTTTCGCCCTACAGTGATCTCTTCTTAGTTGTTGAACCCTACAGTTGGAAAGAGGTACTTCCATTTCATATGTGCGACTTTTCTTTGATATTTATTGCAATTTACCTTCTCGGTGGTAATAAGTTTTTCTTTAATTGTGCCTTCTTTTGGGGAATTGCTGGAGCTTCAATGGCTCTTCTTACACCAGATATTCCTTATGGGTTTCCCAGCATGAACTTCTTAATGTTCTTTTATGGTCATGGGTTAATACTTTTTGGTGTCTTTTATGCTGTAATTGCTTTAAATCAAAGGCCTTATTTTAAAGAAATGAATCGAGTAATTGTATTTACTTTACTCTTGGCGATTCCGATATACTTTATTAACGTCATTCTTGGCGAGCCTGCTAATTTTTGGTACTTAGCTGATAAACCGGCTGGCGGAAGTATTATGGATTTCATGCCTGAGCCTCCAATGCATATTGTGTATACATTGCCAATTGCTCTCGCCGCTTTTTATTTGGTTTATCTTCCATATTTCATTAAAGACAGGATTAAATAGTAATTGTTAGACCTTCAAAAAGAGTTTAACAAAATCCAAGATTCCTTCCACAGGATTTCTGATATTGTTTATCAAACTCCCATTCTTGAAAGCTCAAGCATTAACAAAATTTTGGGTGCTGAAATAACCTTTAAAGCTGAGTGCCTTCAAGAAACTGGATCATTTAAGTTGAGAGGTGCATCATCAGCAATATCAATATTATCTGAAGAAGAAAGATCGCGAGGAGTTGTTGCTTTTTCATCAGGCAATCATGCTCAAGGAATCGCCTTTGCCTCAAGAAAGCTTGGAACAAATGCAAAAATAGTTATGCCATCTGATGCGCCAAAAATAAAAATACAAAAAACTCAAGAATATGGGGCAGAAGTTATTTTTTATGACAGAGACAAAGATAACAGAGAGATAATTGGGTTAGCTATTGCAAAGAATGAAAAAAGGAAACTTATAAAACCATTTGATGATCTAAATGTAATATACGGTCAAGGAACTGCTGCTCTTGAAGTTATAAACGAAGTGGATACAAAGTTTGATATGTCTGTGATATGTTGCAGTGGCGGTGGTTTAGCTGCGGGCACTGGGATTGTTCTTAAAAACAAAGTGAGTGAATGTCAGCTTTATACCGCGGAACCTAAAAATTGGAATGATCATGAAGAATCATTCATTCAAAAAAATAGGGTTTCAATTAAATCGCAAAATCATGGTATCTGTGACGCACTTGAGAATCCTCAACCAGGAGAAGTTACTTTTAGAATAAATCTTGCTCTAAATACAAAGGGTTTATCAGCAGATGACAAGCACATAATTGAGGCAATGAAAATTCTTTATGATGAGTTTGATCTAATTGTTGAACCAAGTGGTGCGATAGGACTGGCATGCTTACTTCAAAATAAAGATATTTGTCAAAATAAAAGGATTTTCACAATTCTGTCAGGTGGAAATATAGATGCAAATAGATACAATGAGCTTTTAGGTATCAATAATGGATAACTTTTTGACAATTTTAAATGAAGTCTGGGCTAATGGCCTCCTTGGGGTCAGTATGACCAAGATTATTATCTCCATTGCTGTTTTGTTGCTTTCTTTCTTGCTTAGGGGATTTGTTGTTACTGTGGTTGTCTCAGCAATTGAGAGACTTGCTAAAAGCACAGAATCAACACTCGACGATGAAATTCTTAAAGCTGTAAAAAAACCTTTAAGTTATGTGCCTGTTACCGTTGGAATATATATAGTGACAATGGTTTTACCTCTTGAAGGTGTTGCCGGCGATATATCTTCAAATGTAGTAAAAGCTTTAATAGTTTTTACAATTTTTTCTGCATTAGCAAACTCAATACATCCTATATTTACAGCTATGTCCTCCACCTCGTGGCTAACGGAGTCTATGCAAATATGGCTAGAAAGGTCTTCTAGAGTAATAATTTGGATTATCGGTATTGCAATTATCCTTGAGCTTTTTGGAATACAAATCGGGCCACTTGTTGCAGGTTTAGGTTTATTTTCTGTTGCAGTTGCACTTGGAGCTCAAGATTTCTTTAAAAATCTTATTTCAGGGATCTTGATAATTGGTGAAAACAGATTCCAGCCTGGAGATAGGATTGAGGTACCAGGTCAACTCCATGGAATAGTGGATACAATTGGTTTTAGATCAACGATTATTAAAACTTTTGATACAGCGCCAATGATCATTCCTAACAAAGACTTATCAGACATGAGACTAA
>Ga0209433_10000390_pt1 | contig 13417 bp, 15 predicted proteins | sample METZYME_5_50m_FD_187552 | JGI IMG/M metagenome (GOLD analysis project Ga0209433, IMG submission 187552) | Marine microbial communities from oxygen minimum zone in mesopelagic equatorial Pacific - METZYME_5_50m (SPAdes) (version 2) | ecosystem: Environmental > Aquatic > Marine > Oceanic | place...
ATGAAAGAAAAATATTATTCATTTAATCGAAATGGATATCACTTTATTGTACTTGATGGAAATGATGAGAATCCAAAACCTTGGAATGAATATTATAACAGATATATTGGACCAAATCAAAAAAAATGGCTTATAGAAGATTTGAAAAAATCCTATTTGCCAACCATTATATTTAGTCATCAAAGTTTAGATTCCAAAGGAGGGGTTTTTAATCAACATGAAATTAGAAAAATTGTAGAAGATTCAATTTTTGTCAATGGTAATAAAAAGGTTATTGCATGTATTTGTGGGCACCACCATGATGATTATTTAAAAATAATTAATGACATTGCTTACGTTCACATTAATAGCGCATCATACAAATGGGTTGGAGAAAAATACAAGTTTTCAAGGTTTAGCAAAAAAATTGAGAATGATTTTCCATCCATAGTAAAAACATGTCCATATAAAAAGCCATTATTTACAACTATGCACATTAATAGTAAGCAAAAAACTATAAATTTTGATTCAAAAAAAACGTCATTCATAAAACCTTCTCCAAAAGATTTACAAATCCCTGGAGCAAAAAACATTACTTCAGAAATAAGTAAAATGAATTATAAATTTTAGCTTACAATTTTTATATATTTAAATAAACAGTTCTAATTATGAAAAAGCTTATTTACTTACTTATACCATTCTTTATATTATCTTGTACTGATGTGACTCAACAAAAAGAAGAATCAACTATAACCAAAAACTCAGATTCCGATGATATAACATTCATAATTGATTTAAAGGTCAATCCTGATTCAAATGAAGATTTAAATTTATTCGTTCAAGAAATTACGAAGAATGTTATTGATAATGAAGATTTTTGTCTTGAATATGCATACTATGTTACAGAGGATAAAACCTCAGTCACACTTTATGAAAAGTATATCGACAGCGAATCTGCAGTAAAACATGGTCAAAATTTTATGGGAAGTCCTTTCTTTGAAAGATTCTTTAACCTGTTTAGTCTTGAAAAATTTATTGTAACAGGACCAGCTAGTGAAGAATTTAAAAATTTTACTGAAGAAAATGGTTTTGTAATTGAATACAGGAATTCCATAGATGGGTTTTTAAGGTAGTTTATTCTCCTTTCCAAAAAGCAAAATCACCAGGTATTATTCCAACATCATAAGATGCTATTTCATTGTTGTTAGAGTCGTAAACTTTAACCATATTAATGTCGACATAGTTAGTGAGTCCAAAATAAATTTTACCATCATTTGACTCTGTAGAATACAATTGTGTTGGTGGAAAATCTCCTATTTTAGTCTCTGACAGAATATCTAAATTTTCATCAATTTGTGCAATACCACCTGCAAACGATCTGTATATTTCTTGATTTAATGTCAAAACATCCCCTCCACAAACAATTCCTGGCCCATAATTATTTATGGAGACTTGTTTTGTTGTCAAATCAAGTTCTGTAGACCCATAAAACGCATTATAACTAGCATCATAATATGTGTTTGCCACATATATTGATTTGCCTCTTACCTCGATATCTGTTGGACCGTATCCAACTTCAAAGGTTTCTGATATTTCTTTACTTACAGGGTTTATAACGTGTAATTTATTTGAGTCAGAATAGTCATCATTTGATTGAATTCCTACTAATAAATTACCATCATGATAGGCTATAGATTCAGGATTGCCAGAAAGTTGAATAGCATCTTCAATAACATAATTTTTTAAGTTAAATATTTTAACATCAGATGAGTTCCAATTAGTAAAATAAATTTTATCATCAAAAACAACCATTTGCCTTGGTCCGGATTGATCTGTATCAATTTCAATTCCAGGCATTCTCAATCCCTGGTCATAAATTTCATATATCATCATTTTATGACTGTTATTAATTAATGCAATCAATTTGTTTTTATAAACTGTAAGTGAGTTAACGACATCTCCGACATCCTTTATTTCTTGCGTAATACCTTTATTGTTTATCATAAAAATTGATCCATTACTAGATCCATAATTACCTTCACAAGCAACAAATGTCCATTCAGGTGCTGGTTCTGTAAATGGTTCTTCATTGGTTTCGACAGCACAGCCTAAAAACAAAAAAACCATTAATAATAACTTAATATCTTTCATAAAATAATTTTAATTTTAAATGGCAAAACAAATACCAAAAGTTTAATAATCCAATAAATTTTTTAATTTTTTTTAGCTAAAAATATTTTAAGAATCTAACTTACTTTTTTCGTTCTTATTAGCTTGTTTTATGATTTTTAGATAATCACTATACTGATATCTTTTTCCTCTAAAATATACAGATTGAATTGCAGCAGGTATGCTAATTTTAGTAAGCGCCATGTCTCTTTTAGTTAGTCTCATAATTTTTTTGGGGGATTTAATATACAATATTTTTGCATATATTGACATTTAAACACACAAAAAATATATAACTAATTGAAAACAAGGATCATACTTTTTGCACTAAGCTCGGCAGGATTAATTTTTTTATTTGGATATGATAATTCTGAAACTGGATTTGAGTGGATATACAACTATGCTGACAGAACTGTAGCAATTATTTATTTTGTCTTATTATTCTTCTTTCAGCATGTTTTGTATTACCTCATCAAGTTTATATTTATAGCCTTGAGGAACTACTTTAGTTAGTTTAAGTTTTTTTCGATTTCAATTCTCTTATTTCTCCACTCATCACAATTTATTGAGGACCATATCAAGTCTGTATAGTACCCGTCAACTAATATTTGATTATTAAAAATAGCTTCCTCTTTAAAACCCAGTTTTTTATGGAATTTTCTTCCCCTAATATTAGTAGCTAATGTGTTATTATAAACTTTATTCAATTTTAGTTTAAAAAAAGCATAGTCAATAATGAAAAAGGCAGATTCTAGGCTATAGTTTAATTTACGATATTTTTCATCGGAAATATATATTCCCCAACAAGCATTTCTGTTAATAGTATCAATATTTTCTAAAAGTGTTAAGCCAATTATATTGTTACTTTTATTATCAATTATTACAAGGTAAAGACCATTATCATCTTCAATTTTTGATTTTATCCATGATGGATTTTTAATATCATACAAAAAGTTAGTGTTTGGAAAATAATTAAAATTATTCTCATCATCTTCCCAATTTTTTATTGATTGATAATCCGCTTCAGACAAGGCCCTTGTGCTTACAAAATTACCATCACATAAAATGCTATTATTTATCAAAATTATTTAATTAAAACGCCGTCTGCTAATAATGATATGGTAATTTCAGGATTTACAATTTCAAGAACTTCATTCCTAGATTTACCAGCATCTTCAGCATAATGTCGCAACTGAGCAACACTAAGTGTATCTACAGAAATATTACCATTGACTATTGCTGATTTCCCTTCCGCTCCAGTCTTAGGCACAAAAAAACCATAATCCTTAAATCTTACAAGAATTGTATCTTGATAAACGGATATTTTCATCCAACAACCTTTCATGGGGCATGTCGACAAAATTTTTCCTTTTAATTTAACTTTATCTTGAGGATTATTTAGTATTATTTCTTTATTGTCCACATAGTTAGTTAGTTGTGAAGAGTCAAACAATTCACCATATGATTCGAAATTTGTTTTTGATTGTGCACTAGATTTAAAGCACACATAAAATATTAGTATTGTTAAAATGTAAAATTTTGTTTTCATAGTTATTAATTGTTCCATTCGGTTTTGTCATCAATTGAGATTCTTTGTTTTGGTTTTATTTCTGAATGATTAAATTTTCCTAGGTAAAAAAATCCAAGGCTTTTTTCTCCTTCTCTAAGTTTGAAAAAATCATTCATTAAGGACGTATATTTTGGGGTACTCCAATAACATCCAATATTATTTGCAGCGCATGTAAGCCACATATTTTGAACTGCCATAGCTGTTGCTGCAATTTCCTCCCATTCAGGAACTCTCTTCAGAGAATCCTCTTTCATAAAAATGGCAATGATGCAATTCGAAAGTTTACACTTTTCAATTATTTTTTTCTTTTTTAGACTTATAAAATTTGAACCTTTTGAAAAATTTTCATAGGATTTGGCCATTTCATTAGAAAGATTATCCTTAGACTTTCCTTTGTAAACTTTAAAAAACCATGGTTGTGTAAGCCTATGACTCGGGGCAGTATTAGCATTATCAAGTAGAACTTTAATAAAGGAATCTTTTATCTCCCCTCCAACATATTGATTTGGATATACAGCTCGTCTTTTTTGAATGATATTTGTAATATTCACAGCTGAAAATTAATTTTTTTTAATAATAACTGGAGATCAAAAAATAACAAAAAAAGAGCCAAATAATCCTGTATTTACACATATTATATTAAATTTATGTATAACAACAACTCCTAACTCTGAAACAAATCAGAAAGGGATAAAAAAATATTATATGAAACTTGTTTTAAAATTATTGATTCTAGCAGTTGCAGTGACTGTCTTGAGCGCATGGACATTCAGATTAGAAATGGATACAATTTATCGTGGCGCTGACGCTTCAAATATGATTGAAGAATTTCAAGCTTATGGTCTAAATCAAACTACAATGATTGTTGTTGGTATTTTTAAAGTAATGTGTGCAATCTTTTTACTTTTAGGTTTGAAATTTGAAAAATTTGTTACTCCGGCTGCATTTATAATGGGAACTTTTATGCTTGCTGCAATTTATTTTCATTTAAGTATAAGTGATCCACTTATCCCAACGGCTCCATCTGCCATGATGTTCTTATCATGTCTTGCAATAATTTATTTAGACAAAAAAGTTTCTAAACCTCTTTAGTGGTTGTCCCTTAAAAGATTGAACTACATTTTATGATAAAGGAAAAATTTAATTTAGAAGGCAAGGTAGCTGTCATAACAGGGGCTTCTAAAGGAATTGGAAAAGCTATCGCTTTAGGTTTTGCTGAGTTTGGTGCTCACGTTGTTGTTAGTAGCAGGAGTGAAGAAGCTGTAAAAAAAGTCGAAACCGAATTTAAATCTAAAGGTTTTTCTGTCTCATCATTAAAATGCCATGTTGGAAATAAAGAGGATAGGATCAACTTAATAGAAACAACCTTAAAAGCTCATGGGAGGATAGATATTTTAGTTAATAATGCTGGTACAAATCCTTACTTTGGACCAATTCATAAAATGCCCGCAGAAGCTTATCAAAAGACAATGGATATTAATTTAAACTCAGCCATTGAATTGAGCAATTTAGTATATCCAATTATGAAAAGTCAAAATTCAGGTAATATCATTCACATAAGTTCTATTGAAGGTATACATCCATCAAAATTTATGTCAGCTTATAATATTAGTAAAGCTGCATTAATTATGTTAACAAAAAACCAATCGATAGAGTGGGGAAAATATAACATTAGGGTTAATGCAATTTGTCCTGGATATGTAAGAACCAAATTAAGTTCTGGTTTACTTGAATTTGAAGGTGCTGAAGAAAGATTAGTCAATAATGTTTCTTTGAGAAGAGCATCAAATCCAGATGAGATGGCTGGACTCGCAGTTTTCTTAGCATCCGAAGCTAGTTCTTATGTTACCGGTGCTTCTATAGTAAATGATGGAGGTCTTCTTAATTCTCCAATTTTTTAGTAATGGATTTCCAATTTTCTGAAAAATCTTTAAAACTACAAAAAGAGCTTTCCGACTTTATGTTGAAACATGTTCATGACCAAGAACAAAGTATTTTAAATTTTCAAAAGAATAATATTTGGATTAATGACCCTAAGATTGAAGATTTAAAAATTAAAGCCAAACAAAAGGGTTTATGGAATTTATTCCTCCCAAAAGATTACAATAAACTCAGCCCTGGCCTTTCAAATTTAGAATATGCCCCATTAGCTGAAATTATGGGAAGAATTCCCTTTTCTTCAGAGATATTTAATTGTTCTGCACCGGATACAGGTAATATGGAAGTACTAGCAAAGTATGGCTCTGAGGCTCAAAAAAACACTTGGTTAAATCCATTGATGGAAGGTGAAATAAGGTCAGCTTTTTTAATGACAGAACCTGATGTTGCTTCCTCTGATGCTACAAATATTGAAACATCTATTGAGAAAAAAGGTGAAAATTATGTTATAAATGGTAAAAAATGGTGGTCGTCAGGAGCTATGAATCCAAATTGTAAGTTTTTTATTGTCATGGGTAAATCTGACAAATCAGCTGAAAGACATAAACAACAAAGTATGATTATCGTTCCGAAAGATAACCCAGGTATTAATATTTTAAGACCCCTTAGTGTTTTTGGTTATTATGATTCGCCTCACGGTCATGCAGAAATTGAACTAAATGACGTTACAGTGCCAGCTGAAAATCTTATCCTTGGAGAGGGTAGAGGATTTGAAATAGCACAAGGCCGTTTAGGTCCTGGAAGAATCCATCATTGTATGCGATTAATTGGAGCAGCTCAAAGATCTTTAGAATTAATGTGTGAAAGAGTTACAAAAAGAGAAACCTTTGGTAAAAAATTAAAAGACTACAGCAGTATTAGACAAGATATAGCAAAGTCAGCCTCTGAGATTGAACAAGCCAGATTATTGACTTTCTCAGCTGCAGATCATATAGACAAATATGGTGTTAAAGGAGCTAAAGAATTGATAGCCATGATCAAAATCATTATTCCGAAAATGACGTGTAAAATTGTTGATAGAGCAATTCAAGCTCATGGAGGCAAAGGTGTTTCAGATGATACTCCATTGGCTCAATTTTACATGTATGCCAGGACAATTAGATTAGCAGATGGTCCTGATGAAGTTCATATGTACCAGCTGGGAAGAAATATCATAAATAAATATTCATAATGTCATATAAAGATCAAGTTGTATTAATTACTGGTGGGGCATCTGGTATAGGTAAGGCTTCCGTCATTGAATTTGCAAAAGAGGGAGCAAAAGTTGTTTTTGCTGATATTCAAAAAGAAAAAGGAACTAAATTGAAAGATGATCTCATCAAAAAGAAATATCATGTTGATTTTTATCACTTAGATATTTCAGAATTGAACTCTGTTGATTCACTTTTAAATTATATTGTAGATGAATACGGATGTTTAGATATAGCATTTAACAATGCGGGTGTCCAAGGTCAAATGATTCCTACTATTCAAACAACAATTGATAATTGGGATAAAGTCCTATCTGTTAATGCAAGAAGTGTATTTTATTGTATGAAAAAACAATTAGAAATTATGTGTTCTCAGAAAAAAGGTGTGATATTGAATAATGCATCTGCAGCAGGTCTGAGAGGATTACCAAACGGTGTTGCATACTCTGCAAGTAAGCATGCTGTTGTTGGAATGACCAAAACAGCTGCGATGGAATATGCAAAATTTGGAATTAGAATTAATGCTTTATGCCCATCGTTTACAGAAACAGATATGTTTAGCCCTGAATTATTTGATAAAATTTCGGAGGGAATTTCTGAAAAGTTAAGAAAAAAAATACCTATGAAAAGATTTGCAAAAGTTGAAGAACAAGTTGGGGCTATTATGTGGCTTTGTTCAGAAAAAGCTAGCTATGTTACTGGGCAAGCTTTTGCGATTGATGGAGGATTAACAGCTTAGTACTATGTTGCAGAAAGTTAGGGAGGGAGAAGAAATAGATAAAATAAAAATCTCAAATTTTTTTTTAAAAAATAATTTAATCTCTGACGACAAAGTAGACCCAAATATTCTGCAATATTCAAACGGATACTCTAACTTAACATACCTCATAACCTTTAACGATAATAACTTTGTATTAAGATGTCCACCTAGGGGTGCTGTAAAAAGAGGACATGATATGAGCAGAGAATATAAGGTGTTGAGTAAACTTAGTAATTCATTCAATAAAGTGCCAAAAACTTACATATACAATGATGATATGAATATCATAGATCGCCCATTTTATGTGATGGAAAGAATTAGTGGTATTATTTTAACAACTAGAGAAGTAGAAAAAAGAAATATAAATGCCAATGATTTTAAAAAAATTTCAAAGTCATGGCTTGAAGCATTTACTGAATTACATTCACTGGATTATAAAAGTATAGGCCTTGAGGATTTAGGCAAACCGCACGGATATGTTGATAGACAAATTGAAATTTGGTCGAAACAATATCAAAATGCTAAAACTGATGAAATTCAATCTGCGGATAAAATCATTAAGTGGCTTTATGAAAACAAACCAGTTTCAAAAAACACATCCTTGATTCATAATGATTATAAATATGACAATGTTGTTTTTAGAGATGAAAATTGGAATGAAATTAATTCAATTTTAGATTGGGAAATGTGTACAATTGGAGATCCTTTAATGGACTTGGGTACATCAATTGCCTATTGGACAATGTCAAACGACCATCCTGTAATTTTAAATGGGCTAAAGTCCCCAACAGTATTTCAAGGCAACCCAAGTAGATCTAAAATAGTTGAATTATATTGCAAGCAAACCAATACTAAAATAGATGATTTTGTATTTTATTATGTGTATGGTTTATTTAAAATTGCTGTAATCGTTCAGCAGATATTTTACAGATTTAAAAAAGGATTAACTACAAATAAAAAGTTTAGCGAGCTCAATAAATATGCTAAAGTTCTTTGTGATACTGCATGGCAATCTATACAAAAAAAACAAATTGAAAATCTATTTTAAATTTGTATTAGAATGCAATCTAAATTTCATATAATATTCTTATTCTTTTTTGTTTTATTATCATGTGTTGATGATAACGAAAACTTTGTTATTGATAAAAAAGAATATAAAAATAAGCTTGAGGGATTCTGGTTGGGACAATCAATTGCCAATTGGACTGGTATAATTACAGAAATGGATAAAATTGGAATTCCTATTAATGAAAAAGGTGAAGGATTTTATACACGTGAAAATTGGGGTGGGAAAGATGAACCCAATATTTGGTCAAACAGCTCAAATTATAAGATAATAGATTTTAATCTTGCTAAATCAGATAGTGTATGGGGATCAGATGACGATACAGATATAGAATACATGTATCAGGAACTTATTTTAGAAAACAATAACATAAAGTTAAGTCCTAAAGAAATTCGAGATGGTTGGTTGAAACATATTAAATCAGAAGAACAAAATTTTCTTTGGGTATCAAATCAAAGAGCTTTTGATTTAATGAGGGAGGGTATTATGCCACCTGAAACAAGTAATCCTAAAAACAATCAATTCTATGAGATGATTGATGCACAATTAACAACCGAAATTTTCGGCCTTTATTCGCCCTTTTATCCAGATGTTGGTCTTTCAATGGCATACTTACCAATTAGAACTGTTGCTAGAGAGAATGCTGCTTGGATTTCTGAATTTTATATCATTATGCATTCTTTGGCTATACTCAAAACCGACCATAAAGACATAAAAGAAAAAGTTTTTTGGATGTCAAGTCAGGCTCGTAAAATATTACCAAATGCATCATATTCAGCCAAAATGTATGATTATGTTAAATCTAAATATGAATCTGGCTTGAGCTGGGAAGAGACTAGAGATAGTTTGAATTATAAATTTCAAATAAACAACGAACACGGATATAATTTGTCAAGAGTTGACAAAAGTTGTAATGGATGTTTTGCTGCAGGTATAAACTTTGGGGCTAGTATTGTGAGTTTATTTTATGGTGAGGGAGATTTTAAAGAAACAATTAAAATAGCTACACTATGTGGTTGGGACTCAGATAATCCTGCCTCAACATGGGGTGGTTTACTTGGTTTTATGTACGGAAAAAAACAAATTCAAAAAATGTTCAACGTTGAACTATCAAACAAGTATAATATACACAGGACCAGAATTGGATTTAGTAAACCAATCGACAATTTTGAATCAATGGCTGAGAAGGGCTTAAAAATTATAGATAAGGTTGTAACTGAAAAATATCTTGGAGAGATAAAAAATAATAAATGGATTTTCAGAAAACTTCCTACAAGGTACACTCGCGATTTTGTTGATGACCCACCAGACGTAGAACCACCTGAAATCGATTTATCTGAATCTAACTAGTTGTGTAGTTTTTTTTAAATAAAGAGGATGCTTTGGTGTCCCATTTTTATTCAAACCAAAACAAAATGGCTTTTCTACAATCTTTTGTATCCATTTTGGAGTTGATTCAATTGTTTTTCCCCAAGCAAAAATAATCTTGGAACTTTTGTCAATCATTAACTTTATATGTCTTTTATTTTCTTTTTTGTTATGAGACAAATCATCGTATAATTCTTTTATATGAGGAGTAATTTTTGGGTATAAGTTCCCAACATAAAACCCCCCATAACCAAATTTTTTTGTAAAAAATATTAACCTTTTAATAGTTTTATCATCAAACTGATCATCTGCTTTTGACGGGTTTAACATAATGTATGTAATTGTTGGTGAATCAGACCATATTCTACTTAAACTATAACGAAATTTTTTATCTTTTGAAATTATCGCTGATCGATTCAAATTAACTAATTAATAAATCCTGATTAATTATTTTGATTTTCAAGAAATACCGAAGTTGTGGGGTAAGCAAAATCACTACCATGTTTTTTTACAATCTCAATGATTTTAAAATTGATTTCTTGTTGAGTGTCTACTAAATTATCCCACTCATTACTCCTAACAAAATATAGGACCATAACATCTAGAGAGCTATCCCCAAAATTTAAAAATCTGACTTTGCCGTCTTGATTTGTTTGTTTGTGATCATCAACCAATTTTTGAATATCATTAACAATGTTTTTAATTTGGTCAACACTGGTTGAATATGTTAATCCAATATTTATTTTAACACGCCTTACAGGTCGCACCCCTAAATTATCCAATTCAGCATTTACTAGGTTTTTATTAGGAACTGTTACTACACTTTTGTCAAATGTTCTGACTCTTGTACTCCTAAACCCAACCTTTTCTACCATTCCAGTAATAGATCCTATAGTTATAACGTCACCAACTTGAAATGGTTTGTCGAGAAAAATTGTGAATGAACCCAATAGATTTTCTAAACTTTCTTTAGAAGCTAAAGCAACAGCTACTCCTCCGACACCCAGTCCAGCGGCAAGAGCAGTTACATTTTGATCAAAAACATTTGCAAGAATAACTACAACTGCAAAAATGAATACCAAAACTTTACCTATTTCAATTGCAAAGGGTATTAACTGATCATCAACTTTACTTTCAGTTTGTTCAGCCCTGAACTTCAATCTAACTCCCAAGTATTCAACGGACTGAAGGATTGTCCAAAAAATTGTAATTATTAAAAAGAAAGAAAACCCTTTTGATAAAATCATTTTTACACCAAGTTCAGATGAATCTACTAAGCCCCATGATTCGGGGAAACTTAATGTGTTGAATGCAAAATAAAAGATTATAAGTAGTAAAAAATAATATAATGGCTTTTTGAGAAGAGTATCAAATTCATCTTTTCCACCAACATGATTTTTATTGCCAACAATTCTGAAAATGATTTTCCTTAAGTATGAGCTAATCGGTGATATTAATATATATCCGAAAAGGAGAATGAGAATAAAAACCAAATAATCTTTTATCTCATTTTCTAAAAAAACATTATTTAAAAAGTCTAGTTTATCCATAAATATTTAAGGCAAAAATAGCTAATTCTTCTAATTACCACACAAATTAGTTGTTTCAACACCATAATCTGTATACTTTTTATGAATAGTCTCCAGTAGTGAATATTGACTGAATGAATCTTGTCCAAGCTCCCATATCATAATTCCACTTAAGCTTTCTGCAGCTAATTTAACTTTAGCTTTAATAGTTGGTCTTCCATTGTAGTATTTATTTCCAACATTATCTCTGTCAGCATTTGAAGTATTAGAAGCTACCATTGAGCCATAGGTAAATGATTTTACAGTTGTTGAATTCTGAAAATCATATCCATAAAAAGGTACTCCAAGGGTTAGTTTTTCACCAGAAACTCCAATTGTATTTTTCCAATAATTAACTCCTCTTTGAGCATGATTGAGTGAGCTATGCTGCCCCGGTGCGGAGGGATTCCAGGATCCAGTATAGTCATAAGCCATGATATTTATAAAATCAAATGCACTCAATGCTTCTGCCGTGATAAGTGAGTATTTAGTTTCGGAAGGGAAGGCTGCAGTCATTCCTAATGAATTTTCAGAGAGTTTTTGTTTAAGTTCAATCACAAAATCACTGTAACCAGCAGTGACGTGACTCCATTCAAGATCAACATCAACTCCATCAAGATTATTCTCTTTGGTGAATTGAACTATTTTGTCAATTAGTTTAGGCCTTTCCTGACTATTAGCAAGGAAGTTTTTCCAAATATCTGCAGTTGTTGACGATAATGCTCCTCCAGCTAGTGAAATATATATTTTTATGTTACTGTTTTGTGATCTAGCTCTATTAACTACATCTGAAAGTGTAGTATTATCAGTCGATGGAAGTACAATTGTTCCATCAGAAACAGGATTGGCAAATGCAATATTTAAGTGAGTTACTTTACAATATTCAATTTGATTATTGAGTGAAAATCGATAGTAAGGAAAATATCCAACTACCTTAGCTTTATTACTAAATAAGTTAATATTGTTATCTCCATTATCATCTACATTATCCATTATATCATCATCTCCACTGCTACATGACATTACTAATAATGAAGCAAAAATTAATAATAGATTTTTTTTCATTTATTTTTAATTTACTCCTGGTTGTTTAATTTTATATCCAGCCTCTTTTTTTGCCAAATCAACCATTGATTTAACTTCTTTTAAAAGCTTTTTAGCATCGTAAATTATCCCATCTTTTATGGTATATTTTACTCCTCCAACTCTAGTCACATTATTATTTTTATCTAGCTTAATAGCTCCTGTTCCATATAATACCTTTAGGTTTTCTAATGGATTCTCATCAATAATAATCAAGTCAGCGAGTTTACCTAATTCAATGGATCCAGTTAAGTGATCTATTCCTAAAACTTCAGCTCCATTTAATGTCGCAGACTGGATAACTTCAAGTGGGTGAAATCCAGCTTCTCTTAAAAGTTCAAGTTCTCTAACAAAGGCAAACCCATAAAGCTGATAAATAAAACCAGAATCTGATCCAGCAGTAACTCTCCCTCCTCTATTTTTAAATTCATTAAGAAAAGTCATCCAAAGTCTATAGTTTTCTTTCCAAGCAATCTCTTGTTCTGTTCCCCAGTAATGCCAATACGAACCATGTGATATTCTGCTTGGAGCATAAAAAGCCCATAAGCTAGGTAAAGTATAATCATCATGCCATTCGGCTCTTCTTGCTCTGTGTAAATCCCTGCTAGCTTCATAAATATTGAGTGTAGGTGAAATGGTAAAATCAAGTGATATTAATTCATTCATTACATTATTCCAATGTTCAGAAAATGGTTTTGCTGCTTGTTTCCAAAGTTTGCCAGCTTG
>Ga0209433_10000393_pt1 | contig 13396 bp, 11 predicted proteins | sample METZYME_5_50m_FD_187552 | JGI IMG/M metagenome (GOLD analysis project Ga0209433, IMG submission 187552) | Marine microbial communities from oxygen minimum zone in mesopelagic equatorial Pacific - METZYME_5_50m (SPAdes) (version 2) | ecosystem: Environmental > Aquatic > Marine > Oceanic | place...
GCTATAGGGATTACTCCAGTAAATGATATGGAGCCTGAATTAAATACAGCTATATCTGTTGTTCCGCCACCGATATCAACCAAGCAAACACCGAGCTCTTTTTCATCCTCTGAAAGAACTGAATATGAGCTAGCAAGCTGTTCTAAAACAAAACCGTCAACACCAATTCCACATCGCTTAACACATTTTTCTATATTCTGAATGGCATTATTTGCACAAGTCACTAAATGCACATGGGATTCTAATCTCACCCCAGACATTCCAAGTGGCTCCCTTATGGAATCTTGATTATCAATGACAAACTCTTGCGGTAAAACATGAAGAACTCTTTGATCAGAAGGAATTGCTACTGCTTGAGCAGCTTCAATAACCCTATCTATATCGCCGGCCTCAACTTCTTTATCTTTAATTCCAACTATCCCATGCGAATTTAAACTTCGAATATGATTACCTGCTATTCCAACATATATGTTCTTAATTTTTCCATCAAATGAAGCTTGAGCTTGGTCTATAGATTTTTGAATTGCGTCTGTGGTGGCATCAATGTTAACCACAACACCTTTTTTTAATCCACTAGACGGATAAGACCCCATCGAAACAACCTCAATGGCATGTTGATCGACATACTTACCAATAATGCATACAACCTTTGAAGTTCCAATATCTAATCCAACAACATAGTCAGGATCTTTAATTCCATTATTTGCCATAATTTAAAGCAGCTCCATCCTTGTATCTTAAATCAATAATACTAGGAGTTAAGTTTTTTTCGAAAATATATTTTAATGTTAATGAGAGTTTTTTAGAAACGTTATCAGTGAGTTCGGAGCCCAGATTAATACGAATATTATTTTTAGTATAAAAAAACCACCCTTCTGCTTTTGTATAAGAAACTGAAAAAATTGTTAAGTCATAAACTGTTACTAATGAGAAAAGCTCATTTTCAAATTGTAACCATTTATCAACTAATTCCATTGGAATGTCTAAGTGAAGTAAATCAGGATATTCGCCCGAATACAAAAATCTTGTTAATTTTGAATCTAAATAAAACTTTTTTTGCCAGATATATTTTGGTTCTTTGCTAGCAATAAATATTTCTGTTGGCTGAAATAAACTTTTTTTTATTAAAAAAGACTCTATCCAATTTTGATTATTTAAGATTGCAAATAAGTTTTTTTCAGAAAAATCATCTGATAAAGCCAAGACTAGATTTTGCTCTTGAGCTAAAGTGAGAGGTTTTTCAAAAAAAATTTTTATCTTTTCATTGGTCGTATTTGAGCAGCTATAAAAAATGGATATAAAAATAAAATAAAATAGCATCCTTTTATTTAGCATTTACAATCTCTCTAACTAAGTCATTATATGATAGACCAACTGATTCAGCAGATTTTGGGAATAAGCTATGTGATGTCATCCCAGGGACTGTATTCACCTCTAACACATAGAAATCATTTCTATCGTCCTGCAAAAGATCAACTCTTAACCAACCACTACAACCCATTATTTCATTAACCTTCATACATATTTCCTCAAGCTCTTTTTCCTTCTCTTTTGACAGCATCAATCTAGAAAGCTGCGTGTCCTCATTTACATATTTTGCATTGAAATTGTAGAAAGATTCAGAGGTAACTATTTCTATAGCAGGCAGACATCTTCCATTCAAAATTGGAACTGTCAATTCTTTGAAATCAATACTTTCCTCAAAAATGAAAGCCCTGTTTGGATCTAAGCAACTAGTAATAGCGCTATTCAAATCTTCATTATTGGAAACTTTGAAAACATCTAAACTCGATCCATCTTCTACAGGTTTTAAAAAAAGATCATTAAATGGTCTTAGTTGATTAAAAAAGGGGTCATCGATATCATTCGCTGCTTCAAAAAGTGATTGGACAGTAATCCAGTTTGGTGTTGGAATATTATTTTCTCTCATGAGCTTTTTGCAAATATTCTTATTCCAAGTATTTTTACATGCCTTATAATCACTGCCAGAATACGGGATGCCCTTTTCTTCGAGGAATTTCTGTAGTTCGCCTGATTCACCATCTTCACCATGAAGAGCTATAAATATGTAATCTTCTGGTGTAAATTCTGTAATTAAAAAATTAGCTGGATAGTCAACAAGTTGAGTATCATATCCTAACTCTTTTAATGATTGGAATATATATTTGCCACTTTCAAGTGAAACTTCTCGCTCAGAGGACTCTCCTCCATATAAAACAGTAATTTTTTTTATTTCCACTTTTTTTTAATCTCAATATTTAACTTCGAGATAGTTCCTGCACCTTGAGTTATTAAAACTGAAAATTTGTGATGGTTTTCTTTTAACCAATTGATTGGATCTTTGTTTCCAATATAGTGAGCATTTTTATGATTTTTTTTGATTTGTGAAATAAGTTTTTTAGATGAAATTCCTTTGATGGGTTTTTCGCTTGCTGGATATATATCCAATAGAAGAAGGTAATCTACCCTAGAAAGAACTTTTGCAAAATTATCGAAGAGTTGCTGTGTTCTTGTAAATCTATGGGGCTCAAAAATCATACAAATCTTTAATCTTGGAAATTTTTCTCTTGCTGCCTGAATAGTTGCAAATATTTCAGCAGGATGATGACCATAATCGTCAATCAATACATGAGCCTGCTCAGAAAAATAGAGTTTAGAAACTTCAAACCTTCTTCCAACTCCCTTAAATTCGTCCAAGCCCCTAGAAATATTTTTGATTGAAATATTTTCTTCAATAGCAACACAAATAGCAGCAGCAACATTGTAAAGATTATGTTTACCACTTAAATTTGTAGAAAAGTTATGACATTTTTTATTTAGATTGTCAGTTAATTTAAACTTTTGAGACCCATTTTGAAGGCTTACATCACTAATTTGAAATCTACCTTTTCCGCTGAAGCCAAAGGTGATCTGCTTTCTATGAATATTTCTTGAAATTTTATAAATATTTTTATCGTCTATGTTAAGAATAATATGACCATAAAAAGGTAGATTCTCTGCAAAACTTACAAAAGACTGATTTAGTTTGTCCTGATTATTTTCATAAAAATATAGATGATCATTGTCAATATTAGTTATTACAGCGACATCAGGTTGTAAATGCATAAATGATCCATCGCTTTCATCTGCCTCTACAATAATATAATTTCCGTCTCCAAGGTTTGAACTTCTACCAACACTCAACACTTGACCTCCAACAACATAAGTGGGGCTTAAATTTGCTGCATTAAAAATACTTGCAATAATGCTTGTTGTAGAAGTCTTTCCATGACTTCCAGCTATTGCAATACTGCGATATGGTCTCATGAGAGTTCCAAGCATTTCTGCTCTGGGAATAATTGTTAATCCACATTTTTTAGAATATAAAAGCTCAGTATTTTTCTTTGATATTGCAGATGAGGCAACAACTAAATCTGCATTTTTAACGAGTTTAGGTTCATGACCAATTTGAACCTTGACGCCAATTTTTTTTAATTCCTTTAATTCGTCTGAAATAACAAGATCGGAGCCTGTGATTTTAAAACCCCTTTTTTGGAGGATAGTAGCAATACCAATCATTCCTGAACCACCAATACCAATCATGTGAATTTTTTTAAACTTTTGAAATCCTAGCTGAGACATGCGTTTTTAAAATTTTATGATTGAACTTACCATTCTTCTGGCTGCTTGGAAATGATCTATATTGCTATCTTTATCTGCCCATTCTAAGTACTGCTTAGTCTCAATAACATTTTTTATTTTTTTAGAGAGAGATTCAATTGATTCATACTCTTCATGCACTAAGCCCATACCTAATGCTTTAATCTGACTTGCATTAAAAAATTGGTGATTATCAATGGCTGATGGCAATGGAATCATGACTAATCCTCTTTTCAAACTAATTGCTTCTGATAAGGAGAGTGCTCCAGCTCTTGAAACAACAAAATCTGACCAAAGAATCAGATCTTGAGGCGAATCATAGAATTCCTTAACTTCAACTGAAATTTTAGCTGAATACAATTCCTTAATCCCTGAAGATTTTCCTTTTCCGCATTGATGTTTTATCTCTATCGGTATCTCCAGATCATTTAAAGCTATTGGAATATTTTTATTGATAAAATCAGAGCCCTGACTGCCGCCAGTTACATATATTCTTAAGGTATTTTTCTTGGTATTTGTAATAGAGTTTTTATTAAAATTCTTAATTGGGTTACCTACCAGCATTGTATTTCGAAAAACATGATGATTGATCGAGAATCCTAAAAAAAGTATTTCTGCAAATTTTTGCAATATCCTGTTTGAGGTTCCGATAATCGAATTTTGTTCATGCAAAAAAAGAGGTTTTCTACATATCCATGCTGCTAAGCCTACTGGTAAAGAGATATATCCTCCAAAGCAAACAATGTAATCAATACTATTTTTTTTTATGTAAAAAATACTTTTAAGGATTGAAACCACCAAACCAAATATAGAAGAAATCTTATGAAGAATATTCTTTCCTCTAAATCCTTTCATAGGAATAGTGAAAAGTTGAGTATCTTGAGGGATTACTCTATTTTCAATTCCAGTTTTAGTGCCAATCCAATAAGTCTCATGATCATTTTTAATACATTCCTGACCAAACTCCAATGCAGGAAAGACGTGACCTCCGGTTCCTGCTGCAGCAATTAAAAATTTCATTACTTTATATGTTTATTTTCAAAATTAATCCTTAATACAATGCCCATCAGAAACATAAATAAAATTAGGCTTGTTCCTCCGTAACTTATAAAAGGCAGAGTTAAACCCTTTGTCGGCAGAATTCCAAGGTTTACTCCAATGTTAAATATTACTTGAATTGCAATTAAAATGCCTGCTCCAAAAACTAGAAAACCTTGAAATAATTTACCGAGCTCTAATGCTTTAATAGATGTTTTGATGATGCCAAAAATTAATACAGCAAATAATAAAATTATTACCAAGCCTCCAATCAATCCAAATTCCTCTACAATTACCGCAAAAATAAAATCAGTATGCGGCTCAGGCAGATATAAATTTTTTTGAAGACTGTTTCCTAAGCCAATTCCGAACCACTCACCTCTTCCTATTCCTAGTAGTGCGTTTGATAATTGCCATCCAGGCCCATAAAAATGCTCAAAAGGTTCAGTGAATGAAATAAATCTTAAGTACCTGTATGGCTCTAGATAGATAGCTATGGCAGCCAAGGAGCCCATTAATGAGAGTAATAATGTAAATTGCAAAAATGAAATTCCTGCAAAAAAGAGTATTGCAATTACTAAAGATCCGATTACCAAAGTTGATCCTAGATCAGGTTGAGACAGAATTAATATTCCAAAAATTGCTAATACAAATAAAGGTCTAAAAAAACCTAATGAAGTATTAATTTCGCTTAATCTTCTTACACAATAACCTGAAATATAGATAACCAAGGCCAGCTTACTTACTTCAGAAGGTTGAACGTTAATTGGACCTATTCTAATCCATCGCAAACTTCCATTAACTTCTGTACCAACTCCTGGAATGAAAAGCGCGATAAGTAAAACAAATGAGCCAAGCAAAATAATCCAGTCCAATGTGAGTAGTAAATTTGAGGGAATACTTAATGCGATTATGGTTACAAAAATACCTATTATAAAAAAAATTACTTGCCTTGATGCGAAATGAAATGGAGTTCCGTAAATATCCTCTGATACATAAATACTCGACGATGCAACCATAATCAAACCTATAAACAATAAGCAAAAGTATGGAAAAATAATAAATATATTTTCTCGATCAATCATCAAGGCTCATTACTAATTGGGTAAAATGATTCCCACGCTCCTCGAAATTTATATAATCCTTCCCACTTGGATGGCCTGGGGAAAAAAGTATATTTGTTCGAAAATCATAATCTTTCTTTTTAATTGAATTCAATACTGAGGCAAGGTCTTGATTATGAAATAATGTTTTATTAGGGTGCAAAACTTTCTTATCTATCTCTTTTGCATGAGTGCCAAAAATATATACTTTTTTTGGACCTAAAATTTTTAAACTATCATACTGCTCTTTAACTGGATCTCCGCATAGAATTAATTCAAGCGGATGAGACACTTTATTCAAAGCAAATTCCAAGGCGTTAGTATTTGTTGCCTTGGAATCATTTATGAATACTAAATTTCCCATAGTCAATATATGCTCTAATCTGTGAGGCAAATCCAATAATTTAATATCCTTCACTTCATTTTCTTCCCTTCCAGTAATCATTGACCAAAGCTTTTTTGGGTCGGACTGTTTGGTTGATATTTTAGATTTTTTAATTTTATTTTTTATCTTCTTATACTCTGCGAAGCTTCCATGATAATCGATATGATCAGGAGAAATGTTGAGCAGTACTCCAAAATCTAAATTTATATCTTTAAGCTTCTCGAGTTGAAAACTAGAGAGCTCAATAATCGAATATGAGCATGAATTAATATTGTCTAATACTGGAGTACCGATATTCCCGATTAATTGAGAACCTGCTAATAACTGATGCAGATGATAACAGCATGTACTTTTTCCATTTGTGCCGGTAATTCCAATCTTGACAGAATTATCTTCTTTAAAAAAAATATCTAAATCAGTTGTATATGGAATGTTATTAAATTCTCCTCCTGAATAAATCTTCCTGATATTTATTCCTGGACTTAAATAGATCATTTTGTAACTATCTAATTTTTTACGGTCGGGTAATTTATTGATGATATTTGATCCTTTTAGATTTGCATCATAAATTTCATAGGCTTCTCCCAGTTTTTCTAAATATCTTTCAAATGACTGACCCGTTACTCCATAACCAAAAATAAGAGATTTCATTAGGTCTTATCTAAGCTTTAAAGTTGCAAGTGCAAATAAAACGAGCACGAAAGTTATAATCCAAAATCTAACAATAACCTTTGGTTCAGCCCAGCCTTTTAATTCAAAATGGTGATGAATTGGTGCCATTAAAAAAACTCTTTTGCCTCTTATTTTGTATGAAGCCACCTGAATGATGACACTTAGGGTTTCCAGGACAAAAACACCGGCCATAATTGCAAAAACTATCTCATGTCTAATTAGCACTGCTAAAGTACCTAAAATTCCACCAAGAGTAAGTGATCCAAGATCGCCCATAAAAATCTGTGCGGGATAAGTGTTATACCAAAGGAAGCCAATTCCTGCTCCAATAAAAGCCCCACAAAAAACAATGAGCTCTCCACTTAAAGGATTAAATGGTATAAACAAGTAATCCGAAATTAAAATATTTCCTGAGGCGTACGCAATCAGACCAAGGCCTCCAGCTATTAAAACTGATGGCAAAATTGCTAGGCCATCTAATCCGTCTGTCAAATTTACAGCATTTGAAGATCCAACAATTATAAAAATACTAATACAAAGAAAAATAACAGGCGAAACAGTAAAAATAAATTCTTTGTTAAAAGGCATAATATAAATTTGCTGATCTCCATACGGAGAAACTTTCAACATGAAAACCATTGCCATAGTTGCAAAAATTGATTGTAAAATTAACTTATATTTTCCACTCAAGCCTTTTGAATTTTTCTCTCTAATTTTTAGCCAGTCATCAAAAAAACCTAAAATGCCAAAAGAGATAGTTATAAATATCAGAATCCAAATATAAGGGTTGTTAAAATCTGACCATAATAAAGTTGAAATTATTAATGAAAAAATGATAATTAAACCCCCCATTGTTGGAGTCCCAGATTTTAAAAGATGTGATTCAGGACCATCTCCTCTTATAGATTGAGCAAACTGCATTCTTGTTAGAAATTTAATTAAAGCTGGGCCGAGAAGGATTGATAACATAAGAGCTGTCAAAGTCCCCCCAATGGTTCTAACAGTTAGATAACGGAGTACATCGAACCCAGGATCATATGACATCAACCAAGTACCAATTAATTCAATCATATTATTTCCATAAATTTAAAATTTCTTCCATTTTCATAGATCTGGATCCTTTTAATAAAATATTATCTCTTGTTTTTAGAATTTTTTTTAAGCAATCTACTAACTCTATTTTATTTGTAAAGAAAAAGCCTTTATTCCCAAATGCAGATGAAGTGTGACGAATTAAATCTCCATATCCAAGCAAGAAATCTACTCCATGTATTTTGGCATAATCACCCAATTCAAGATGTAGTTTTTTTCTATAGCGTCCTAGTTCCGCCATATCTCCAAGAATTGCAATCTTTCTTCCTTGAAATTGACATAAAACATTGATTGCTGCTTTCATAGAATCTGGATTAGCATTATAAGTATCATCAATAACATTTGACTGCTTTACCCATTTTTTTATACCTAAGCGCTGAGAATGATTTTGCAGATCTTTCAGATTATCTGAAAATCTCTCTACATTTAAGTTTGCCGAGTGAATTGCTGCAAAAGATGCCAAAATATTAAGAACATTATGGACTCCAATAAGCTTTGTTTTTATGCGAACTCTTTTTTTTAAATAATTAGATTCAATAAAGAAAGATAGGCCTTGTTTTGTCATTTTTATCTGAGTAGGAAAATATGATGCTGATGATTTTTCACCAAACGAATAAAATGCAATGTCTTTTCGCATGCTTTTCCAGTAATTGAGATATTTGCCATCTGGAACAATGGCTATTCCATCCTTCTTAATATTTTTAATCAGCTCTGACTTTACTCTTAATACTCCATTTACAGAGTTTAGACCCTCTAAATGTGAATGACCTATGTGAGTAATAATACCTATATTAGGCTTAATAATTTTAGATAAAAGATCTATGTCGCCGGATTTAGCTGCACCCATTTCAAAAATAGCTGTGCTTTTTTGTGAATCTAACTCTAAAGCACAAAGGGGAAGTCCAATTTCATTATTGAAGTTTTTAAAAGTCGAGTAACTATTACTTATACAATTATTTAGAATGTTCTTAGTTGTTGTTTTTCCGTTACTGCCAGTTACTCCAATTATATTTCCCCCATATCTTTCCATTGCAATCTTAGCGGCTTCAATAAGGCACTTCTCAGGACTTTTTACTTCAATAATTTTGGATGAGTTAGAAATTGGGCTAGAATTTTTCTTCTTTTTTACAATAGCAAGAGATGCTCCTTTTTTAATTGCATCTGATGCAAAAATACTTCCATCATGATTGGAACCGGTAAGGCCAAAAAAAACTGAATTTTTTTTTACTTTTCTTGAATCTATTTGGAAATTTTTAATTGGTAAAGATAACTCTCCATCAAGACTTAATGAATTTAAAAAATCTTTTGTATCATTAATTAATTTCATTATTTAAAATTTTTAGTACGCAATCCTTATCATTAAACGGAATTTTTTTTCCTTTTACCTCCATAGAGGTTTCATGGCCTTTACCTAATATTACCAATATATTTTTTTTATTTAAGTGACTTAAAGCTAATTTTAAAGCATCTTGCCTATCCTCAATAATTTCTGCTCCACTATGATTATTTCCATCTAATGCATCTCTATAAATTGAAGAAAAAGATTCATAACGATTATTATCTGATGTAAAAATTACTTTGCTAGCAAACTCTTGAGCTACCTTCATCATCTTGGGCCTTTTAGATTTGTCCCTATCTCCGCCACAACCAAAAACAAGGATAATTTCATCATAAGATTTACTTAATTCAAATAAAATATTTTTAAAAGATTGATGATCATGGGCAAAATCAATCAAGATTTTTCCCTCTTTTAGTCTTAGTATTTCTCCTCTCCCCTGAGGAAGTTTTATTGAGCTTTTATTAATACAGTGAATATCATTTGAAGAGACACTATCTGATATTAAAGCTAAAGCAGAAATATAATTATCAATGTTAAATTGTAAAAATAATGAAACATTTATCTCTAAAACTAAATTTGGGAAATTTAAATTAATTTTTGAACATTCTTCGGGATTATATTCAAATGAATATTTCAATAATGCCGAAGCATCCTTTGAACTTAAATGTTTTGATGCTGAAATTTGTTTCTTTTGATGAGGCGATAAACTCTCTATTAAGTGATGCATGTGATCGATAAAAATTATAGTAGGATTTTTATTATTAAGTTTTGTAATAGACAGTTTTGAGTCAATATAATTTTCATATGTTTTGTGGTAATCCATGTGATCTGATTGAATGTTGAGAATAATAGTCTGATTAAAAAGAAGGTTGCATAGCCTTTTTTGCACCAAGGCATGTGATGAGATCTCAAGAAAAACATATATATCTTCTTTTGAGTTGCATGCTTTTAAAATTTTAAATATCTCAAATATTCCAGGCGTAGTATTTCCTTTAGTTTTAAAAGAACTGTCATTTATAATTGCTCCCAAAGTTCCAATGTAAATCGAGGGCCTATTAAGTTCTCTAATAATATTGTGAGCCATGAATGCTGTTGTAGTTTTGCCATTAGTGCCTGTTACACCATGAAAAATGAAATTATCCTCATTAAGTCCATAAAATTTATACAGAATCTCTGTAATCTTTTCTTCTAAATTATTAAAAAAATAAAATGGTACCTCTAATTCCTCCTCTATATTTTGATCACTAATTATGCAAGACGCACCATTTTTAATAGCTTGTTTTGCAAACTTTAATCCATGAGAATTTACACCTTGTCTAGCTACAAATAGAGAATTTTTTTTAACATCTCTGGAATCGTCAGCAATTGATGAAATAAAGCATTTATCAAATATATTTGTGTTAATAATGGGCTTAATAAGAGGCAGTTTATTCATTTAAGTAATTTAGAACATCTTTAGATATAGCTGCGAATAATGGCGCAGCAACACTTCCTCCAGAATAATTATTTAATCCTGGCTCATCAATATTGACAAAAATTGTTAATCTTTTAGTTTTTAAAGGAGCTATTCCGGCAAAAGAAGCTATGTATTTATTTTGATCATATCCGCCCTTTGAGCTAGGTTTATGAGAGGTTCCAGTTTTACCTGCAACTTCAAAATTTTGGAGTTTTGCCAAACTGCCCGTTCCGTCAGATATAACTAACTTTAGCGAATTTAATACTTCATCAGCAGTATCTCTGCTTATAACTCTTTGCTTATATGAAGACTCAAAATTATCAATAAAAAGTTTAAAATCTTTAAGGTAGCCTTCATTAGCAAAAACTGAGTATGCTTGAGCTAATTGCAATGATGATGCGGTCAAACTATAACCAAATCCAATACTTGCTATTTCGTGATCACTAATATTTTCCCTTGAATTGATAACACCATAAGCAATGCCAGGAAAAAATATATTTGGTGGTTTTGATAGGCCGAATCCTTTATAACCTGAAATTAATCCATCTATTCCAACGAGCAAAGCTAGCTTAGATGCTCCAACTTGACTTGATTTAGCGATCACTTGACTTACTGTTAAGTTATTATAATTTTTTGGATCTGATATTACCCTTCCACTTAGATTGATGAATCCAGGGCTGGTATCAATTACCTGATTGGAAGAAATTATGCCCATATCGATACCCTTAGCCACAGCTAAAGGTTTTATTATTGAACCAGGTTCAAAGGCATCAATTAAAGCTCTGTTTCTCTTGATTTTTCTTTGGCGACTATTAGGGTTATATGAGGGGTAGCTAGCAATTGCAAGAATTTCTCCAGAAATATTATCCAGAACAATCGCACTGCCTCCTTTTGCATTATTAGCCTTAATATAATTTGATAGATGTTTGTATGCGTAAAACTGAATCCTACTATCAATGGTTAACTTTTTATCAAATCCCTGAATAACTGCTTTTGTTACTTTAGGCCTTCTGCTTGCATTTCGATATATAATCTCCTCACCTGATACTCCAGATAACTCTGAATCTAAAATATTTTCAAGCCCTTCTAAACCAAATCCATCTTTTCCAGCAAATCCAATCAAGGGTGCTGCCTGCTCACCAAGTGGATAATATCTTTTTTGAAATGATTCAATCTCAATGCCTGAAAGTCTAAGGCTTTTTATATTTTCATATTCTGAGAAGTTTAAATTTGAGAAAATTAAAGTTTTTTTATTTATTTTTTTAATATCTGAGAAATCCCTGCTTAAAGAAAGAAATTTTGTTAATTTTTTATAATCCTCCTTTGAAAATTTTTTTAAAGCATACAAATCATATTGATTAATTGATATTGCAAGAGGGAAATCATTTCTGTCCAATATGCTTCCGCGAATGGGTTGAATTGACCTTGAGGTCTCAAGAAGACTTTTGCTCTTAGATGCTAAAAAATCTCTATCAATAAATTGGAGGCTCAATATTCTAAAAATTAAAATTAATAAACTAATAACAAGAAAAAAATATATTAAATATGCTCGCCAGCTGTGAGTAAAATTATTCTTCATAACTAATAACAGTTCCTTTGTTTATCTCTACCATATTTAAAATTTCTTTTGCATGACGCTCAACCTTAGCAGGAGAACTAAGATGGTAAAATTCAGTCTTTAAATTAAAATTTATTTCAGTAAGCTTATTATTTGCTACCTTCAAATATGCATTATTTTCGAACTCCTGACTAAATTGCCATCTGATTTTAATAATCTCGAGACATAAAAAAAATAAAATAAAAATATTCAAAAATGAAATTAGATAAAAATTTTTCATAACCTCGAAAATACCCTCATTACTGCGCTCCTAGAACGAGGATTAGCTTTTATTTCATCAATTGATGGTCTTACTTTTTTCTTTATGCACCTATAAGTTTCCTTAAAAGATGAGTTGATTGGTATGTCTTTGGGGAAATCTTGAATTTCGGGTTTAAAAAAATTTTTTACAATTCTATCCTCTAGAGAATGAAATGAAATAATTACTACTATTCCACCAAATTTCAAGAATTTTTCTAACTTTGAAAGGGCTATTTTTAAATGATACAACTCGTTATTTACATGAATTCTGATTGCTTGAAATGACTTAGTAGCTGGGTGAATTTTACCAGCTCTTTTAATTACTCTCTGAATAATATCGGATAGCTCAGTTGTAGTTTCTATGGATTTAATTGCTCTTGATTCAATAATTGCTTTAGCAATTTTTCTTGACGCTTTCTCCTCTCCGTATTTAAATAAAATATTGCTTATCTCTGCTTCAGATGCACTATTAATCCACTCAGATGCACTTAAGCCTTCAGATGGATCCATCCTCATATCTAATGGTCCATTGGTTTTAAAACTAAAGCCTCTGTTTGGATCATCAAGGTGTGTTGAGCACGTACCGAGATCTAATATGATTCCGTCAAATTGTTCGTTTGAGAACAATGAATCAATCTGAGAATAGTTGGAGTGATGAATACTAAAGCGTGAATCATTGATATTTTCTTTTGCATACAAAACTGCATCTTTGTCCCTATCAACTGCATGAAGTGTTCCATCAGGTGATATCCTTTTAAGAATTTCCTGAGAATGGCTTCCCCTTCCAAATGTAAGATCTAAATATGTGCCAGAT
>Ga0209433_10000394_pt1 | contig 13333 bp, 14 predicted proteins | sample METZYME_5_50m_FD_187552 | JGI IMG/M metagenome (GOLD analysis project Ga0209433, IMG submission 187552) | Marine microbial communities from oxygen minimum zone in mesopelagic equatorial Pacific - METZYME_5_50m (SPAdes) (version 2) | ecosystem: Environmental > Aquatic > Marine > Oceanic | place...
AAACTCTGTACTTACCTTGAAGAACACCAGCAAATGTATTGCCTGTGTCATCTACGTTTAAGTTTGCATTAAGTGCAGGAGTGTAGTCAAGTACACCAGCCATTGTTAATGCAGATGCAACGTCAGCAGAACATAGGATCATGTTACCCTTTCCGCGACGAGTTCTTTGTGCGATAGCGTTAGCGTCTCTTTCGATTTGGAAGATAAGTCCTTTGAACTTCTCAACTGACCACCTACCATTACTATCTGTGTCTAGGTCAAATGTACCACCAGATGTAACGTTTGCTTGTGCACCTGTTTCAGCAACCTTATAGATTGTTCTGATAACTTCTCTGTTGATTTCAGCAAGTATCTCTGTTGAAAGGATATTTGCTAATTCTGCTTCAGCGTTCAATCCGTGGATTGCCTTAAGGTCTTGAGCAAGTTCTAAACTGTACTCTGCCTTTAGTGCTCTGGTTTTCGCTGTTACAGTGACCTTCTCGATTGAGAATGCCATTTGGTTGAACTCGTTACCAGATGTGCCTAATGCTTCAGAGTCTTCAGTATCCATACCACGACCAACTGGGTATGTGTTATGTTGCTGAGAACCTTCTGGGTTTAGTGCAGCAGGGTTGGCTGCTTGAGTACCACCTGTAGTACCGAAACCAACTGCTCCACCTGTCAATGCACCTTCATTCTGTGTGTAACCAGCAGAGATGTCGTTTCCTCCATCTGGATGCTGTGCTGAGAATGCTGTATCTGGTTCATTGAATAGGGCTTCTGTTCCACTCTGAGATGTAAATCTAGATCTCATTGCGAAAATAAGTCCTGTTGGGCCGCTCATTGGTTGTACACCTGCTAGGTCATATGCGACCAAGTTAGGCATTGAACGACGAATAAGACTGATTAATACTGGGTCGAAACCAGCGACTGGGCCTTCTTTAGCGGCTCCAGCAGAGAAACCAGCAGTTGCACCAGATGAACCGGTTACGTTTGTTGGTTGCTCAGAAAGGAATTGTTGTTCCTCTCTCATTGTTTGCTCTTGGTTCTCTAGGAGAACTGCAGTCACCATTCTTCTGTGATTATCTTTGATTGGATCTAATCCATCATAGTCAAGAAGTGGTGCCCACTTTTCTGCAAGAGCTTCCTGATTAATAGGGGCTTGCATTTAAATTTTACCTCTTGGGTTGATTGTTTGAATGTATGATATAAAAATCACTTTTTAGACACTCGGTTCATTGTCTGAAGATATCTTTCCATTGAACTGGAAATATCCTGATAGGTTGGAGTGTTTGTTTCTTCAGATAGATTTTCCGACTTGTCTCTTTGAGCTCCAGCGTTACTTGGGAAATAAGATTCCTTCAATGTAACTAGTTTCTCACGATAGTCTGTTTCACTTTCAAACTCAACATTCTCTACAAGGGTTGCAAGTTTTTCTTTCTGAGTTGCTGCTAATCCTTCGGTTACTTCACCAAAGACAACATCTGCAGAGGACTCGGCTAATCTCCTGTTTAGAGCAATATTCTTCTCGATTTGCTCGTTGAGTTTACCTTCCATTTCATCAAGTTTATCTACCATGCTCTCGATGACATCATATTTTTCTTCAGGTACAGATACATAATGTTCTTCAAAAAGACTCTTCATTCCACTTAAGAATGAATCAGTCATCTCAGTCTTGAGACCGGATTCGACAGCAATTTGATTGTCTGTCATCCATTCGTCTGCAACATACTCTAAGTATGAATCGACTCTTTCTTCAAGTTCTGATTTTATAGATGCAACTTCTTCAATGAGTTGCTCTTCGTATTCAGCATGAACACTCTCTCTAACTTCAGCAAGTTTTGAATTAATTGCTGCTTCAAAGATTGTTCTTGCCTTATTCTGAAACTCTTCAGAAAGTTCTTCGCCTTCAAAGAGTGCCTGTACATCTGCTTCGATGTCAATTTCCTCTTCTTCAACTACTTCCTCTTCTTCAGTTGCTTCCTCTTCGGCAACAACTTCTTGAGTTTCATCGACTTCTGCAGTCTCTTCTTCAGAAACTACATCGTCTTCGGAGATTTCAGGATCTTCAGCGACTACTTCGCCTTCGACATTCTCCTCTTCTTTCATACCCGCTGGCTGTGGATCTGCAGGTTTTGCACCTTTATTGACAATATCCTTAACCTGTTTTAAGGTTGTGCCGGGTGTTTTCAACTTATTCGAGTCATCATCTGGACGAGAATTCTCAGGAGTAGGCCCTCCTAAATCTTCATACGACCCAGTTTGACCGGGTGTTGATATGGACAATCCCTTTTGCTGTGGATCAGCTGGTTTTGCCCCTTTGGTTACTACGTTTTCCATTTCTTGTAAATTTTGACCAACGGACATGTGTGTTTATTAGTAAATAATAAAACTATATTTATTTATAATGTTACAGATTTGCTAAGAAATCTTGGAATAATCCAAGTTTATGCTCCTCTAATTTATTTTGATCAACTAAAGTGTTGATTTTCTTTGCAGTTTTTTCTGCAAGTTGTTCACGAAGAATTCCTCCTTCCCAAACCCATTCTTTTCCTTCCATAATTCCTGATACGAATGCATCAGGTGCTGATGGATCAGCAACAATATCAGCAGCAGTTGCTAACATAAAATCTTCACCAACTACTTTACATCCAGATGCAGAATCTTCTTTAAGTGATCCAACACCACGAGACGAGACTCCGAGGGTTACTCCTTCACCAATTAGATTAGATGCAATCTTACCCATAGGTGTTGAAAGTAGTTGTGCTTTACCTCTAAAATTATTTCCCTCTTGACGAAGTGAAGTTATTTTGTGAGATACACGATCTAAATTAACAGTAGGGCCGTCTGGATGTCCAAGTTCTCCAAGTGCTCTTCCCTTTTGAATAAATTGTTCATTATAACGATTTACCTCTTTTGCAAGAGTGCTTACAGGATATAATCTACCATTACGATTTTTTATATCACCTTGTAAGAAAACACCTTCAATATACAATTTTTTGTTTGCACCTTTGCCTTCAGTTATAAATTTAACCTTTTGGACTTCTTCTGTAATTAGTTTCATTTTTTTAACCAGTAAATCCTACTTTTGCGCCTTTCACAGCAGCGTTGGCAGCAAACACCGCTTGTTCTGGATTTTTCTCCAAGAACTCTACAGTGCCTCTTAGTAATGTAAAGGATCCCACGGTGCTACCATTTGCTGCAGTTGCAAGTGTCACTAAATGATCTGCATTTGTTGCAGTATTAACTAAACGAACAACTGTTGCTCCAGAAAATGTTGATGCTGTTCCAACATTTACTGGTAGTGCTGCCTCTGCTCCCTTTACAAGAGTTCTTTGAGTCATTATTCTTCCTCTTGTGGTTCAGTATCTACCTCAATTTCATCTTCAATTTCATCAAACATTGAATTACCAATCTCAGGTCGAATATCTTCAACTCTTTTGGCAGCCTTTTGATATAATAAATCTTTGAGTTCATCTGAAATCTTTGCAGGTTCAGAATCCGTCGCAATCATGTCAATAATGTTTTCCATATTTAGATTAGGTATATATTTTATTTATATCTGTTACTTTTTGGTATCTAAACATACTCAACCCACCCTGTGAGAATATACTTTGTTTCTAAAGGTGCATTTACTCCTACATGCATGTGTGTCCATCCCGCTGGCCATATGTAAAGATTACCTGAAATTGGTTTTGTTGTAAACTCTTGATGTATGAAATGTGTGCCCCCACCAACCTTAATATCGTTCAAATAAATCATCCATGCAAATATACGATTTCTACAAGTTTTACCAACGTCGCAGTGAATATTTTCATAATAATTATTAGGTTCATATTTTGCTAATTGGCAAGTAGGACTCACATGCCATCTTCCAATATTTGTATCAATTAAAGGAAATTTATTTTTATACTGATATAAAACATTAGACAAAGTATTTTCCAATCCAAAATTATTCGGATTGGGTTTTTGAAAATTAATATCAAGAGTTATCTCTAAATTTTTTAATTTATTTTTTCCTGCTCCTCCGGGTCTAGCAGAACTAATATTAGTTTCAAAATAATCTATAAGAAAGGTGCATGAATCTTTAGAATATGCACCCTCTACCAAATGTATAAATTGCACTTATATCTCTGCAGTTTTAGTATCTTTACTTAACTGTGCATCAGTGACTGCACCTTGTGATTCTAAATCATCATCTAAAGGAACATCTCCTAAATCTCCACCAGTTGGTTCTCCTGTGATTGGATCAACTGCATTAGGATCTGGAAGAATACCATCTTTAATTTCCTGTTCAATTTGTTCATCAATTTCTGCAATTTCTGTATCAGATTGACGAAGAACTTTCTTACGAAGATATTCAGTAGAATAATACTTACCAAGATATGGTTCAACAGTCGCTGCAAGACCTAATCTTTCATTCATCATTTCAGATTCTTTGAGTTCTGCAAACTGATTATCATATAAGAAATCATACTGAATATGATCACTCATTGACTCCCAATCTTCTGGTGTAATGATATTCTTAAGAATTAATTGAGTTCTCAACATATCATTAAACATGTTTCCAAATCTTTTTCTTAATCTTCCAACAAACTTACTAAACTTAAGTTCATCCCTTAATATCTCAGATGATCTTCCTAAGTTAAATCCACCTTCAGATGCGATTCTTGATTCTGGAACTCCGAGTGCACGATATAATTTTTTCTGGAAGTATTCAATATCTGATAATTCACCAAGGTTTTGTCCACCGGGAAGTGTTGTAATCTCAGTGCCACGACCACCTTCTCTTCTTGGCAACCAAAAATCTTCCATCATTGACATGAATTTACGATCATCTCTAACTTCACCAGTTTGAGCATTATAAGTTAACTTGTTACGATAGCGACTCATCACCTCTTTCAAGTATTGTTCCGCTTTTACCTTTGGAAGATTACCAACATCAATATAAAATATTCTTCTTTCTGGTGCTCTTGATAATCTATAAATTACAAGACTATCTTCAATCATTCTTAATTGATTTAATGCTTTGATCGCCTTATGCATATAAGACAAACAAGTTCCCTTATTACGATCAAATAAACCAGACGTTACATATGTGATTGAATCTTTTGCAATCTTGATGTTTTTTTCACGACCTGATGAAACAGGTGACATAACACCTATTGGATAATTTGGTTTTGGTGTGTAAATATAATATTCTTCAATATCAGGATACGCACTCTTTGTTACATCTTTAATATTACTATAATCAATTATACCATTACCATTCTTACCATTTCCATTTTTCTTTTCTTGCCTGACGAACTTCATCTTCATCGGGTCAATATATCTTAATTCTTGTATTCCATCTTGAGGTCTTTTGACATCAATAACTTTCATGTAGTAAAGTCTTCCGTCAATATACCAGTTTCTGAATATCTCATGAGACTTTTTATCAAAGTCCATGATTTCCTTTAAATGTCTGAATTCTGATCTAATCTTATCTTTTAAACCGTCACTTGCATTTACATTTGATAATTCAATTTCGATAGGCGAATCATATAAATCACTTACAATCGCTTCATTAACTACATCTTCAATAGCATTGTCACATTCTGGGTGCAAAGCCATCTCACGATATCTTCTTATCAGATCGTACTCTGTTTTATATACTCCTTCTATATCAACATACTGACCATAAAAACCAGAATTTATAAAATAGTCAACCCCGTCCTCATTATTCTGAGGAACGGGGGCGACTACTGAATCAGGTTTTTTATCTGAATCATCAATAGAGAAACCAAAAAGTTTAGGCATTGTATAACGTCTTTATATTCTATTATACACTATTTATCAAATAAATCAACGTCTAGTTGATTGCCTCTCCACCGGCATTAGCTCCGGTGCCCTTGATTGCTTCCCACCACTGGACTTGGAATTCAACGGTAAACTCTTCAACACTATCAACCGTTTCGTAACTTAGGTCAATTGCACTGATGTTCGTTGGGAATACATCATGGAACTTATAGGTTCTAAGTGTAGATCCATCACGATCTAATTGATGAACATAAGCATCTGGTTGATACTCTGCAGGATCTTGTGATCCAGTTGCATCTTCCATGCTATTAATGAAGTCCATCCATTTTTCCATTGCGGAACGAATGGCGAAGTCAACATCATTAATAACTGTTACTGTCCATGTATCGAAGGTTCTGTCTCCAGCGATCTTAAGAATCCTACCTCTGAAGTTAACTTCAATCGGTGTGATGTTAGATGCTGGTAACTGAGCAGCTTTTACCAAGAACCTTGATTTTTCTTTTACGTCATTCTCGATAGCGATTGGATCAGGAAAGACGAGTTCCACCTCGAACAGATTCGGTCTTGCACCGCCACCGGCCATCTTGCTCTTGAAGTCGGTGATCGTTCTGAGTGGTGGTCTGTTAAATTGGGTTGCCATTTTCTTTAATTACCTCTTGTTAAACAGTTCCAATAACTTCATCGAACGAGATGCCAGTTCTTGTGGCAACGAAGGTAAGACCAATAAAGTTGATTGATCTTGCAGGTTTAATGAAGATGTCTGCGACAAACTCATTACTATCTATGATGGCAGCAGTGTTATTTGTTTCATCACAAACAACTCTGAAATCAAAGATACCTCGTTTGGACTGAACATCACGAAGGAATGGTTCAACAATATTCACAAAGTTAGTTCTTGTGATTTCGTCGTTGAACTCAAAGAGTTGATCTCTAGCAGCTGCTGAGATTGCCTCCTCAAGGAATATGAACAATCTGCGAACGTTAATACGATCAAATGCAGATGCTTTTCCAAATCCAGTTTTATCACCAAATAGAACAATACCTGCTCCGGGTGAGAATATTACTGGGTTAATTCTATTCGAGTAAAGCACATCTCTCTGAGTTTGATTCGGAGTATATGCAAGTTTTACTGCGTTTAGAATTCCACCTCTTGCGGTTCCAGCGGGTGAGAACCAAGGGAAGTTGTTGATGTCATTTCTGGCACATGTTCCAGCAATGTCACCATTAAGTGGTACATACCTGAATGTGTCAGAGAATCTATCAAACATATACTTGTATCCACTATCGAATACAGCATATGAAGATGATGTAATCGGAGCATAGAATCCAACCACATTATCTGTGATGTCTGCACCAGAATTAATAGTTCCTGTTCCGACCGCAGAATCATTTAAAAATGATCCTCTGTTTGGTGAGATGAACGCGACTACATCCTTTCTTAATTCAGCGATTGAAATGAGTTTATTTGCAATTGCTTGTGCCTCATGTTGTGGATAATTTGCAGAACCCATAAGTAAGAAGTCTATGTCAAACTCTTCCTTATTCTCAAATAAATCATAACCAGCAGTAATACCACCTACACTAGCGAGCATTGCACCAGCAGTTTGAATTCCTGTCTGACCGTTGTAGTTCTTACCACCTGTAAGAGTGATTGTTAAAACACCAGATCCGGCATAAGTGATTCCTTGTGCATCCTGATCCCATGCGTTATCAGTTTCTTTTGTAAATCCACCAAATTCAAATGATGTTGTGGTAATTCCAGAAGAAGCAGCAGTTGGGCCACCCATTCCAAAAATATTTGTTGAATTATTGTAAAGATATTTTCTCCAGTATGAAGGAGATCCAGCAGAAAACTCAGCGTCTTTTGCTTTTGAAAGAGCTAGGTGCTTCTCAAGAACTGTTCCTGCATTTCCTGTTACTTCACCTTTGTCGTCAATCACAACTACATGAACTTCGTCATGTCTTGAACTTCTTGCAGCAGCATATGCTGAAGTTCCGGGTCTCTCTGCAAGTGTGTTCCACTTTATAGTAGAATTACTTAATGTAATTTCTTGCTGATCAAACCAGTCTAATTTTGATGAAACAGTTGTTGTGCTACCACCACCTGTGTTTGCTGTCATTCCAAGACTGATTACTCCAGTTTGAAATTCGTATACACCACCGGGTTGATAATTTTTAAATGTCTCGATACCAGCAGCAGAAACATGGGATACAAATTTAACACCAGCGACAGTATTAGCACCAGATCCACTAACTTCAGTGATGATACCTTTAAAGTATCCATCTAGTAATGTAGTTGATCCTACACCGGGTAAAACTGTTCCTGCTGGAACTGCTTGAGTAACACCGGTTCCAACTATTGTTGATGCACCAAGAGTAAGTTGTTGGTCTGCTTTTCCATCAATAATTGCTACCTTAATACCATTTGCCCAAGAACCGGGGTTTCTTGCTGCGACAACTGTATTAGATAGATGGTTAAGATCATAACCTTTATTATTATAATCTTGTGAACTTAGTATTTTGATTTCGGGTGAACCGTCATCAGTTGCGTTTTGAAGGTCGTCATCATCCGATCTAACAACACTTAAGATACCACCATATGAAAGATATGATGAAGCAGTTAACCAATATTCATAGTGCTTATCTATGTCAAGTGGCTCACCGAAGTTATCAATTAAGTCTTGTTCGTTCTCAATTGTAGTAGGCTCATTAACTGGGCCTTTTTGAAATGGCCCAACTATAGCACCAGCCTTGGTAGTAGCAGTATCTACTCTACCAATAGTCAGGTCGACTTCTCTTACAACGAGTCCGGGAGATGCTAAATTTAAAGGCATCTTTTTTTCTCCGTAATGTCCAGAATTAATCTGAAATTATTTATTGAAAAGGGTATTTTCAGCGGGGAAACCCTGCGTGAACTACCAATCTGGATACTCCCACTTGTTGCTTATCTTCTTCTTTGATTTTTTTACTCTTATCTTTGTACAGTCTTTACACTCATATGAATATGAAGATAGAGTGCTTCGATTTTTTCTTGTTACATAAAAATCGTCCATGAGAGTCTTTACAACTCCACAGACGCGACATTTCCTTTCTGTAAATAATAAGTGCTCTAATTCTATTTGATCATCTAAGTCCATTTTGTTTTAACTCTTCCAAATATTCAATCCACCAATCTGGATCAGTTTTCATTTTCCAATTTGGAACTTCCATACCTCTCTCTGAATACCACTCAAATAAAATACTATCAATCTTTTGTGATATTCCAATACTCATCTTCCTCCTCGTCAACGTCTGCATACGCATCTGCCAAATACGGGCCGTGTGGTTTGAGAGATTCTTTTTTAACATACGTAGATTCAACATTTGTCGCGGATAACCATACTGCAAGTTTTATAACTATGTAGATAATCGCCAATGGTAAAAAGCAAGCAATAAGAATAGCAGATTTCATAATACCTGTATCACTCCTACTATTTCTGGAAAAGTTTGTGTAAGGTGTCTTTCGATTCCCATTCTAAGAGTTTGAGCACTCATCGCACAAGACTCACATGCACCACTTAACCTTACTTTTGCAATCGCTGCCTCCTCACCTTGTTTTACCCCATAGTACATCCTGATGTCTTCATCTAAATCGACATCAAGATCAATTAATTCTAAGTAACCACCATCTGATTCAATGTATGGTCTGATTTCATTTAGAGAGTCATTTACCTCTTTTAGTGTAGGCATCACTAAAATTATACTTCTTTAGTAATTTATAATCTAAATGAATTCCTTTATGTTTGAGAAGTATGGCCTTTGCCATAGTCATCTCTGTACTATAAAAGACGATGGGTTCATTTAATCCTGAATCACCACTCATAAATCCTCCTGTAAACTACTTTAATATCTCCCCTCTACTGCCAAATATATCACATAACCTAATTATTTACAAGTTTAATGTTTGCTTTAGATTTATTTTTGTAACAATTTAATAGTAATCCCACATGTAAGATCGATCTCCATACTCATCAACTTTCCATAAATCACCTGCTGAATCTACAAAACTTGTCTCTTCCAATCCATCTTGAATAAATCCAAATGGTGCCATATCTTGTTCAATTTGGTTTCTTTGTTCTTCGTATAATCGTTTCCTAATGTCATTATCAGTCATCTCCTTGAAGTAATCTTGTGCGACTAACCATGCAAATAAAACTAAACACATTGCTAAATCATCGTTACATCCCTCTTCTGCTTCAAATGAATTGTGTTTTTGTGAAAATGTTGTTAATTCTGATATAATCTCATAATCCTTTACAAGTATTTTATCATCTTCAAGTAAAGTTTTAAGGTTTGAACATCCAAGTTTTTTTACTGCAGCAGTGGTTCTTACTCCCAATTGTGTTTTCTTACCTGAAAAACCAGTGCCAACAACTTGTCCGGCACGACCTCTCATAGATGCCATAAGAAGATTATCATACTCTAAATCATAATGTATGATACTTGCGACCTGATCACCGATATCATTTACCTCTACCAATATGAAAGCACCATTATAACCTTTTGCCACATCATGAATGATGCTTGGAAATAACATTGGTTTTATTTCATTATTTTTGTATTTTGCAACAATATTATATGGAAAGTTAGTTATATCAAAAACTATGAACGCAGAATAATCATTACCCATACCACGGGCAACATCAACTGTAATTAAATATTGATGATTTTTTATAGGATTTTCATGTATATCCAATCCTGCATTTCGATTAATTGGATTCTCATATACAAGATTTTTTAACTTCGCTGGATTTATAAGTGTATTAACTGATCCTAAGAACTCACATTCAAATTCAACTTTGAATTGTTGCTCTGATGTATTTGCAATTGTCTGTTCTTTCCATGCCTCATCTCTTCCCGGAACTTCAGACCAATGAACTTCAGTTGGCACATATTCATTCTTACCTCTTTCTGCATCATGCCACATTCGGTAAAAATGATTCATACCTCGTGGTGTTGAAACAATTATAACTTTCGTACTTTGACCGGAGGATATAGTGGGATATACAGACGCAAAGAAATCATCTGCAATATGATTCGGTATGAATGCAAATTCGTCTAAAAATATTACGTTATATGATCCACCACGAACAGCAGATGATGATGTAGAGTTGGCAGATATTTTTGATCCATTTTCTAATTCTAATGATCCCTTATTCCATGCAATAATTCCCTGTTGCATCCACTTAGGTAAATTTTCATATGCTAATTGTAATCTTCCTAATAAATCTCTGGCAGTAGAGGCCTTGTTCGCGAGTATAGCAATATTAACGTTATCATTAAAAACTGCGTAGTGAAGCAAATAAGATACAACTGTAGTGGATTTACCTGTTTGCCGAGGCATCTTACAGATGTTAAAACGACTTTCGTGGAAGTTTCTGACGAGTTTTTCTTGGAAGTCATACATTTTAAAAGGCACTAGACCTTTATCAAGTGATACTATTTGTATATATTTTCTTGCAAAGTAGACAGGATCTTCCTTACACTTAACAAACTCAAGAATATTTTCTTGAGAAAATTGTATGGGTGTATTTGCTTTTTTTAGATTCGGATTTCCAAGGTAAACATTATCAGACATAATTCAATCAGCAATTCCAACGTCTTCGTGCTTGTCTTAATCGACTATTCGGATCTTTTGCTGCCTTTGGAAACTTCTTCATTTGTCCTGCACTTCTTGCACAGTAACTTTTTCTCCTATTAGATGCCTTTGATCCTTTCTTTAATTTAGAAGGTTTTGTGGTTACAGCAGTTTTTAATTTTGATCCGGGGTTTCTGCGACGATATGCTTCAACACCTTTCTGTGTCATACCAGCACCACTTTTTGTAGGTCTCTTGTGTCCTGACTTGACACTCATACCCTTCATATCGTCTTCAGATAACTTTTTTACTTCATCCTTACCCTCATAACCTATTTCAGATCTCCAGTCGGATACAGATTCACCAATCTTTTTCTTCACACAGTTTGGGTATCTCTTACCAAACATTGTTTTCATACCCTTCTTCTCATAACCCTTCCAACATTTTTCATCAAGATTCTCCTCTGATATACCTGCCTTTCTGAGTCTACTTGCCTGACTCTTATGCATTTCAACTGCTTTATCTAATTCTTTAGCAATCTTTTTCACATTTTTTGGAGTCTCTTTTGCTTCACTTGTCACTCCCGCCTTTCCTCTCTCTTTTTCAGCGATACTTTTTATCACCATCTTTAACTTATTCTTGATTGAGTAGGGATTTTCTTTTTTCTTTTTACCAAACGCTGCCATTTGACCTTTGGGTTTACCATCTCCCTTATAAAGACCGTATGCCATACCCTCTGCATTAACATCTTCACTTATTTGCTCAGTTCCTTTCCAAACACCATCATCATTTGTTATTGGTTTCATATTTGCAGGGCCAACAATATCAACAACACCTGCGATTGTCTGACCATCAGAATTTTGAATATCAATGGCATTCTCTTTCATATGAGGTGCTGCTTTATAAAGTGGTTTACCTGTAAGTTTATTCTTCTTACCTGCTTTATAACCTTGATATGCTGGTGTGTTACCTTTTTTATCTGCGTTTGTTACTTCATATGCCTCTGATTTATTACCCCAGTTTGCAGCACCCACCTTACGACACTTGACTAATGCACCTGATGCATATGCACTTGGCCATACAGAGTATCTTGACTTGACCTTATGATAACAAGCATCTTTTTTACCACTACCTTTACCCTTCTTATCCTTTACTTCGTTGATAATATCATATATTGTACCTGTTTCTGAACGATATTTTTCTTTTGGATTCTCTACGATATATTCTACAACTAACTCATCACCTACCTCAATATTATTTTCAGCAAACCAACCACGATTTACTTCGATTGCTAACTCAATAGCACCTTCTGAATAAACAGGATTACTATCTTTTGGTTCTAACTGTTTTATACTCTCAATGATTCCATCCTCTCTTACAAACGCGATGTCAAGAGGAATTGTTGTTTCAGTCATATGAAATGACTGTTGTGCAACATGATCAAAGACAAATAGCATACCACCATTTGTTTCCAGACTTTCACGAAACATTAATCCTTTTATGAAGTCACTTTGTGTTTTAGGAACTTCAAGTCTTAAGTCAAGTGTTGTGAATTCTTCTTTGTTCATAACATATGATTTGTATGTTGGACTTTTCTTTTCAACAGGTAAACCTGCTCTTCGTTTTGCCTTGTTTCCTGATCCTCTATCAGTTTCACTAGGAATATTTTTCACTGCTGCTTGTGCAGTAGGAGGGTGTATTGATTGTAAACGAGCTTTTCTTGAAACTCCTTTACCTCCATATGATTCTTTCATTTTTTTCTTTGGATCAGTTGAAACCATTGTTGGTGCTGCTGCACCTGATTTCTGTGGTTGATTAGGGTCTTTTGCTAATTTTCTTCTTCTTGCACTATCTCTTTCCTTCTTACTCATAGATGCTCTCTTTGATGATGAGGTGCATTTAGGAGTTGTTGTTTGACCGGGTTGACGGGCACATGGTT
>Ga0209433_10000395_pt1 | contig 13323 bp, 11 predicted proteins | sample METZYME_5_50m_FD_187552 | JGI IMG/M metagenome (GOLD analysis project Ga0209433, IMG submission 187552) | Marine microbial communities from oxygen minimum zone in mesopelagic equatorial Pacific - METZYME_5_50m (SPAdes) (version 2) | ecosystem: Environmental > Aquatic > Marine > Oceanic | place...
AGCTTGGGCATGGAATAGGTCTAGGGCAGTTAGCCTTTCAAAATATGTTGATAAAATATATTCAATACTCCCTTTTGAAATTGATTTTTTTAGAAAATATAATTGTAATATTGAATATGTTGGAAATCCTATTACGCAGTATATCCCAAAAAATTTAGTAAATAAAAAAAACACTGAAAAAATAATTTCACTATTGCCAGGAAGTAGAAACTCTGAGCTTAAATATTCAGTCCCAATTTTCAAACAACTTGTTGAAGTTTCAAAAGATTATATATTTAAAATTTGTGCTGTTGATAATGTTGATAAAAAGTTCTATGATAATTTTAAAGACTATGATAATGTAGAAATAGTTTTTGATGACACATATAGGGTAGTCGCTTTATCTAAATTATCGATAGTTATGTCAGGTACAGCAAGTCTTGAAGTAGCATATACAGGTATACCCCAAGTTGTTGTATATAAGACGTCATTTTTATCTTTTTTTATTGCCAAACTATTAATTGATGTAAAATTTATTTCTTTAGTTAATCTAATTTTAAATAAAAAGTTAGTTAATGAATTGATCCAAGATCATTTCAATCATAATAATCTATTGAAGGAAATAAAATATTTGGAAGACTCTAATTCCCTAGGTAAATTTTTATCCGGCTATAAAAAATTGAGAGAGGTTGTAGGTAATAAAAATGCTTCAGATAATGTAAAAGAAAGTATAATTAAATCTTTATGATTTTTTTATTAGTACCTCATCAATAATTCCATATTCCTTAGCTTCCTCGGATCTCATCCATTTATCTCTATCGGAATCTTTTTCAATTTCTTTGTAAGTCTTACCAGTATGATGAGCTAAAATATTATACAAATCTTTTCTTAACTCCTGCATTTGTTTTAAAGTTATCTCCATGTCCGTAGATTGACCTTGCATACCTCCGCTAGGTTGATGAATCATAACTCTTGAGTGTTTTAATGCTGATCTCTTACCCTTAGTTCCACCTGATAATAAAACAGCTCCCATTGACGCTGCCATCCCAGTACAAATTGTAGCTACATCTGGAGAAACGTATTGCATAGTATCATAAATTCCTAATCCAGCATATACTGAACCTCCTGGGCTATTTATATATAGTAAAATATCCTTTTTTGAGTCAGTTGATTCTAAGAATAAGAGTTGAGCAGTTATAATGTTAGAAATATTTTCCTCGATACCCATACCTAAAAAGATTATTCTATCCATGATAAGTCGAGAAAAAACATCAATTTCTCTAAAATTAGTTGGTCTCTCTTCGATTACTGCTCTTGTCATGCTCTCTACTCTTTCAACATACTTATCGAACGTTAGACCATTTATGTTTTTATCTTTGACTAAATATTTTCTTAATTCTTCCTTATTCATAATTAGATTTTTTTTGCTAGTAACTTAAATTTATCAAATGTTATTGATTTTTTTGTTATTGTAACTTTTTCTTTAATATGATTGAATACCTTATTAGACTTTAACTCATTAAATATTTTTAGATAATTCTCTCCTTTATTATGCTTCAGATAATTATCTACAAATTTATCAATATCCTTACTCATATTTTGCATACCAGAAGCCATTAGTTGATGTTGAATTTGATTTTTTGCCATCTCCTCGATTTCTGAATTTTCAACTTTAATTTTATTTGAATCAATTATATCATCAACAATATATGACCATTTTATTTGATTGCAATAATTTTCATAATCTTCATTTAATAATTTTTTTGAAGTCTCTTCATCATTATTTGATGAAATCCAATCTTTTACATAATCTTCAGGTAAACTAATTTTATTCTCTTTTAGAAGATCTTTTTCAATTTCTCTATTTAGGTAGAACTCAGATTCTTTTAAGTAATTAAATTCTATAGACTTTTCAATTTCTTTATTAAACTCTTTTTTAGTTTTTACTTTACCAGGACCAAAAATTTTATCAAAAAAAGTAGGTGTAAGCTTTGCTGGTGATCTTTCAATAATATTTTCAATCTTGACATTTACAGTATTAGGAAATTCATCAAAATTAACAGTATCACCAATTACTTGATTAAGAAGTTCCGAATCATTTTTGACTAATTTTTTTAAGTTAATTATAATAGTGTCATCAACCTTTTTCTTTATAATCTTTTTTGACTCTGTTTTATCAAGGTTCTCTAGTGCTAGAAGTCCTTTCTTTTTATTTTCTAAGTAAATAAATTCACAATAAACGGAAGATTTACTCGTGACTTCCTTCAAGTTATTAATATCAGCGTACTGAACTTTTAAATTCTCTATTGTTTGGTCTGTAGTTTTTTTATCAACCTTAATATTAAATAAATTATATTTTTTGGATTTTTTGAATGGTTTTAATTTAAAATCACTTAGATGTCCAATTTTAAAATCAAAATTAAAAGAATCAATTTCATTTATTTTTATTTTATCAATATCATCATTTTTTTCGGGTTTTGGTTCTCCAATTATTTTGATTCTATTTTTTTTTATATAATTATTGATACTCTCACTTACTATCTTATTTATTTCTTCTAGTAAAACTGATTTTCCATACATATTTTTTAGAAGTTGTATTGGAACCATTCCGGGTCTGAATCCTTTAAGATTAGCTTTCCTTTTAAGATCCTTTAGTTGACTATCAAACTTATCAATGTAATCTTTTTTTTCTAGGTGTAAATTCAGATTAGATTCAGTTTCTGTAACCTTAGTTTTCTTTATTTTCAATTGTTTAAATTTAGATTAGTGCGGATGGAGGGACTCGAACCCCCATGCCTCGCGGCGCTAGATCCTAAATCTAGTGCGTCTACCAATTTCGCCACATCCGCATAAATAGTTTGCAAATCTAGAAATAAATTATTTTAATGAGAAAATTTAATTTAAATTATCTTTAATATTCATTATGAAAAGTAATTTATTAACATCAGAGAAGGAAAATGAGCTTATAGTAAAAGCTTATGCAAAATTATTGAGACACTCTAAGTCTATAATTTCAAGGAATGATTCTAAGATTATAAAAAAAGCATTTAGAATAGCCTTAGACGCTCACAAAGATATGAGGAGAAAGTCAGGAGAGCCTTATATTTTCCACCCGATAAGTGTTGCACAAATCTGTGTAGATGAAATAGGTTTAGGAACTACATCAATAGTTGCAGCATTATTACATGATGTTGTGGAAGATACTGATATAACTTTAGATTTTATTAAAAAAGAATTTGGAGAAAGGGTTGCTAAAATAATTGATGGTTTAACAAAAATATCTGGTGTATTGAGTCCAGGCTCTTCGATTCAATCAGAAAATTTTAGAAAAATGCTCTTAACTCTTGTAGATGATGTGAGAGTCATACTAATAAAATTAGCTGATAGATTGCATAATATGAGAACTCTAGATAGTATGTCTAGAGGTGCCCAATTAAAAAATTCTTCTGAGACAATTTATATCTATTCACCTTTAGCTCACCGTTTAGGTTTATATTCTATTAAGTCAGAGTTAGATGACTTGTACCTTAAGTATACGGATAAATCGAATTATAAAATTGTATCAAAGAAGCTAAGTGAAACTAAAGATTCAAGAGATAAATTTATAAGATCTTTTATAGGGCCTATTCGCAAAAAATTAAAATCATTCAATTTAAAATTTAAAATAATAGGTAGACCAAAATCTATTTATTCAATAAACAATAAAATGAAAACTCAAAACAAAGCATTTGAGGAAATATACGATTTATTTGCTATTAGAATAATCTTAGATTCTGATATTGAAAATGAAAAAACGCATTGTTGGCAAGCATATTCTTGTGTTACTGATTGCTATCATCCAAACCCTGATAGGTTGAAAGATTGGATTTCAACCCCAAAGACAAACGGATATGAATCTCTGCACACAACAGTTATGAGTAATTCAGGAAAATGGGTAGAGGTTCAGATTAGAAGTAAAAGGATGGACGAAATTGCTGAAAAGGGTTTTGCTGCACATTGGAAGTACAAAGAAAAAATTAAAAAAGGATCACAGTTTGATGATTGGATAAGTTCAATAAGGGATCTTATAAGTCAAAAAAATTACTCTCCTCAAGAATTTTTAGATGATTTCAAAGGTAATTTATATAATGAGGAAATTTTCGTTTTTACTCCAAATGGTGATTTAATAACCCTTCCAATAGATTCATCGGTCCTTGATTTTGCTTTTTCAATTCACTCAGAATTAGGTTCTAAATGTACTGGTGCAAAGATTGATGATAAGCTTGTACCTATAGTTCACAAACTAAGTAGTGGAGATCAAGTAACTATAATTACCTCATCAAAACAAAAGCCTTCAGAAGATTGGTTGAATAAAGTTGTTACTTCAAAAGCTAAATCTGCAATTAAAAATAATATTAATAGGCAAAGAAAAAATTTATCTAGTCAGGGTAAAGAATTAATTAAAAGAAAATTTAAACAACTTAAGTTAGAATTTGATGAGAATATATCGAAAGTCTCAAATTATTTTCAGTATAAAAGTATTATAGAGTTTTACTTTGATATTGCTAATGGTGCATTTAATCTAAAGAGAGTAAGAGAATATTTAGATCATCTTAAGACTTTAAAAGACAAATCAAAGAATAGTATTATTGAAATAGAAATTGATAGGTCTAAATCTTCTAAAAAAGCTAATAATAAAAAAGCTAAATTGATAGAGTTTCAAGGAAAGAGAGATAATATTCAATATTCATTATCAAAGTGCTGTAAGCCAATTCCAGGAGATGAAATTTTCGGCTTTATATCAGTAAATGAAGGAATTAAAGTTCATAGAACCAATTGTAAAAATTCACCTGAATTATTATCAAAATATGCATATAGAATTATTAAAGCTAATTGGTATTCAGAATCAAATGTTCAGTTAATAAGTTCACTAATGATTGATGGCACAGATAGGGTAGGTGTAATTGATGATATTACTAAAATCATTTCTTCGCAATTAAAAGTTAATATGAAATCTATTAATGTTGATTTGAATGAAGGAATATTTAATGGGAAAATAGAGTTATTTGTTTCGGATACCTTGCAATTATCTAAATTGATTAAGAAATTACAAGCTGTTCCAAATGTTAATAACGTTACAAGACAAGATCTATAAAAAATGGAAAACAAAACAATTCTAGAGGAGGTAAAAAAAATACTTGATAAACATCTTGAGATCAAAGGATTAAGAAAAACTCCTGAAAGGTATGCTATTATAAATGAGATATACTCTTTTGATCATCATTTCGACGCTGATGAATTATATTCTCAAATGATAAAAAAGAAATATAGAGTTAGTAGAGCAACTATATATAATACACTAGATCTTTTGGTGAGTATTGAGCTAGTCACAAGGCACGTGTTTAAAGATAATTTGGCAAAATATGAAAAGTCATTTGGCTATCGGCAACATGACCATATTATTTTAGAAAATAATGAAATTATTGAATTTTGTGATCCTCGAATTCAATCTATAAAGAATACTTTAGAAGAAATGTTTGACGTAAAAATTAAAAATCATTCACTATATTTTTTCGGTAAAAAAAATAAAAAATAAATGTCAGTTGATGTATTGTTAGGCCTCCAATGGGGCGACGAAGGTAAGGGAAAAATAGTTGATTTTTTAGCACCAAAGTACGATCTGGTTGCAAGGTTTCAAGGAGGACCAAATGCTGGTCACACTCTTGAGTTTGATGGTATTAAACATGTCCTACATCAGATACCATCCGGAATCTTTAGAGATGATAAACAAAATATAATAGGTAATGGTGTTGTTTTAGATCCTGTTATATTTATGAATGAAGTTTCACAAATCAATAAAAAATTTAATTTAAGTTTAAAAGATATACTATCAATTTCAACAAGAGCTCAGTTAATATCTCCTGTTCATAGACTTTTAGATAAGGTATTAGAAGAGAATAAGGGTAAAAACAAAATTGGTTCTACTTTAAAAGGGATTGGCCCTACTTACCAAGATAAAATTGGTAGACACGGTCTTCGAGTTGGAGAAATTTTGTCCGATAATTTTAAAGAAAAATATGAGAAGCAGAAGTCTTATCATAATTATTTTCTAGAGGGTCATTATGATAGTAATTTTAGTGATGAAGAACAAACTTTTTTTGAATGTATTCAAAAGCTAAAAGAATTTAAAATAGTTGATACAGAGTATTTGATTAACAAAAATGTTAATAGAAAGAAAAAAGTTTTAGCTGAAGGTGCTCAAGGTACTCTTCTTGATATAGATTTTGGGAGTTATCCTTATGTCACATCTTCAAATACTACTACCGCTGGGGCCTGTATAGGATTAGGAATATCTCCAAAAAAAATAGATAAAGTCTTTGGAATATTTAAGGCATATTGTACTAGAGTTGGTGCGGGTCCATTTCCTACTGAGCTTTTTGATGATATAGGTGAAAAAATTGCAAAAAATGGAAATGAATTTGGATCAACAACAGGAAGACCTAGAAGGTGTGGATGGTTAGATTTACCTGCTTTAAAATATTCTATAATGCTTAATGGAGTCTCTGATCTTTATATGATGAAAGCTGATGTTTTATCAGATTTTAGTGAGGTGAAAATTTGTATTGGATACGAATACAATAATCAAAAAATAGATTATTTTCCGTCTTCTATTGAATCAGATAGTATAAAGCCAATTTATAAATCTTTTGAAGGTTGGACCTCAAAATCTAATCATGCTAGATTATTTAATGATTTAGAAGATAATTTTAAAAATTATATCAGTTTTATTGAGAGTGAAGTTGGGGTAAATATAAAGTTAGTGTCTTTAGGTCCAGATAGAGAAGAGACTATTTATATGAAATAGTACTAAATATATTTTTGTTTTATCTAAATTTGCCTTTAATGTCTTTGTTGCTCAATTCTTTAGTAGTTTTAGATCCAACATCAAAATACCATAATTTATTAGTTAATATTCTAGTCTCATCTGACGGTAAAATTTCAAAAATTTCACGTAAAAAAATAAATGTTAAAGCTAGAAAAAGTATTGACTGTCAGAATATGAAAGTAACATTAGGATGGATGGACTTCAATGCTAATTTTTGTGATCCTGGTTTTGAATATAAAGAGGATTTAAATTCAGCAACTAATTTATCTTCTAAATCTGGTTTTACTGATGTTTTAATTAGTCCAGATACTAATCCTGTTATTCAGTCAAAAAATGATATTAGCTATATAAAAAATAAATCAAAAAATGATTTTTGTACTATACACCCTTCAGCTTCAATAACTAAAAACTCTGAAGGTAAGCAAATGAATGATCTTATTGACCTTCACAGGGAAGGGGCCTTGGCTTTTTCAGATAACAAGATTGAAAATTCTGAGTTAATATTAAATACTTTAATTTATCTAAAGCAGTTTGATGGTCTATATATATCTAGACCTCAAGAAAAATATTTATCCACTGGCTTAGTTAATGATGGTATAAATAGTAATATTTTAGGACTTAAGTCTATTCCTAATATATCAGAAACAATTGCTATAGAAAGAGATCTTTCTCTTTTAGAATATTCAGGAGGTAAAATTCATTTTTCTGGAATCTCAACCAGAGAATCTGTTGAATTAATTAGAAGTGCAAAGAAGAAAGGTTTAAATGTTACATGTGACGTCCCAATTTATAACTTATTATTTGATGATTCAAAAATTTTAGATTTTGACACAAACTACAAAGTTTATCCGCCGCTAAGATCAAAAGATGATATAAAAGAATTATTTAATGGTTTGAATGATGGCACCATAGATGTTATTAGTTCTTTCCATCAGCCTCAAGATATTGACTCTAAAAATTGTGAGTTTGACAAAGCTAGTTTTGGTATAATATCGATTCAAACATTTTATTCTAATATTCTTGAAATTTCTAGGCATATATCTGAAGATATATTAATTGAAAAGTTTACAAAAAATCCTAGAAATATTTTAGGTCTCGAAATACCCAAAATTGAGGAGGGATCATTTTGCTCATTGACAGTATTCGATGAAGAGGGGTCTTGGGATTATAACGAAATAACAAATTTATCAAAATCATCAAATTCACCTTGGATGGATTGGTCATTGAAAGGAAAAGTTTCTGGTGTTGTTTTTGGAAACAAAACAAATATAGATTAGATGAATCTTTCAATTATTATACCTGCTTTTAACGAAGAGGAATCAATAAAACCATTAATTAATCTTATTTTCAAAAACCTTGATAAAAATTTAGAAGATTTTGAAGTTATTTTGATTGATGACGGTAGTAATGATAAAACTTGGGCTGAGATAGTTAAGATTTCAAATAAATTTGAAAATATTGTTTCAATTAAGTTATTAGAAAATTATGGTAAATCGGATGCTTTAGATGCAGGGTTTAAGGTTTGTAAGGGCAATTACGTTTTAACAATGGATGCTGATCTTCAAGATGATCCATCTGAAATTCTTCCACTATATTCCATGATTATAGAGAACAAATATGATTTAGTTTCTGGATGGAAAAAGAAAAGAAATGACCCCCTTACTAAAACTATTCCATCTAAATTCTTTAATTTGGTTACTAGGCTATTTTCTGGAATTAAACTAAATGATTTTAATTGTGGAATTAAGATATACAGAAAGGAAGTTATTAATTCTATTAATTTGTATGGAGAAATGCATAGATATATTCCGCTAATAGCAAAGTGGAATGGATTTAATAAAATTGCAGAAAAAGAAGTCAATCATAATAGACGTAAGTATGGAGTTACTAAATTTGGAATGGAGAGATATATAAGAGGATTTTTAGATTTACTATCTGTGAGCTTTGTGTATAGATTTAGAAAGAGACCAATGCATTTTTTTGGATCTTTTGGAGTTTTATCTTTTGTCTTGGGATTCATTTCTGCAGGTTTTATCATTTACGAAAAAATTTCAAAATTATCTCAAAATATCCCTTTAGAATTAATCAGACCAGTTACTGATCAACCACTATTTTATATTGCACTCTTAGCAATAATAATTGGTGTTCAATTATTTTTAGTCGGTTTTTTATCAGAGTTAGTTATTCAAATTAATTCAGATAAAAAAGGTTATAAAATTGAAAAAACTGGTAATGCCCCAAAAAAATAAATTTTCTATAGTAGTTGCGGTTTACAATAGACCCGGAGAGATGTATGAGCTCTTAGATAGTATAGTAAATCAAGAATTTAAAGATTTAGAAATTATAGTAGTGGATGATGGATCCGAAAAGTCATCTAGAGAGGTAGTTGATTTTTTTAAAAAAAACCTTACAATAAAATATTTTTTTATTGAAAATAGAGGACCTGCTTTAGCAAGAAACTATGGTGTAAATAAATCTGAGGGAGAATGGATAATTTTTTTTGATTCTGACTGTACGATTCCAAAAAATTATTTTTTTGAGGTTAATAAATTTCTTGAAAAAAATAAAATAGACTTTTATGGTGGTCCAGATATGATGGATAAAAGCTTCAGCTATTTACAGAAGTCAATTAATTATTCCATGACCTCTTTCCTTACAACAGGAGGTATTAGAGGAAGTAAAAAATCAATAGATAAATTTTTACCTCGATCATTCAATATGGGTGTAAAGAGAAATGCATTTGATGAAGTTGATGGTTTTTCAGATATTAGACAATATGGAGAAGATTTAGACTTGTCATATAAACTTTTATTTTCCGGAAAAAAGTCAGGACTGATAGCTGATGCTAAAGTATATCATAAAAGGAGGACTAATCTCTATAATTTTTTTCAGCAAATGTTTAAATCTGGTAAAGGAAGGCACTATTTAAATTTAAAATATAAGGGTACATTTAGATTTTTTCATCTATTTCCAACATTTTTTGTGTTAGGATTTTTTATTTCTAACATATCTGATATTTTTTTTCAAAATGATTATATGAGTTTAGTTCAATCTTTATATGGCTTTTATTTTTCTCTGATATTTTTAAGTTCAACAATAATTAATTTTAATCCTCTTATTGGAATTTTATCTGTTATAACTTCTTTTGTTCAATTTTTAGGATACGGAACCGGGTATATATACTCTCAGTTTAAGTAATTTAATTATTTATTATATAAATTTTTTCAGTCTCAAAAACACTATATAATTTCATTTCGCTTTTATTCAAAAAATCAGAAGGATATACGATTTTAACTTTTAGTCCAGTAGATTCTAATCTTTGTTTATAATCTTTCCCATATTTTCTTACATGATCAGATTGGCCATAATATTTTTCCCTATCTTTTTTTGATTTAATATTCTTATCCTCTATAGTATATTTTGGTATTGGTTTATAAAAAGGAACTTGAACTATGCCTTTTCCTCCTTTTTTAAGTACTCTTTTTATTTCGCTTAAAGCCTTTATATCATCCTCAACATGTTCTAAAACGTGATTACATAATATAAAATCATATGTATTATCTACAAATGGCATATTATGTATATCCATTTTTATTTCAGCTAGAGGTGATTCTAAATCTGCAGTGGTATAGGTTATACTATCATGGTTTTTGAAAATTTTAATAAAACATTCTTCAGGAGCAATATGTAATACATTTATTTTCTTTTTAAATGAATCACTCTTTTCAAAAAGGTAAATATATAATAGCCTATGTCTTTCTAGTGATAAACAATTTGTGCAGAGAGCGTTATCCCTCGAATCTCTTCCATAAGGAAAAAATTTAGAAAATCTTGAATTGCAAATTGGACACTCTACATTGTTTCCTCTGTAAAATATTGAAATAAATTTAAATATAGGTTTGCTAATCAGCTGAAGAAAAGGTCTAGGTAATATTCTTAAAATAAAACCAACTATAGACTTTATCATTTTAGTGAATTTCCTAAATAGTTATGGGGACTAATTGATTTAAGTTCTTCTTTTACATTATTACTGACTGGTAGGTTTTCTATAAAATCCGATAATGATTTTTTATTTACTTCCTTATTACCTCTTGTTAGATCCTTTAAAAGTTCATAAGGATTGGGAACCTTCTCTCTTCTAAGAACTGTTTGTATTGCCTCAGCAATTATCACCCAGTTATTGTCTAAATCATTTTTAATTACAGATTTGTTAATATCAATTTTATCCAAACCTTTATTCAGTGAGCTTAAAGCAATTAAATTATGTGCTAATGGTATACCAATATTTCTTGATACAGTTGAGTCAGAAAGATCTCTCTGGAGTCTAGAAATTGGTAGTTTCTCAGCATAAAATATAAACTGAGAGTTTGCTAGCATAAGATTTCCTTCCGCATTTTCAAAGTCAATGGGATTTACTTTATGGGGCATGGCAGATGACCCAACCTCTTTTTTGTTTGATTTTTGAATAAGGTAATCAATTGAAATATAGTGCCAAATATCTCTACAGAAATCAATCAGTATAGTGTTAATTCTTGATAAATTATGAAATATTGCAGACATATTATCATAATGCTCAATTTGAGTAGTAGGCTTACTCCTAATTAAACCTAATCTATCTAAAAATTTATCAGAGAAACTATCCCAATCTATGTCAGGATATGCTACGTAATGAGCATTTAGATTACCAGATGCCCCTCCAAATTTTCCATTATTTGGAATATTTTTTAGATTATTTAATTGTTCTTTCAATCTTTCCTCAAATACTTTAATTTCTTTACTTAATGTAGTAGGTGTTGCTACCTGACCATGTGTTCTAGCAACCATTGGAACATTATTTGTCTTTTTTGAAAAATCTTCTAAATTTTTAATTAGATCATTATAACTAGGGGCTAATATTTCTTTCAAACTGTCTTTAAGCATTAATGGTACTGCTGTATTATTAATATCTTGAGAGGTGAGACCAAAATGAATAAATTCTTTATAACTCCCTAAATTTATTTTTTCAAATTCTTCTTTAATAAAATACTCTACTGCTTTAACATCATGGTTTATCTTTTTTTCAATCTCTTTTATTCTTAATGCATCACTTTCGGAAAAATCTTCAAATATTTTCTTAATTTTTTTCTTGGTTTCGGGTGATATATTATTAAAATATTTAATAGGGAGAGTAGTAAGCTCTAAAAAGTATTCGATTTCAACAAAAACTCTATACTTGATGAGAGCAAATTCAGAGAAATATTTTGATAATGGTTGTGTTTTTGAATTATATCTTCCATCAACTGGAGATATTGATAATATTTTTTTTATTTCAGAATTCATTTGCAAATTTAATAAATATTGTAACAGATAATATGTTTTGACGTTATTAAGATAAAATTGATTTAATGGCTAAAGATTCATCAATAATAATAAATATGGATGGTGAAACATTTAAGTTTAAAATGTCACCTACAGAAACAATTTTAGATTCAGCGTTAGACAATGATATTGATCTACCATATTCTTGTCAGAGTGGAGTTTGTTCAGCTTGTCAGGGTAAGGTAATTACTGGAACTGTTTCTATGGACGTTAGTGATGGTCTTTCTGATGATGAAATTGAAGAAGGATATATTTTATCTTGTCAGTCTTATCCAACATCAGATGATGTAGAGATCGAAATTGATTAATTTTCTTTCGAATAATTTCTTTGATTAAAACAAAATAATATAATACATTTGCTGATATTTTTTTCCTGAAAAACACCTATGAGACAACTCAAAATTACACAATCGATAACTAATAGAAGAGAAAGTCATACTCTTGAAAAATACTTCACAGAGGTTAGTGGCGTCCCGATGATTACACCTGAAGAAGAAGTAAGACTTGCAAAGCTGATCAAAAAAGGTAATCAAGATGCTTTGGATAAATTAGTAAGAGCTAATCTTAGGTTTGTTGTATCAGTTGCAAAGCAGTACCAAAATAGAAGCTTACCTCTCAATGATTTGATCAATGAAGGTAATCTTGGACTGATTAAGGCAGCTAAAAAGTTTGACGAAACTAAAGGATTTAAGTTTATATCTTATGCGGTATGGTGGATTAGACAATCTATCATGCAGGCTCTTGCAGAGCAATCTAGGATAGTGAGGTTACCTATGAATAAATCTGGTGCTATAAATCAGATAAGAAGAGCATATGCTGAATTGGAACAGAAGTTTGAAAGAGAGCCAACTGAAGAAGAAATTGCTAAATCTTTAGATATGAAAACCACTGAAGTAAGAAGTACACTTGGAGCTGAGGTTAAGCAAATGTCTATGGATGCACCTTTCGGTGAAGATGACTCAGGTTCATTACTTGACGTACTAGAAAATGATTCAGAAGGACCAACAGACACTGGACTTGTATTTAACCATTCTTTAAAGATTGAAACTATGCGTGCACTTTCTACACTTACACCTAGGGAGAGAGATGTAGTACTCATGAGTTTTGGTATTGGATTTGAT
>Ga0209433_10000399_pt1 | contig 13245 bp, 13 predicted proteins | sample METZYME_5_50m_FD_187552 | JGI IMG/M metagenome (GOLD analysis project Ga0209433, IMG submission 187552) | Marine microbial communities from oxygen minimum zone in mesopelagic equatorial Pacific - METZYME_5_50m (SPAdes) (version 2) | ecosystem: Environmental > Aquatic > Marine > Oceanic | place...
CATTAGATCTCCACCAATTTTTACTGACTCAGCATAAACAACACCATTAAGGGAAAGGATAGCAATTTCAGAGGTGCCTCCTCCAATATCAACAACCATATTACCGTTAGCTTCTTCGACTGGGAGACCTGCTCCAATAGCGGCAGCCATAGGCTCTTCAATTAACTTAACATCTCTTGCTCCAGCACCCAAAACAGACTCTCTGATGGCTCTCCTTTCAACTTGCGTTGATCTGCAAGGCACGCATACCAGAACTCTTGGACTTGGTTTGATAAACCTCTGTTCATGAACTTTCCCGATGAAGTGTTGAAGCATCTTTTCAGTAACCTGGAAATCTGCTATCACCCCCTCTGACAAGGGTCTAATTGCTTTAATGTTGCCTGGAGTTCTTCCAAGCATTTTCTTTGCTTCATGCCCAACTGCTACAACTGTTTTTTGACCTCGACTTTCTCTAATCGCAACAACAGATGGCTCATTAAGAACTATCCCAATGTCTTTGGTATAAATTAAAGTATTCGCAGTTCCTAGATCTATAGATAAATCATTGGAAAATAATCCCCGAACAGTTTTAAATAGGTTGAAATCCACTATGATATTCCCTGTAAATTCATTTTAAGATGCTTTTAGTTTAATATTTCGCATCAAAAATAGATAATATCATATGGACCAAGAAACAGTCAGAACTATTTGCTATCTAGCTAGATTAAAAATAGATCAAAATAAATCTGAAAAAATTCAAAAAGACCTTGAAACTATCATTGAATTAATAGGAAGCCTCCAATCCATTGATACATCTGATGTAGAGCCTCTTTATAGTCCGCTCGAGATGACAGCATTCAAACATGAAGATTTAGAAAAATCAGATAATAAAAAAAATAAATTTCTTGAAAATGCTGCTGAGTCAAATGAAGATTACTTTCTTGTTCCCAGGGTAGTTGAATGAGCATTCAATTTAAATCCATAACCGAACTTAATAAGTTGCTGGATAGCAAGGCAATTTCCGCCTCAGAATTAACACAAGAATCGATTCAGCTAGCTAAAAAATATAGTGAATTGAACTGTTTTGTAACATTAAATGAAGAAAATAGCTCCAAAAGAGCAAGTGATATTGATCGAAATAAAAAAAATACTTCGTTACTATCAGGTATTCCGTTGGCACAAAAAGACTTATTTTGTACTGAAGGTTTAAAAACAACATGTTCTTCAAAAATACTTTCTAATTTTAAACCCCCATATACTGCCACTGTGGTTAAAAAACTCGAAGATGCAGGCTCAATAACTATTGGTAAAACAAATATGGATGAGTTTGCAATGGGCTCCTCAAATGAAACTAGCTTTTTTGGAAGTGTTCATAATCCTTGGAAAAAAGGTTTTGTTCCAGGGGGAAGCTCTGGCGGATCAGCAGCAGCTGTGGCGGCTGGCATAGTTCCGGCCGCGACTGGAACAGATACAGGTGGATCAATTCGTCAACCTGCTGCACATTGTGGAATTACTGGATTAAAGCCAACTTATGGAAGAATTTCAAGATGGGGAATGATAGCCTTTGCATCAAGCCTTGACCAAGCTGGACCACTAGCTCGAAGTGCTGAAGATTGTGCTATTTTGCTTAACTCAATGTCAGGATATGATTCAAAAGATACTACTTCATTGAACGCTGATGTACCAAATTTTTTAGAAGATATTAATCAATCCATAAAAGGGAAAAAAATAGGTATTATCAAAGAATTTAATCTTTCTGATCTGGATACAGAAGTTCAGAAACGTTTTGATGAATCTAAAAAAGCTTTTGAAAATTTGGGTGCTGAATTCATCGAGGTCTCACTTCCAAATATTTCAGCATCTGTTCCGACATATTATTCTATTGCTCCTGCAGAGTGCTCATCAAATTTATCAAGGTACGATGGCGTGCGTTTTGGACATAGGGCTGAAAATACTGATGATCTAAATGATCTATACATAAAATCAAGAAGTGAAGGTTTTGGAGATGAAGTAAAGCGAAGAATTCTGATTGGCACCTATGCACTTTCTGCAGGTTACTACGATGCCTACTATAAAAAGGCACAGCAGGTTAGAAGATTAATTAAGAATGATTTTGATCAAGTTTTTAAATCTATAGATTTGTTGATGACCCCTACTTCTCCAAATACTGCCTTTAAATTTGAAAGCAAAGGTACTCAAAATCCAGTTGAGCTATACCTTGAAGATCTTTTTACCATCTCATCAAATTTAGCTGGATTGCCAGCTATTTCAATACCTCATGGACAAGTGAATTCACTACCAGTTGGATTGCAACTAATTGGAAATTTTTTAAGGGAGGATCAATTACTCAATGCTGCACATGTCTTCCAGCAGAACTCTGACTTTCATAATGCCAAACCAAATTTGGAGAATTTTTAATGAATTGGGAGACTGTAATAGGACTTGAAACTCATGTTCAACTATCAACAAAAACCAAATTATTTTCAAGAGCTTCAACCACTTTTGGAGCCAGCCCAAATACAAATGTTAATTTAATAGATTGTGGTCTTCCAGGAGTTTTGCCGTCTGTTAATAAAGAAGCATTTTATAAAGCGATTAGATTTGGAATGGCTATAGGTGCTCATATAAACCAAACGTCAATTTTTGATAGAAAAAACTACTTTTATGCCGATTTACCTAAGGGATATCAAATCACTCAAATGGATTTACCAATTGTATTAGGCGGATCAATTAAAATCCTTACAGATGATTCAACTAAAATCATAAATATTACAAGAGCACACTTGGAGGAGGATGCTGGAAAATCAATTCATGATGAATTCGATGGCTTTTCTGCAATAGACCTTAATCGAGCAGGAACTCCTCTTCTAGAAATAGTTTCAGAGCCCGAAATATCTAGCGCTAAAGAGGCGGTGGCATATATGAAAGCAATGCATCAGCTTGTAACCTACCTAGATGTATCAGACGGTAATATGGCTCAAGGCTCTCTAAGATGTGATGCTAATGTATCCATTAGAAAAAGCGGAGACTCAGAACTTGGTACAAGAACAGAAATTAAAAATATTAATTCTTTTAAATTTATTGAGAAAGCTATTAATTTTGAGATTAAAAGACAGATTAAAGTCTTGGAAAGCGGAGAAAAAGTTACACAAGAAACTCGGCTTTATGACAGCGCTAAAGACGAAACTAGACCAATGAGGTCAAAGGAATTCGCAAACGACTATAGATATTTTCCAGAGCCAGATCTTTTGCCAGTAGTAATTTCAAATGAAGAAATGCAAAAAATTAAAGATGAATTTCCTGAGCTTCCGACTGAAAAAGAGATTCGTTATCAAAACGAATACGGGCTTTCATCATACGATGCACAAATTATCGCATCCTCAAAGTCTATGGCTGACTTCTTTGAATCTTCGCTTACAGGTGTAAAAAATTATTCTCTGTTAGCAAATTGGTTAATAGGTGAAATTAGTGCCTATCTTAATAAAGAGCTTATTGAAATTCATGAATCAAAATTAAGCTCTGAGAACATAGCAATGCTCATTAACCGAATCGATGATCAGACCATTTCGGGTAAAATTGGAAAATCTATTTTTGAAGAAATGTGCATTAACGGATCCTCGCCAGATCAAATCATCGAGTCTAAAGGTTTAAAGCAAATAACTGATGATGATTCCATCGAAAAAGTTATTGATGAAGTTATCGAAAATAACTCTGAGCAAGTTCAGGGCTTCAAAAGTGGAAAAGAAAAATTATTTGGCTTTTTTGTTGGTCAAGTTATGAAAAAAACTCAGGGCAAAGCAAACCCTCAAACAGTTAACAAGATTCTTAAAGAAAAGTTGGCAAAGTAATCTATCCTTTAAAAGGATCCAATATCATTGATTTTATGCTGTTTGCCAAGTTTCCTTGGACACCCACATTTTTTAACTCTTCGTTGTTATCTTGTGGCCAATAAAAAGTCTTAAATACGTGATCCCATATAATAAGATTATTTCCATAATTATGATTAGCTATCTCTGGCTTTAAATTATGATGCCATCTGTGTAATTCGGGTCCAGAAAAGAAGTAATTTAGAATTTTTTGATCTTGCTCAGCATTAACATGTTGCCAGAATCCGTGAACTGTGCTGAAAATAGTTACTAATGCAATAATCTTTGCTTCTGCACCTAAAATTAGTAAAGGCACTATTCCAAAAACCTGAAGCAGGGTCACATCAACATAATGAAATCTTGTTGCATTAAACCAATAAAGTCTTTGTGGATTGTGATGAATACTATGAAACCTCCATAAAAAAGGGATCTCATGACAGCCCCTGTGGAACCAGTAAAGTCCAAATTCAGAAATGATTAAAGCGAAAATTAGTTGTATAAATATATTTATATCTGATGGCCACAGATCAAACCCTCCTCCTGCAAATTTTATGGCTATGGAAGTAAGAAAAATTTGTAGCAATTGACTCTGAAATACAATGTAATTTAGGACAAACAGTGAGGCATCTGGGAAAAAATTTTCTTTGAAGTTTGGTTTCCAATCTTTATATAAAGGTACTAGAAACTCGCCAATTACAGTAAATGAAATTGAGCAAATGCCAGCAAAAAGTAAGACTTCTAATTCGCTAAACCCACTTTCAAGCAACAAAATTGAAGCGCTTACAACAGAAATTATGCAAATTAAGTATCCAAACCTAGAAAAAACTGACTGCATTGATTGAAGATATTCTGCTTTAAAGAACCCACATAGATAATGTCTCTGCTATGTATGCTGGTTTTTCAACACCTTCTATCTCCATAGATATAGATGCTTTAACTAAATATTGACCTGGGTTTTTTTCTGTTATGTCGACAATCTTGGTATGAAGCCTAACTCTAGAATCAACTGCTACTGGGCTCAAAAATCTAACTTTATCAAGCCCATAATTTAAACCCATTTTCGCCCCTTCAACTACAAGTGCAGTATCTTTACCAAGACCTGCAACCAATGAAAGCGAAAGAAAACCATGCGCAATTGTTGAACCAAAAATAGGAGTAGCTTTTTCAGGATCAACATGGATAAATTGATGATCTTCTGTTGCATCTGCAAATTTATTTATTCTATCCTGATCAACTTTAAACCATTCAGTCGCCTCTAAATCTTTTCCAACATAATCTTTCAAATTTTCAGGTTTAACTATTGTTATTGCCATTTTATTTCTCCATTAAATGATCTTTGTACTCGTCTCTTAATTCAACCTTTTGCAATTTTCCAGTTGCTCCATGCGGAAGCTCTTCTACAAAAATAATATCATCTGGCAACCACCATTTAACTACTTTTTCTAAAAGAAAATTATTGATCTCGTCCTTATCCATTTCATTGCCATCTTTTGTGATTAGAAACAATAACGGTCTTTCATCCCATTTTGGATGAGGAACTCCGACAACACATGCTTCAAGTACGTTTTCATGAGTCAGCGCCGCATTTTCTAAATCTATTGAGCTTATCCATTCACCTCCAGTTTTGATGACATCCTTTGCTCTATCAACGATTTGCATACAACCATCGGGATGAATTGTTGCAACATCACCAGTATCAAACCAACCCTCATTATCAACTGCAGGGCCTTCTGCTTTAAAGTATGTATGCATTATCCAAGGTCCCTTTACCTTGAGAGCACCACTAGCCTCTCCATCTCTCGGAAGTTCATTATCTTCATCATCAACTGTCTTAATCTCTACACCAAATAAAGGATAGCCTTGCTTGGTTTGCAGCTGATATCGATCTTCTTTTGGAAGATTCATGGTTTTCTTTGTTGGAGAATTAATAGTTCCGAGTGGACTCATTTCAGTCATTCCCCATCCATGAGTTAAAAATGCATCATGCTGTTCATCAAATGCCTTAATCATTGCATATGGTGCTGCAGAGCCGCCAACCAAAACTTGATCAACTGTATCTAGCTTGAGTCCTTTTTCCTCAAGATACTGCAATAATCCAAGCCAAACTGTAGGAACACCTAACATTGAATCAACCGACTCCTGTTTCACAAGTTCATATAAAGACTCTCCATCAAGAGCATGCCCAGGAAGAACTAAGGTCATTCCACTTATTAATGCACAATAAGGCACGCCCCAAGCATTTACATGAAACATAGGCACTACAGGCAATACTGAGCTGGAAGAATTAAATCCAAGACCTCCAGAAATTGAAGTTGCATGCAAAATAGTTGATCTATGTGAATACAATACGCCCTTTGGATTGCCCGTCGTACCCGAGGTATAACATAAAGAAGCGGCATCATTTTCATCCACTCTAGGCCAATCAAATTGATCTGACTCATCTTGAATTAATTCTTCATAGCTAAGTGAATTTTGTAAGCTATTTTCAGGAATCTTATCTTTTGATGAGGCAATAATTATCTTACTTACAGTATCTAATTTATCTTGAACACTCTCAACTAAAGGAATAAATGAAGGGTCAACAATTAAAACTTCATCCTCAGCATGATTAAGTATATATATTAACTGATCAGGAGAATATCTCGGGTTGAGGGTATGCAAGATGGCCCCCATCCCAGACACTGCAAAATAAGTTTCAAAGTGTCTACTGTTATTCCAAGCTATTGTTGCAACTCGATCATGGGCATTCACACCAAGTTTTGTAAGAGCATTAGCAAGCTTTTTTGAGCGTTTGATTGACTCACCATATGTAGTTGCATTTATTGTGCCGTCCAATTCGCGTGAAATTAATTTACCATCAAAATTATATTTTTCAGCATGCAAAATTGCCTGCGGGATTGTTAAATCCCAATTCATCATATTGCCTTTCATTAGATTAACCCCTGTATTTAAAATAAATTTTTTTCAAGAATACAATTTTATTTTATTGTAATTTTATAATCGTAAATCTTATCATATGAAAATATTATTATTTACATGCATGGGTATATCTATCCAAGCCTTGATAATCTTGATTTGAAACAATACTGTGAAAATCTTGCTCTTGTAAAATTTCGGCAACCTCTCCTGCTTGCGAATAACCATGTTCAAAGATAATTTTTCCACCAGGTTTTAAGGCAAATCTTGCTTGATGGGCAATATCAATGAAACTTTGAGATCCATTTTTTGAAGTTAAAGCTACCAAAGGCTCATGAGTTAAATTTTTAAGATGACAGTCACTTGACTTCAAGTATGGTGGATTAGAAATAACCAAATCTAAGGAATTCTTCATTACAAAGGACATCCAATTAGAATGAACTAATGAGACATTACTAACTTTATGTAATTTTTTATTTACCTCGGCTACTTCCAGAGCAGAATTTGAGATATCTGAGGCAATGATCTTAATTTCTGGCTTAAGCATAGCTAGCGTTAATGCAATACAACCGGATCCTGTACCAACCTCTAAAATCTTTGACCTTTCCGTTAATTTTAAATCCAAAATATAATCTATGATTAGCTCTGTCTCTGGTCTAGGAATTAGTACTCTCGAATCCACAAAAAATTTAAATCCATAAAATATCGATTCATTTAAAATATAATCAATTGGCAATCCATCTAGATAAGATGTAAAAAAAGTTTCTATTTTTTTTATCTGGTCTTTTGATAAATCAAAATCATCTTCAAGCTTGATAATTGCATCATTAATACCTAAAGATTTTAAAAAAAACTCTAGATCTCGGACTATAAACTCATGAGTATGAGTATTTGATTTGGCAAGTGCAAAATATGATTTTATTGTTTGGTTCAATTATTAAGATTGTTCTAAACTGGAAAGTTGAGCTAATTGATTTTCTGTAATCAAAGCTTGGCAAATTGAAATCATATCACCATCCATGACTTGATCTAAATTATGCTGGGTTAATTTAATCCTATGATCGGTAATCCTCCCTTGAGGAAAATTATACGTTCTTATCTTTTCGCTTCTATCGCCAGTGCCAACTAAAATTTTTCTTTCACTTGCAATAGTATTTTGCTGCTCATCAATTTCGTTTTGCTTTAATTTAGCAGCTAACAAAGCCATAGCTTTAGCTTTATTTTTATGTTGAGATCTGTCATCTTGACACTCTACAACAACGCCAGTTGGAATGTGGGTTAATCGTACTGCGGAATCAGTTTTATTAACATGCTGACCTCCTGCACCGGATGCCCTATAAGTGTCTACTCTTAAATCGCTTTTATCTATCTCTACATCTTGCACTTCATCAACCTCTGGTAAAATTGCAACTGTAACCGTTGAAGTATGAATTCTTCCTTGAGATTCAGTCTCTGGAACTCTTTGGACTCGATGCACGCCAGATTCAAATTTAAGGAACTTAAAAACTCCTTGTCCGTTTATCTTAACAACAGCTTCTTTTATGCCGCTGGGTTCTGAATGTTTAGTATTTACAATTTCAAATTTCCAACCTTGGCGCTCAGATAATCGAGAGTACATTCTAAATAAATCTGCAGCAAAGATAGCAGCCTCATCACCACCTGCTCCAGCTCTTATCTCAAGATAAGCGGCACCATCATCAGCCTTATCTTTAGGTAAAAGCATGAATTTAATATTTTTTTCAATTTCTGTGATTTTCTCTTGATTAGTATTTATCTCATTTTTTGCTAACTCTACTAATTCTGAATCTCCAGAATCTAAAAGTTCTTGTGCACCAGATAGATCTAACTCAACATCGCTTAATGATTTAAATAAATCGACTATAGGGATAATTTCAGCGTATTCTTTATTCAACTGCGTGTATAAAGCCATGTCATCAGTGGCGCCCTCTTTTGCAATGGCATCACTGATTTCTATGGATCTTAATCGTAAACTTTCTAATTTATTTATAATTGACTCTTCAAGCACTTCTTATTTCCTTTAGCATAGAAAATATTGCATGAGAATTTAGTGCTGAAATTTGATTTAATTGATCAGTAGACACTCCATCTATTTTTTGCAAAAACTGACAAGGATCATCAGATCTCAATAATTCAAAATAATCTTGTTGATTTAGTGACAAAGATATTATCTTAAGGGCTTCATAAGCTTCATTTCGATATTGTCTTTTAAATCGATCATGGCTAAATAATTTAATGCGTTCTTTAATTATTTGCGTTGCTTTAAGAGCCTCGGCAGATCGTTCTTCTAAATTTTCTTGCGTAACAAGCTCTATATCCTCTATTGTAAAAAGGTATGCATATTCGAGATCTCGTACTTGGTCCTCTACATTTCTAGGCACACCCAAATCAATTAGCAACATTGGTTTATTCGCTCTCAACCTCATTGCATCTTCGATGAGGCCTTTCCCGATAATAGGCAGTGGTGAATTCACAGATGTCACTAGAATATCTGTTGTTTCTATTAGTGTTCCGAGCTTAAATAAATTACTGGTTACTAGGCTAAATGAATCATTGATTTGCAAGAACTTTTTTGATCTATTGACTGCTTGTATATTTTTTATTCCATTTTCATAAAAATTTTCAATGACGTTCATTGCCATCTGACCAGCACCCACAATTGTAAGTTTTTGCTGAGTTGGATCCTCAAAAATCTCCTGAACAATTTTTAATGATAGGCCTGAAACAGACAAAGGATTATGACCCACCTTTGTTTCGGTCCTGGCTGCTTTTGCTATCGATATGATTTCGTCAGTTACTCTTAGAAGTTGATTATTTAAAAATCCAAGTTTTGTGTAGTTTTGGACTGATTTCTTAAATTGCCCTAATATTTCTTGTTCTCCTAGGACTTGAGAATCTAAGCCACTTGCAACACAACACATATGCTCAATAGCTGCTTCGTCATCAAAAAAATATAAGCCATCCCGGACAATATCATCGCAACCTAAAAATTCAAGAGTCTTTTGAGCTACAGAAATAGAGGTTCCAGGCTCTCCAAAATAATAAACTTCAGTTCTGTTGCATGTGGAAAGCGAAAAAAAAGAATCTACAAAATGACCAAATTCCTTCTTAAAAAAATTTATAAAGTCATCTTGATTAGAGTCATTTATAATAAATAACTCTCTTTCAGATAACTTAGAAGTCTTATGATTTATGCCAAATAGCTGTAATTCCATGACAAAAATTATCTTTGTGTGTTGTGTGGTACTTTTAAGTTCATGCTCATCAATATCTCAATTAACTAATCCTGAAAAAAGCTACATAGGTAAGTTTAACCTTTCACAAAATAACCTAGTATCTAACTTCATTGTTAAAATAAATGTATTTTCAGAACATATTATTATACAGGTTAGTAAGCCAATTTTAGGGAATCTTCTCAAGATAAAATTTAGCCAAAATAATGGAATAATCATTGATCAAGAAATTGATAGTAATTATTTAACTTTGTTAAATAGTTTTAATAAAAATGAATACTCTTATTTTTTTAATTCATGCTTCAATTATTTAGATATTGATAAAAATGAATTTAAAATTGCCAAAAACTATATTGAATTAAAATGCGAATATGAGGGACCAGAAACATTTTCAATATTTTTTATTAATAATAATATTTTTTCAATAAATGGAATTTTAAAGCGTGAATAAGATAATGATAGCTTGCCCAGCAAAGTTGAATTTAAATCTTTCTGTTTTAAAGAAAAAAAATAACGGAATGCATGAGATAGATTCACAATTTCAACTTATTAATTTGTTTGATGAGATGAAAATTGAAAAAACAAACTCTAAGTTGCTTAATGTATCAACAAATATTGGTTCATCAATTAATGGAGAAAAAAATATTGTTTATCAAGCTATTAATGAGCTATCAAATTACATTGGAAGACAAATTTTTTGTAATATCACTATTAAGAAAAATATTCCTCTGGGAGGCGGTCTAGGTGGAGGAAGTTCTAATGCTGCTGGGGCATTAATTGGGGTTAATGCATTGTATGAGCTAGGTCTTTCATCGAAGGATTTAATAAAAATTGGAAAAAAATTAGGTGCAGATGTTCCTTTCTTTATCTTTGGAAAAAATGCTCATGCATCTGGCACTGGCGATGTTTTATTTGAAGCAAAAAGCTCCTCTAAAAAATTTTTATTATTATTTCCTCAAATTCATTCCTCAACCAAAGAATTATTTCATCAATGGGATAGATTAAGCAAAGATTCTCAAGAAAGGATCTTAAAAAATGAAGAAAACTCATTCCTTCCTTTATTTCTTCAAAACAATCAGGATATTAAAGGGAGTTTCAATCAATTAAACGATCTTTGCTCACTAAGATTATCTGGGACTGGCTCCACAATGTTTTTTATGTACGAAAATAAGGGTGAAATTGAAAAAACTTTAAAAAAAATTCCCAGTAAATGGAGACACTCTTTTTGCGAACCTTTACAATGTTCACCATTATTAACTTACTTAACATAATGGGGTGTGGCCAAGCGGTAAGGCAACGGGTTTTGATCCCGTCATGCGCTGGTTCGAATCCAGCCACCCCAGCCAATAACAAGAAAAATGATTAATAAACAAACAGTGGGAATCTTTTCAGGTTCAGCCTCAAAAGCTTTATCTGAAGAAGTAGCAAAAATTCTGGGCATAAAACTAGGTGAGATTGATTTAGGTAAATTCTCTGACGGAGAAATTAAGGTTGAAATTTTGGAAAATGTCCGAGGGCATGAAGCGTACATTATTCAATCAACTTGCTCTCCTTCAAATGCAAATTTAATGGAATTAATGTTAATTACGGATGCTTTGAAACGCTCATCCGCATCAAGAATTACAGCAATACTTCCTTATTATGGCTATGCACGCCAAGATAGAAGAGTGAGATCAGCAAGAGTTCCAATAAGTGCAAAGGTAATTGCGGATATGTTGAATTCTGTTGGTGTTGATAGAGTACTAACGGTGGACCTTCATTCTGAATCCATCCAAGGTTTTTTTGATATGCCTGCTGACAATGTTTACGCAACTAAAATCATGCATGACGATATAAAGTCCAAATCCTCAAAAGATGAGCAAATACTTGTCGTTTCTCCTGATGTAGGTGGAGTCGTAAGAGCGAGAGCATTGGCAAAGTTTTTAGATGAATCTGATCTAGCAATTATTGATAAAAGAAGAGCTTCGCCAAATGAATCAGAAGTTATGAATATAATTGGGGACGTCAAGGGAAAAAGCTGTATTGTGCCTGACGATATAATTGATACAGCCGGTACTTTATGCAATGCAGCAAAGGCTTTGAAAGATGCTGGCGCTGCTAAAGTTAAAGCATATATCACTCATCCAGTATTATCTGGGCCAGCTATTGAAAGAATTTCTGACTCAGCTATAGATGAATTAGTTGTAACCAATTCAATTTCTTTGTCCCCAGAAGCAGAAAAATGCAGTAAAATACGCGTCATTTCTCTTGCCCCAACAATTGCGGAGTGCATTAGAAGATTAAACAATGAAGAGTCTCTTAGCGCTCTATTTTTGTAAAAATTAATTAAAAGGTAAGCCTGATGTCAGACGAAATTATATTAAATGCAGATCTTAGAATAAGAACTGGAACAAATAAGACTAGAGAAATTAGACGAGAAGGATCTATGGTTCCAGCGATAATCTATGGAAATGAAGAAGAGACCAAAAATATTAAAGTTAAGTTAAATGAGCTTACTAAAGCATCTGAAAATGAGCTTTTCTACACTCAGGTTTTGAAAATTTTACTTGAGGGTCAAGAAGAAAAAGTTGTTCTTAAGCAGCTGCAAAGAGAGCCAGTAAAAGGTAAATTTCTTCATGCTGACTTTCAAAGGGTTTCACGAAAAACAAAATTAAAAGTAGTTGTTCCATTCAGATTCATTGGCGAAGAAGAATGCGAAGGTGTAAAAATTGATGGTGGAGTTATTGCTAAGGCAATTTCAGAAATAGAAATTTCATGTTTGGCTGGTAATATTCCTGAGGCTATTGAGGTTGATATTACAAATTTAATGTTAAATGAAGCAATACGTTTGTCAGATATTACTTTGCCTGAAGGTGCAGAAATTCCTGGTTTTGATGAAGAGAACGATCAGATGATTGTTTCTGTGAACCCTCCGAGGGCAGAAGAAGAAGAACCAGAAATTCTTCCTGAAGGTGAAGAAGGTGAAGAAGGTGAAGTTGTTGAGGGAGATGATTCATCAACAGATCAAGATGATGATGGTAATGACTCATCAGAAGACGCAGAGTCAAGTGATTAAACTCAAAAAAATCTGTGCCTAATATCTGTATTATTGGATTAGGAAATCCTGGCACTAAATATAATGGGACCCGTCATAACATTGGTAAAGATTGGGTAAAAACTATAGCATCCGATATTGATTTAGACCTTCAGGTAAAGAAAAAAATTGAATCTACAGTTGGATTATCTGAAGATAA
>Ga0209433_10000401_pt1 | contig 13226 bp, 14 predicted proteins | sample METZYME_5_50m_FD_187552 | JGI IMG/M metagenome (GOLD analysis project Ga0209433, IMG submission 187552) | Marine microbial communities from oxygen minimum zone in mesopelagic equatorial Pacific - METZYME_5_50m (SPAdes) (version 2) | ecosystem: Environmental > Aquatic > Marine > Oceanic | place...
TGAGTGATGGTTCTTGGTCGATCTTGTAAATCTTCAATGAGTTTATCTTGAATTTTTTTAGCATTTTCAGAACTGTAAATTTTGTCAATCTCTAGTATCGTTTTTTGCGTTTCGTCATCAACCATCGCTAATAGATCTTCATCATAGACTTCTTGCCACTTTGGCAGTACCTGATTCCAAGCTGTAGTACCCTCGTCCCAAAAGCTATCGTTTAACGACTGCCAATGAGCTTTAAATGGTCCTAATCCCGGGTCATTAGACACTGGTTCTCCCCAACAAGCCGCATGAAAAGCACCTAAATCTTTCATTAGCATAGCCGTATCATCGTAATCCATCGGATTATCAAATTGATCAAAAGGCATCCAGTTGTCGCTATCAAAATCTTCAAGGATCAAGCAAAATTCTTTACAATCATTGTCATTTTCGTCCCTAAATATTGCATAACACTCAGGCACTCTTATGGAATCTCTAACTTTTTCAATTAGAGTAGAATAGAAGTAAACTTCTTTTGCATAAACTTGAGTTGAAAGACATAACTCAACAACTTCTGGTATTTCTTTTGTACATTTGACAAAACAACTCTTCGGCAAATCTGACGGAGTTTCATATTCAATATCAAAAACTCTAAAAGCATCAGCAAGAACTCCTCCTGCAGTCATACTTGTATCAAGATTGAAAGATTTAACTTTCTTGCCAAAACATTTTTCCAAGAATTCACACGTCATTTCATTGGGATAAAGTGGGAAATCTCTGTTTACATTGTTCATCAATTAACTCCTTTTATTTATAAAGCCTATCACATAAAACTCTGTAAAAAGTTAAAAGAATCTGTAAAATTCGCATTGCGCCCGCTTATTCAAAGTGGATTTAATCTTAGTAAACAGAAATCTTAGGCTTAAAGATAACGCGGCTCTTTTTTATGGTTCGCTTAGCCAAAACTACCGTGTAATTTATCTCTACGATAAGTGTTACTGGAACTCTAATGGGAGATCTAAGGTGCAATTTGGATTTTTTCTTGAATCCTTAGAAGAACTTGATATGAGCCTAAAAAAACTAAACTCTAGCGTTGAGGTTTTTGAAGGTAATTTCTCAGAATTAAGGAAATATATTGATGAGAATTATCCTCAGTCTAAAATTCATGTCAATCACACAACAGATACAAGCTATTTCAGAAATAATTTTTCAGACTTCAAAAAGCATTTTGATCGTAACGAAAGAATTTTAATTTACAGTGATTTTGGTGTTCAAACCGGAGATGTAAACAGAGATAAATGGGCTTTTGAATGGAACAAGCTTATGAAAAAAAATTTATTGGATATTCCTAAGCCAAACATAAAAAGTTCTCATATAGGTCTAACCACTGTTTTGGAATTCAAAAATAAATTTAAATCAGATAAAAAAACAACCTTCCAAAGTGGGGGATCAAGCAAAGCATATGAACTGTTAAATTCTTTTTTAATGGATAGGTCTCATGGTTATAGTCGAAATATGTCTAGCCCTATTGAAGCTGAAACATCCTGCTCAAGACTGTCACCACATATATCTTTTGGAACGATTTCCATAAGAGAGATATATCAAAAACTAGAAGCTTTCTATCCCTTTTCAAACAACAAAAGCGATTTAAATTCCTTCAGAAAGAGGCTTTACTGGCATTGTCATTTCATACAGAAATTAGAGACTGAGCCTGAGCTTGAATATTGTTCTATGCACAGAATGTGTGACAACTTACGCGAAAAAGAAAATAAAGAACTTATAGAAAAATGGATAACCGGACAAACTGGATATCCTTTTATGGATGCATGCATTAAGTACCTCAGAGAAAATGGCTGGATAAATTTCAGGATGAGGGCAATGATTATGTCTTTCGCATCATATAATCTCTGGCAACCATGGCAATTAACTTCACCCTTATTGGCAGAATTGTTCGTTGACTACGAACCGGGTATTCATATCCCTCAAGTACAAATGCAAAGCGGAGTTACGGGTATCAATCTACCAAGGATCTATTCAGTTACTAAACAAAGTAGGGATCAAGATGCAGATGGCATATGGATTAAGAAGATAATCCCTTCATTGGAGGGATTAGACCCTGATGAAATACATGATGCAAACCTTAACGGGAGTTACATTCCCAAGATAGTTGATCATAAAGAGTCTTCAAAATTCGCTCGTGATAAAATTTGGGCGGCCCGAAAAGGCCAAGAGTTCAAAACCATTGCTAGGTCTGTATACTTAAAACACGGAAGCAGGAAAAGGAGAAGTGCATGAATATGACTCTAAGAAACTTTCTTGGTTACGCGGGCTTGTTGCCTTTTTTATTTTTTTCCATCTCTCCACTTTTATTTTCTTTCCCTGAAGGATATGTCTTCAACTTATTGTTATCTTTTTACGGGGGAGTAATTTTATCTTTCCTTGGGGGTATGACCTGGGGATGGACATTGCAAAATTATCAAAATAGTTCTTTGATAGTTGGAGTTTCGGTATCCCTCATCGGGTTTTTTATAATATCGATATCTAATATGTTCCTTTTTTACAGTCTGTGTTTAAGTCTAGCTACATTTATTTCCTTCTATTTGTTTGAGTTAAGGGTATCTGATCTTATGAATGATATTCAATATAAGAGGTTGAGAACCGTCTTAACATTTGTAGTGTCTCTTTGCTACTTGACTAGTATCCTAACTTACGGATGGTAGAACATTTACCGACTATTGATTAAAAATGAAAAAAATTTTTCATGAAAAAGACCTACTAGAGAAAATAAAAGATACTCCCTCACTTTCTGACATTGCAAATAAATTTCCGCCGACAACTTACTTTATTTGTGAAGGATGTGAAGAAGTTCATTACCTTAATGAATTAACTTCTCTAAGTACTTTGTCAAATTCTTCTTCTTTATTTCAATGCGCCGGCAAGAAATACCTAACAGGTCAAATAACAGGAACGGGATTTGTCACCCATGTAAAACATGAGAATGACTCGGTATCTGTTGAGTGGTTCTGCGAGGCCGATCTTTTTAAAAAGGCTTTTCCTGGCTTTGGTCATTAGACGCTTCATCTCATGACAATTAAGGAAGACATAGAAAACACTTATTTAAAATATAAAAGTATTTTTGAAGAAAAATTTTCTAAACCTTTTGAAGAGTTTGATATGGCTGAAATTAGGGAGCAATTTAAATCATGGATTGAATCAAAAAACCCTATATTCAAAGATATGATTGATGCTGAGGATACTTTTCTTTACATATATCATTACAGAGAACTTTTGGAGATAAGACGTAGAGCAATCTATTTAAGGGAGCTCCAAGAATCTGATTCGTACGAAAGGTTTATCCAAGAATTTTTTGATGAAAGTTCACCCTCCGGTTTACAAGAACTAAAAGTACATCAAATAAATAACGAATCTGACAAAGTATGGTTTTCAAGAGATAAATCCTCTGAGCAGGTTATTTACGAGTGGCGCTTGGAGAGATTTTCTAAGTATCCTTGAATTTCTTTGTTCAATCTTCCTGCTTTAACTTTTCCAAGCTTAATTTGTCTTTAAGGCTCATTAAGTATGCAGCTCCAGCTAAAATCAGAATAGCTCCGGCTTCCCACATGACCATCATCCCATCCATGTCCTTTGTTTGCATGATTATAAGTCTGCACAATGCAGTTATAGCAACAATAATTGGAAGAGTGACTGGGATGCGATTTGTGCTGTAAAAAGCGCCCACCATAGCGAGGATTTCAGCATATATGAATAACATAAACAGGTCACCGAGTTCTATTTGCTCATTTAGGAACATTTCAAAAAGATACATAGCAGATGCTATACATGTACAGATACCGATTATCGCTAGGAGGATTTTCTCACTCGCAACCGTAGTCCAGCTTAACCCTTTGTTGACACCTTTTCCTAGAAAAACATTTAATTTTTCTTTCATATTTACCTCCTACATCAGGAAAATCCAAAACAGATTTACCACCAAAACGCTCATTGTCAGAATAACACTAATTCTATGAAGATTTGCGAATAATTTCCCATCACCTTCATCACGAGCCTGATTTGTTTTTCCAACTATTGAATTGCAGACAAATCCTGCAGTTAAAGTAATAGTGCCGACTAAGTAAGGAATCATTGAGCTAGGCCCTTGAAAAAAAGTGATGATCACAAATATAAGTCCCGCAGAAGTCATTGATTTAAACAGCTTAGGGAAAAGAGATCTGAGTATTAACGCTCTGCTTTCGACAGGCACATCCCTGAATACAGTGGGTGCAACAAATGTAGACTGAAAAAGTATAAACCCACACACGAGACCGGATATTAAAATTTGTAAAAAGGTTAAGTCAATCACCAAATATACTCCTTAGTTAGGTACATAATAAACTTTAGAAGTATTTTTATCTAAAAGTTCAGAATCATAAAAAGTTGGTTTATAGACCTCATTAACATAAAGATTCATTTGGTCATCGAAATGTATTGATGTGTTGTCCTGGGTCGCACTACCGTATTGGTGAATACTTTTCGATTGTTGTTTTTTGTCTTTATCCCAACTCACATGTATGTAAAGACCATCTCCACCTGCAGCTTTGAGATCGCCTTCGTTATCATTCCTACCATATATGGCCCTCAAAACATCAGGACCTCCTTGAACAGATATTTTCTTTTGCCCTCTTACTATAAAGTTCCTTTCAGACCATTTTGGATCAACTTTTCCATAGGTCTCATTCAATTCAGTCACACAATCTCTAAAAGAAATTTCGGGATCTTGAGGGATTCTTTGACCTTGTTCAGAGATCCACTCGTTGGAGAGAACACAAACACCTAAAGCAGCTGAAGTATTATCAAAATTTGTACTTAAATCCCAATCTCTTAAAACATTCTTGGCATAATTGAGTTCATCTGTTTCAAAATCTATTTCAAAAATTTTTGAAATATATTTATAGGACCGTGACTGCACAGAATATTTATTATCAAACTTTATATCATCGAAGTCTTGTTCGCTAATGGATGAATAACTATCGAATAGCTCAATAGATCTATAGGCCCTATTGGTCATTCTAGTTTGTAAACCCAGTGTAGGAGAAAAATCTTTAGCAGATAAATTATCCATTTCATTTGTCACTTTAAAAGGATCTTGATTGGTACTCGCTAGCCATCCTGAAGATGGATTCTTAATTTGAGGAATTTTTTCAAATTCTACATACTCATCCCAGATAAGATCAGATCTAGTTCCATCAATAGTATTACTCCAATCCAAACCTTCTTTTCTGAGAGGCGACGAGGAGTTGTGCAAAAAGAATATGTTGCCTTCCTTGTCAGCAAAAACACCATTAAAAGATACGATTGATCTTTTTTTCATTGCACTTATCCAATCTGCAATAGATTGAGATTTGTTCATTGCATACCATTGGTTCACTTGTTTAATATCTTTCATTCCAGAAAATCTCAGCGCATAACTTTTATCACCAACCTCGAGCACAGGGCCATGCTGTGAGTATTTCGCGTCTCTTTCAACTGTCCATTGTATGGGTCCAAAAATTTTAACTGGAAGTTTAATCGTCTCCTTCGTGAAATCTATCCACTCTCCATCAAGAAGATATTGATCCTCATTGTTTGGGTTGATAGTTAGTTCATAGCTATCAGATAGATCGGGTTTGTTAACAGTAAAGCCCCAAGCAATATTTTCATTGAAGCCAACAAAAATAAAAGGCGAACCTGGAAAAAGACCTCCCATCATATTCCAACCTTCGTCACTTTTTATATGCGCCTCATACCACGCCAGCGGGCCTTCTAAAGGCTGATGAGAATTTATAATTATACGTGTCGACTTATCTTCAGTCTTATTTGAATTAACCGCCAGAACATTAGATCCTGTAACAAATTGCTGATTACGATATAGAGAAGTGTATTCTTCTTTTATCTCTGCTTCTCTTTGAAGTTTCTCAATAGAACTTACAACTCCTGAAAAAAATAGATTTTGTATCGCAAAACCAGCAACAATATCTTTCTCGGTTACGGGGAAAAAGTGACTATACTCATTCTCAGGATTCTTTATCATCCAATAGTTAATTCCCGCAGCATAAGCTTCAATTACTTTTCTTACGTTTTCGTCTAAGTCAATAAGGTAGTTTTCATCAATGTTTTCTCTAATTTTTAAAACCTTAATTAAATAGTCTTGAACAGCACCACTAATACCATCCCTGAGCCCCATTTGTGCTCTGTATAAGTACATATTTTCAGCAATGTTTTTGAAATCATCTTCAGCATGGGCATAAGCAAGGCCGAAAGCTGCATCAGCGTCGGTTTCTCCATAAACATGAGGCACACCCCAAATATCTCTTTTGATTTCTGCTTTATATAAACTAGATTTCTCAAGGTAAAAATTAATTTTTGAATCGTCAAGAGACTTACAAGAGACAAGCATCATCAAGATAAGCGAAAAAGATGAAATTTTTATCATAGGCTTTAGTAAATTTTTTACTATTTTATAGAATCTGATGTTTTATGAACAAAATATCTTTTATGTTTTTCTCCTGATTAAGTTATATTCTAGTTTCATAATCAAATAGGAGATAAGTTATGAAAATTATAAGAACATTTATATGCGTTATTTCTTTATCTTTCATTGCTAGCAATTCATTTGCTTCAAATGCTGATACAGCAATTTCTTGGATAAATGCTGCTTACACTGGAAAAGATGAAATGATGGCTTCTGTGAAGGAAAATATGGCTGAAGATGGCTTGAATTATCCTGGCAGGTTTGTTGGCTTTGGTTTTAATTGGAATCCTGAATTAGATGAAGGAAGGATGGTCGTTCAGAGAGTTATTGCTGACAGTCCTGCTGAAGGAATTTTACAACCCGGAGATGAATTTATTTCCGTAGAAGGTGTAGAAGTGAATCAAAAGAATATCGATGAAGAGAAGTTACCTTTTTCTGGACTTCCAGGAAAGAGGGTTAATGCTGTAATACTTAGGAAGGGCGTAGAAAAGAATATTGCTGTAACACGAGGTATTGTTAATTCATTTAATACAAAGTCTCAAGTTTTAGAAAATTTATCTGGTGCAGATCCAGAAAATTGGACAACTATCGAGCACCGTATCAATGAAGTTGCAACTAATGATGAAGATAATACAGTTTATGTTTGGCATTGGCACAAGTCCAAAAACACGACATTTGATTTGGAGTTTGAACAAAACGTTGTAACAAGATTTGCCTTCAATGACGAAGGTAAGGTGATTGCTAGAGGAGACCTCTCTGAAGAAAGGCTTGTCCAAAGCCAGTTGGGATTTTCTCTTACAAGATAAAGTAACTCAAATGGCGGTTCGTTCACCGGACTGCCATTTAATTTTTATCACTTAACTCCTGAGGGAGATACCCTCGTTTTGCCCTTTGTGGTAATGACTTCTACAAGATCTCCAACTGAAAATTTATAATCTCCGATTTCCTGAACAACAGAGATTGTTCTTCCGTCATCCATGTTTATGGTAATTTGAGCACCTTCTACAGATTGAAAATTTTTAGAGATATTACCACCTAGAGTGGCTCCAATTGCGCCTCCTAAAACAGCACCAATCTCTGATTCCGGCTTCGAATCACTTACTCCACTTCCTGCAGCTGCTCCTACTAAACCTCCAACTATTGTCCCTGATTTCGTGCTGCCTTCAATACTAACATTTTTAATAGAAACAACTTCTCCATAAAGTACATTGGAGATTCTTTGCACAGAGTCACGTGGAAACGAATCTGATTTTAGCGACTCATTTGCGCAACTAAACAGCGTTAAACTTAAAGATGCGATTAGATATTTTTTAAACATAACTTTTTAGAGTTTAAACTAAAGAATAAGTTCGGACGACCAGAACATTCTTTCGAAAAAATATAATAATATTTCAAATTAGTGTGATTAAGAGTAAATCGAAGATTCAAACTCTTTGAGTGTTTCAAAGCAACCCTTTTCAACGAAAGGAAGCATCTGCATAAGTATTAAGGCTGCGATATGATTCTTTTTGTCTATCCAGAAAAAAGAATTAAAAAGACCTGCCCAACCCGCGCTATTTGCTGGCCTGCCATATTGAATATCTTCATGATTGATCATGAAGCCAGGACTCCAAGACTTTGTAGTATTTGGAAAAAAATCAACATTATCAGAAAGCATGGGGACTTGAGTTTTCATAGTGCCCATTTCAAGTGTTTTATTTAAACTCTGTAACATCGACTGAACAGATTTTTCTGAAAGTATTTTTTCCCCATTTACTGTTCCTGCATTCAGAAATAATTTAAGGAAACTTGAGTAGTCATCGACATTTGAAATTAAATTACCACCACCCGAATAGAATGAAGATTTTTCAGGAACTTCGAAAGGCATTTGCATATAGTCATCTCCATTTCTTCCGTAAACTGCCACGACTCTGTCGTGATCTTCCTTAGAGAAGTCATAAGAGGTATTTTCCATGTTTAAAGGATTGAAAATATTTCTTTTCATATAATCTTGCAAAGAACATTCATTTATTTTTTCTATAAGGACACCTAACCAATCAATACCTATGCCATATTCCCAGCTTGAGCCAGGTTCGAAAACCAAAGGAGCTTTTAGAAATTCATCATTACCAGCGAAGGCTGTTACCAAATCACCCTTTTCAACCAGTTTGGCAATATTCTCATTCCAGATTTCGTAAGCAAAGCCTGAAGTATGAGTAAGTAGTTGCCCAATGGTAATATCCCTTTCTGGTTCTTTTAGAACAGGATTACCATCTCCATCGAAACCATCCAGTATCTTTTTTTCAGAGATTTCCGGAAAGTAATCCTTAAGGGAAGTGTTTAGTGTTAATTTTCCTCTATCAATTTGTTGATATACGCAAGTTGAAGTAATCGCCTTTGTCATTGATGCTATTCTAAAGAGTGAATTTTGATCAACAGGTTTTTTCTCTTCAATATTGGAGAATCCAAAGTAACCTTTGTATAAAATATTATCTTTCGAGAGAACTGCCGCGGAGATTGCCGGAACTCTTTGATTACTTGCTTTTTTTAATGTGTCATTGATTTTTTCTGTATTTATCAACATAGATTTACAAATTTGTAAATTTCTCTAGATGAAAATCAGAATTACCAAACTGGGAATCTATAACAAGCAACCTCTTGAAGAAATGACCAATACGTAGCTCCTCAGTTACCCCCATACCACCATGAAGCTGGACAGCACTTTCACCAACGAAAATTCCTGATTTCCCTATTAAATGCTTTAGAGCATGAACAGTTCTTTGTGATAGAACAGGATCTTGAACCGTCTCCATAGTCGCTCTGAAAAGAAGCGACTTACACTGTTCATATTCCATAAACATATCAACCATTCGATGTTGTAATACTTGAAAATCAGACAAAGGATGATCAAATTGCTCTCTCTGCTGGGTATACTCAACTGTATCTTTGTATAGAACCTCCATCGCGCCTACAGCCTCAGCAGCGATTGCGAGAATTGCATCATTCGTCACTGCTCTAAGAATTTCAAACCCTTCATCTTTCTTGCCTATTAAATTCTCTGAAGACACTACGACATCTTTGAAGGAAATTTCAGAGGCTCTCAATCCATCCACCGTAGGAAAATTTTCTTTTTCTATGCCATCAGCATTCGCATCAACAAGAAATAAAGAAATTCCATTTTCGTCAACTTGGCTTCCACTTGTTCTTGCAACTACAACAATCTTATCTGCTGACTCCGCATTTAGAACCATAGATTTTTTTCCATTTAAGACAAATGATTCGCTCTCTTCACGTGCTGAAGTTGCCACATCCTCAAGATCAAACCTGCTTTGTTCCTCTGCATATGCCAAAGTAACTTGCAGTTTGCCTTCAATAAGATCAGGTAAAATTGATTGTTTGATTAATTCAGAGCCTCCTCTTTTTATGGCCCCTCCACCTAGTACAACATTGGCTAAAAAAGGTTCCAGGACTAATCCTTTTCCAAATTGTTCCATGACAACCAAAGTATCAATTTGATTGCCTCCAAATCCACCATCTTCTTCGTCGAAGGCTAACCCTAGCCATCCTAGTTCAGCCATAGAAGACCAGTAATCTTTGCTAAATCCCGGTTCCTCTGCGCTTATCTTAATCCTGTTAGAGAGATCGTAATTCTCTTGCACAAAGCGCTCTACACTTTGCTGGATCATTTTTTGTTCTTCAGATAGTTCAAAATTCATTTAGAACTTCCTTTTGTCAGACCCAGAACTTTCTTTGCAACAATATCTTTTTGAACCTCACTGGCCCCACCATATATGGTGAAGTAGCGGCTATTTAAATATCCACCTGTACCGCTCTTAGCAAAAGCCGGACCAACTCCTTTATCACCCCAAGCGGAAGAGTAGATGCCGCTAGCTTCAACAGTAAGCTTTTGGATTCTTTGTTTTATCTCAGTACCTTTTAACTTAAGTATAGAGGATTCGGGACCAGGATCTCCTCCAGCAGCCGCAGAAGCCAAGCTTCTAAGCTCAGTAAACTCAGTAGCCAGAAGATCGATTTCAAGCTCACCAACTTTAGATTTGTAGCTTGACTCGTCCATCAAGTTCCCATTTCCTCTTTTTATCGATCTCGCATTATCTTTAAGTTGCTCTAGCTCCACTAAGGACTTCGACAGGCCAGCTAAACCAGTTCTCTCATGCTCCAAGAGTCCTTTGGCATAAGTCCAACCTTTGCCTTCTTCACCTATTCTGTTTTCAACAGGCACTTTCACATCTGTGAAGTGAACTGTATTTACAGTGTGTGAACCACCTAGAGTGATAATCGGCTTAACCTCAATCCCTTCCTGTTTCATCGGGAAAAGCAGGAAAGTTATACCTTGTTGCTTTATTCCGGAGTCATCAGTTCTGGTTAGACAAAAGATCCAATCAGCGACATGAGCTAATGTAGTCCATATTTTAGAACCATTAACAGTGTAGTAAGAACCATCATCGGATAAAACTGCCTTTGTTTTTAAATTAGCGAGATCAGATCCCGCACCTGGTTCAGAGTATCCTTGGCACCAATTAACTTTCCTATCCCTTATATCAGGCAGAAATCTTTGTTGCTGCTCCTCGTTACCATAGTTCATAAGAATAGGCGCGAGCATGCCTAAACCGAACGGCAAATCGAAAGGAATGTTGGCCCTTGCTGTTTCCTGTTCCCAAATATAATGCTGTGTAGGAGTCCAGCCTGGTCCACCAAATTTCTCAGGCCATTTGGGAACATCCCAACCTCCTTTTTCTCTGGCTTTTTCAAACCATCCTAATCTCCAGGAAAAATAATCCTCTCCTGGTTTTATTTTGTTATCTTCAAAAAAAGATTTTACTTCTTCCCTGAAAGCAAGGTCTTCTGAATTGAGTTTTATATCCATAATTATTCGTTTGATTAAAAGAATCAGAATATTAAAGGCTTTTCAGGATTAAATCTATTTAAAATCGTCGAAATTTGGAGCTAATATTGACTATCTTTTTTAAAGGTTCAATACTTAGGTATTATAAAAGAAATTAATATGATTTTGCCGCCCTTTAAGCTTTTTACACCTTTGATTCTCCTCTTAGGCTCCTTAGGTTCAGCTGAAGTAAATATATGTCTATCTGACTTTTGGGAAGTCTTGCCAGAAGAATCAATTGAACAAATAAATACAATGAGAACTAAAGCCAGTAAACATTGTCTTGAATGTGGAACGACAGCATGCAGATTGAAGGAATGGGATCAAGCAAATCAAACAAACAAAAAAGTTTGTAACAGATTGTTTTGCAAACCCATTAAACGAACTCAGAAAAAAAGCTTGTTCTCCTCAAATGAGAATCACGGGTTTGGACAAACATTTGTAAGTTTTACTTACTCTGTAAATCAAAAAGGAAGAGTAGTTGATGTAGATTTGAAAAGCCTCGAAGGTGAGATGGATAAAAAAAGAGCTAAAATATTTCTTAAGGATAACCTAAAAACTTTAAGATACGAGCCTATCGAAATTGATGGAAAGAAGTACTCTTTAGTAGATTTAAACGGACAAACAGGTTGGAATATATTCGAACAATAAAAAATGGAAGAAAGATTAAAAAAATTTGATCCAGATTCGCATGGACCCTCCATGGAATTTTTTAAGTTAAGGTTTGAATCTGTAAAGGGAGATAAAATCATTTTTTCATGTGAGTTCAAAGATGAGTGTGGCAATCCGCTAGGTTTTGTCCAAGGTGGTATGATATCTGCTGCGCTTGATGATGCTACTTCAGTAGCAATGATATGTGCTTATGAAGAAAAAAAAGCTCCCATGACAACAGACTTGCATGTTTTATTTCATCGTCCACTTCCGCTAGGAAAAGCTAATATGGAAGTCAACATTATCAAGCTTGGAGCAAGAAGTGCGACATCTGAAGGGAGAATATTTAATCAAGAGGGTAAGCTTGCAGCTACCTTGATGCACACAGCTCAACCTGTTGATGTGCAAAATAACTAATAGGAGAGATAAATATGAAGCCAGTATGTTTAGTTTTCGGAGCGGGCGCAGGTATTGGAGGAACAGTCGCCGCTAAATTTGCTGAGGAAGGATATCATTCATATCTTTGCAGAAGAACAGATCAAGATGGTTTAGAGAAATTGATATCTGATATTGAAGCCTCTGGCGGCTCAGCTTCAGGACAATTGCTTAATGCTATTGAAGATAATTCAATAGAAGAGGTTATTAATAAAGTCGAAAATGATGTCGGGCCCATAGAGGTAGTAATTTATAACTTGGGAGCACAAACAGGAATGAAGTTGCTGAGTCAAACAAGTTATAAAGAATTTGAATGGGGTTGGAAAATGGCAAGCTTTGGTTTATTCAGAGTAGCCAAAATATTATGTCCAATAATGGTAGACAGAGGAAAAGGAACTTTGTTGGTAACTTCAGCAACTGCAGCCATGAGAGGAAACGCAACTCAGCATTCTCATGCGGCAGCTATGGCAGGGCGCAGAATGTTATGTCAGTCTTTAAATGCAGAATTTTCTTCTAAAGGTATTCACGTTGCACATATCATTGTCGATGGGGCAGTAGATGCTCCTGATACTTTAGGAAAAATGCTTGGACCTGAAATGTACCAACAATTGAGAGAAACAAAAGGAATGGAGCATGATGGATTATTGCTGCCCAAAGAAATTGCAAAAACTTATTTTCATCTCTCGCAACAACATAGATCGGCTTGGACTCATGAGTTGGACTTAAGAGCTTTTTCAGACTTAGCTTGGTGGAATCACGCAACAATGCTTGATGACG
>Ga0209433_10000403_pt1 | contig 13202 bp, 7 predicted proteins | sample METZYME_5_50m_FD_187552 | JGI IMG/M metagenome (GOLD analysis project Ga0209433, IMG submission 187552) | Marine microbial communities from oxygen minimum zone in mesopelagic equatorial Pacific - METZYME_5_50m (SPAdes) (version 2) | ecosystem: Environmental > Aquatic > Marine > Oceanic | place...
GAAGAGGTTGAGGAATTCCGTGTGTGATGTGAGGCATGTTTCGACTTAGTCGCCACTTCCACGGGTTTACGTCCATGCGCACTTTCTCAGGCCCTCCCCAGTACTCAATAACAGGAAGCGATACAATGTCAACTTGACCGGGAAAGTTTAATGTAAGCTCATGAATTTTCTTATAGTCAGCCTCATGTACAATTTCATCAGCATCTTGCTGCCAGCAAAAATCTGACTTACAGCGCTTTCTAGCTTCTGCTTTCTGAAGTCCATCGTAAACGGCAAACCTCTTTTCTGTCCAGTCTCTAGAAACTAGATAGACATTTACTCTAGGATCTTCTTTTGACCACTTCTTTAAGTCTTCTAAAGTGCCGTCTTCTGAGCCTCCGTCGACGACCACTACTTCATCACAAAAACCAAGCATCGATTCAATGCTTTCTCGGTAAGGATAACCGTGCTTGATACAGTTAAGAGTAGTTGTGTATCCGCTGATAGTTGGTCGCCATTCCATTGCATGCTTTATACCGTTCCAAAATCGATCTCGAGCAGCGTACAGGTAAGCTTCAGTATCAAAAGAGTCATCGGTGTCAAACCAGATCTCGTTCTTGTGTTCGACATTGTCATTTAGCTCGAGCTGACACCCTAGCATCTTTGCTTCAATTACCATTCGTGGGCAAGTATCACCACCAAGAGGTAAGTAGACATGTCCTTCAGCAGTAGATAGTTTTTCTAGAAGCTGAGAATGGGTCAGGCCGCTTACAACTTCATAATCTTTATTGTTTTCTTCACACCAAGCAACAGCAGCTTCAGTTCCCTTAACCCACGATTCTGATCCCAGAACTATCCAGCCGCTTCTTTCAGTGTCTTTGTATTTTTCTTTCAACCGGTTGATAGTAGCAAAAGACTGATCATCAAAAATAGAACTGAGAACTACATTAGGTCTCTCTTGCAAGAAAGGAAACATTGTGTGATAAGAGTCTTGCTGCTTCTCTGACATCCACCAAAGAGTTTGTGAACCGTAAAGAAATGCTGAAAATATTTTGCCTTGCATTTCGTTCGAGCAATTACAGTCTTCTTCGCCTAAAGCTTTGTGCTTATCAGGTGATCTCCATTTACAAAATTTGTAGTCATACTCAACAACTGAGTATTTCATATTTGCAACAATCGTGGGAATAAGCTCCCAGTTCATGCCGGCAATGTTTGTAAATACCCAATGAGCATGCTGATAATTTTCTAAAGTTTTTAAGTCAACAGCTTCAGACTTGATGAGCTTAGTGGTAAATGGACTAGCATCTACAAGAGCTTGAGTGCTAAGCTCTGCCCCACCTGTAAGCTCTGAAGCGAAAAAGTCAGCAACAACTACAACCTGAATAGACTCATAGTCTTCTGTTTCTGTAGATGTGTTTTCTACCTCTTCTGAGAAAGGACTGTTAAAAGACACTATATAATTCTCCTTAGTAGTAATAGATTTATGAGATTCTGATTCTGTTAGTTAGTAAGATATCTAAGACAGGAAACTGAATCTGTATAAAATTATTTTTATTTTCTAAGAAAATTATACAGCTCAGGGATGAGAGAGTATAGGTTGTGAGATATTTCTGATTGAGTTAGTTATGCAATTCTTTTTATTGTAAATGTAGAACCACGATTGACTCTCAATTGAGAGCCACTTGATCCTATACTGTCTGATATGTGCTCAATATAGTCATTAGCATTTAATGAAACTATCCCACTGAGCACATAGCTAGCATGATTTAACCCTGACGCGTTTATTGTATTTGTCACTTCTAAAATGGAAGTACTTCCATTTTTTTTGACTTCCTGTTTTAAGCTTCCACCTGCACTAAGGCCATGACAATATGTGACTGCAGTAATTTTATAAATTCCTTTTGAGGTCACAGTAAACCTGCCTAAAGTTGCATCAAACTTTACACCGCCGGCAATAGAAAGAACAGCTATTCCTGCACCTTGTCCATCGCTAGCGTACGTGTTGAAAGATAAATTTGTGCCTGTCATATCGTCAGTAGTGATTAAAATAGACGCATGACCAAACGGGCAAAAAGCGGGAGGCAAATAATTTCTATCGCTGCTAGCAGTACTAGTATCAATATCTGATGGTGTTATCATTACTCTTACATCATGTAAAAACATATGATCGAATGTACCACCGGCGTGTGTGCTTACATTTGCAAACCTGTAGTAGCTACCGTCAGAAGTAAAAGTAATTCTATAAGCGTCTAGAGTGATGCTACTTGCTGTATATGTGGGCAACTCATCTCCTCTAATTCTTCCGTTTACCGATAATTCTGTGTATGATGCCGCGTTTAAGTTAGTAGTAGACCTTTTCCACTTGACACCTATTTCAGCTAGACCGGTAGTAAAACCTGAGTTTGACGCTAATTGAAGCGCCATATACTCACCCGGGTTTCTATTTTCTTCAGTCGATAAAGTAGTTAATCCAGCTGCTACGTCACTAATCGTGCCGCCAGGAGTACATGCCCAAAAATCGATTTGAACTTTATGACCCGATGGAATTGGTTCGCCGGCATTCAATACAAAAAAGCCTGAAGGACTAGTCATCTCTAGAACATATGTGCTAGAACCGGTAGGTATTACTGATCCTGTTGTTCCTAAATTTGCGGTAACATTTGTCCTAGCCACCATTTCAACGTGACCTGCAGTGCCGGTAACAGTAAATCCCGAACCGACTGTGGCAGAACTCCCCAAAGAGTCAATTTGAACAGGTACTCCGGATGAAGTATATACTGGCATTTTTTATCCTACACGCTGTATTGTGAAAGTACTGCCTTGCTGCAAAGATACAGTACCGGCGTCAGCAGTATCAACAAAAAGCTGAACCCAATTACCCGCTGCTAGCCTTACAATTCCATGAAGAACATAGCTAGGCTCGAAATTAGTAGAACTTCCAATTGAAGGCTGTGTCCACAACAAATTCTCTCTAGAAGTGAAGTTAAAGTTCTTCATGATTCTAAAACTACTAAGGCCGCCACCTGTCGATGTGTTCGAAATTTGTCCTACAACATGAATTTCATACATCCCTTCATCAGGAACAATAAACCTTCCATCTGTTGAATCGTATTTCATTCCTCCGCTAATTGAAAGAACTGTTGGTGAACCTCCGGTCCCTTCATTGAAAGGTGTATGTGAGTGGGCATTTGCAGTAGTACTTGACGCAAGAATAACTGATGCATGGCTCGGTTTTGACTCGTTTACATAAACGTTCCTCTGAGCTTCGCCCGATGCTACTGCTGATGTGATGGTCACTGGGCTCATCTTTACCTGCAGACCATAATGGTAGGAGAAGTCGGCGAGGGCGGCCGCATCATTAGTTTTTCCAAGTCTGTAAAACTTACCGCCTGAAGGAACTGTAAATGTTATTCTGTAGTGATTCATAGTGCCGCCACTTCCAAAACCGTCGTCTAGTGGTATTTCATCAGCCTTTATGCGCCCATCATTGGCAAGTTCTGTATAAGAGTCTGCTGTTCCGTCTAATGTCGTGGACTTTCTCCACCTAACAGGAACATACGTTGAACCACTAAATGAAGAATTGTCTGCTTGTTCTAAATTTACAAACTCATTATCTTCCAGCTTATTTCCGGACTGCCCTAAGGTCATGCCGTTCCCGCTACCGTCGTTGTGGGAGGCTGAGTCTCTTATTAACCACATTGAAATTTCAACTGTAGTACCTGCAGGTATTTCAGCCCCTCCGTTGATTTTGCATATAGAGCTTGTCCCACCCATAACTAGAAGGTACTGTCCCGAGATCGTCGTGGCTGTGGTGCCTAGGGACAATCCGCCAAATGCAGTGTTGTGCTGCCTCCAAGTTGCTGAACCTGCCAAATCAAATCCATCACCAGGCCCACTCGAAGTTGTTCCAGCGAAGTCTATCTGGTACGCGTCTCCATACACAGCTTTACTTGAATAAACGGGCATCTTATTCTCCTTCTTCCACGGGCGTGAGTGCCATCTTAAACTTCTTACCCGTTAAGTTATTGATAACGTAGAGGTTGTCTTTACCCTCTTGAATTGTCCAGTTTCCGCTAGTGCCGTCGACGTCGTTACTGGATCCCATGTTGTTAAGGTGTAAGTCGCCTGTGTATAGATTGGCAAATCGTTTTGAAGGTGATCCTAAGTCTAGAGAGTTGTCAGTTAAGGGCAGTATGTTTTTATGTGGCTCTATATGAGTTTCTCTTAAGCTAAGTACATGGACGTTTCCATTTGTTCCAACACTAATTAATGCCCTGCCTTTGTTGTCAGCGCCATCTCTAACAACAGCATACCTGCCAATTACATTATTCGGCGAATCCGCATCACCACCGGCAAACTTAATACCAGGACCATCACCATCAGAGAAGCCATCTGTTCTAAAGTCTTCTAGACGAAGAATTGAATTACCAAACCCATTCGTTGTTGACGTGTCTTTGACATGCAAAGCCTCATCCGGTGTTTCTTCACCAATACCCACCTTACCATCATTCAGTATTGTCATTCTAGTTGTAGGCGCATCTGATCCGTCCGGTGCAGTTCTAAAGTGAAGCCTGCCAGGCATATCATCTGATCCAGGAGCTCCGTCGACGTCACATCTAATTTCTGCAGCAACGCAATCAAAGTCTGATCCGTCGTACCCATGAAACGCCAAGTTGCCTAGTATGTCGTTGTTCTGAACAATTGCTTTCGAAGCTTCTGTCCCTCTAGCAAACATTGCTCTAAAATTAGGGGGGTCTTGATCATTTATGTGTTGAGTGACTACAATTTCCGCACCGTTGGCTGCATCTGAAGATACGTGCAGAGCGTGACTAGGCGAAGTCGTTCCGATCCCTACGTTTCCTGTCATCTTTGGTGCGGCTAATGTTTTATTGCTAAGTATTTGTGTAGCTGACAGGACAGCAAACGTATCATTAGCAACATTAGGAACACTGTGTATACTATCCGCATCGTAGGCTATTTGCTGAATAATTGGTTGGGTCAGTGTTTTATTTGTAAGCGTTTCAACGCCTATGGTTGAAACCAGTGTCCTGTCTGAGCATGCTGTATTGAATTGTGCAAATGTTCCTGCAAGAGCGTTGTTGGACAAGTTTATTGTTTTGTTGCTAAGAGTTTGTGTCTCAGTATCTGTGACAATTACTCTGTTTGAACCACCCGAATAAGCCCTTAGTACACCGTCGCCCTTCGCTTCAATTCTAACATCAACATTAGTAGCATTACTTGAACCATGTGCGCCTATTTCTATAACAGGTGTTCCACTAGGAGTCGCCCCGCCAGGCGTTTGTGCCTGAACCATCTTAAAGTAATTGTTATAGTCACCCGTAGCTGCAACAAACTGAAGATATGTGTTGTTTCCTGAACTTGTTGATTTTATTGTGTTTGTCTTAATTGCAGTAAATTGTGGTTCGTCACCCGTTCCTACGCCTAGACTTGTTCGTGCAGTAGACCCAGTTTCTAGAACAAAGGCGGATCCGTTTCCTACAATAAAGCCGCCATCAGTCGGGGTCAATCCGGCGATGTCATCAAGCTGTGCATCGTGTGCCTGAACATCTGCACCAATTTCGAGACTGAGTGAAGCTGGTGTGACATTTGAGTTAAGAAGCGTCGCAATGCTCGTTAGACCGGTACCACCGTTAGCAGCCGGAAGAGTTCCATTGACGCCGATGTCTGAAATGTTCGACCCGCCTGTAAATGCTGATGAAGCCGATGTAGATGTTAGATCAACCTTAAAAGTTCTTCCTGCAGCCAGGGCAGTCGCAGTGTCCGCATTTCCTGTCAATGGGCCAACAAATGCTGTTGAAGTAATTGATGTTGCTGCTGATACTGTTCCTAAGTTTGCACATGTTTGACCGTTCGCCGTCCATCCCGAAGACATTGCAACGCCAGATCCGCCTGATAAGCTTAAGCTACCATGAGCGACAACACTAACATTATTAGGCGACCCCCCATCTGAAGTGATAAAGCTGGTGCTAGCATCAGCAAACCCTAGTTTTTTGTCTGCAGGAATAATTACTGCTGGGTGACCTCCAGCGTCCACAGGTTTGACCAACATAACTTCAGATGTACCATCGCCTGCTGTAAATGATAGGCCGTTTGAAGGAATTCTAACATCTGGGGATGTATAAGAAAACTGAAGGTGCCCATGCAGTACTGCTCTTCCAAATAGAGCACCCGCCGTATTGTCTCCTCTTGCGTTTGCCTGATCAATAGACAGAACGTATCCTGTTCCCGCTCCATGAAGTGGGTGAGGAAACGATCCCTGGCCTGATCCTGCAACAATATCTCCTGCTCCGTTAGTCGCGTATAAGCCTCTTAAGAAAACACTGCCTGAAGAAATAAGATTGCAATCAAAGGCAGCATTTCTGCGCTCCTGTTCAGTTCCTGCGCCGTGAGGAGTAAATCCGTTGAAAGCGCCATAGGCTGAGTCGACCGGCTTGATTGACCCTGATGTAAAAAACACAATGTCCGAAGGAGAAGAAAGACCGTTAAAACCGTAAACTTCGTCTGCATGAACACCGCCAACTGATCCGGATCCAATAATAGCAATTCTTCTTGTAGATGAAGTAACATTTCTGTGGTTGGCCGACGCGTCCGCTGGATCACCACCTTGTGTGGTAAATACTGTTCCTGCAGCAACAGCTCCTGATGCTAATGATGAAAGTGTGTGAGACCCACCTGAGTCTGTAAAGGTCATCGTTCCACCAGCAGAACTAATACTAAAGTTTGCAGATCCGTCTCTCGACAAGACAGGGTCAGTTCCTGCTCCTGCAAAAGTAAGAGATGCAGTGTCGCTATTTAAGCTGACCGATCCTCCTAGGTCTAGTCCGTGAATCGTAGTTGTTGTAACTCCACTCTCACCGATAGTGATCGTTGACGTATCTGTCGTACCAATGTTAATTGTGCCGTCATTGGAGCCCTCTTCTCCTGCCTGAATATTAAGAGTTTTTGAAGCAGATGAATTGATAAAAGCGTGTGCATCTCTAAATGTTAACTTCTTGTCTGTGTCAACTCTTATTGAAGGAACCGCAGCAGTGCCGTATTGAGAGTTTAAGAAGCTCAAAATTCTCGTTCCGGTAGTGTTTGTCCACCCCATAAATTCAAAGTGTTCACTAGCCATTTGTGCTGTCAAGTAAGAGTTAGCACCTTGAGGATTTTGTGGTGTCGCGGCTCCACCACTATTGAAGTATATGAGACCTCCACCTGCATCGAGCTCGATAGTTCCAGCCGCGTCGATTTCAAAGTTTCCGGACTCACCGGTTGAGATCGCTGCATGACTAGCATTTAGAACGTCTATTTTTGCAAAACTATTTCCGTCGTTTGACCACTTTTGCTGAGTCCCGGTTGATAATACTTCTAACTGAGCGTCAGGATCAGAAACACCGATACCGACTTTACCATCTGATAATATTGTTAATCGCTCATGAAGCAAATTGTCTGATGTGGGTCTAGTTGCGAAGTGAAGAGACGCAGCACATTCATCAGGATCAGCACCGGCATTCCAAGCTTCTGCAGACTTTGCAAGTATTTGTGCACTAATTGTTCTAGTTGAGCCGCTGTCTTCAGAACCACCAAATGAGAGAAGACCTAAAATCTCTCCGCCAATAATTTCTCCATCTAATCTTTGAAGTGATAACTGAGGATACGACGTTGTACTTTGAATAATATGGCCCGGTTCATCACCGACAGTTTCTATAATTCTTTCGCCAGAGTTGATAAAAAGATCAGTACCGTTTCCTCTAATGTTTAAGGATGAGTCTCCAAACTGAATTTGCTTACCTGAGGTTAACCTCAGTCCATCGTTGTGAACATGTGTTAGTGTAACGTCATCGTCTGCACCAAACTTAAGAACAGCACCATCACCACCAAGTTCAATATTAGGTGCTGTCAAATTAATCGTAGTAGTCGCAGTAATTCCACCAGCATCATCCACATCAACAGAATTGACAACCAAGTCTGCTTTCGCATAGTCAGAATGAACTCTGTTAATTGTTGTAGCATTTGTAAGATTTTCTGTTGCGTCTTTAAAGAGGTGAAACTTTCCTGAATCGTTAGCATCTCTAAAAAGACCTGCGTATTTGTGTGTACCGCCGACTCCATATTTTCCAAAGAATCCAATGTCCAAAGCATCGGTGGTGTTATCCTGACCTTTAGCAAGTTCAATTAGCGGATCTTCAACAGCAACTCTTTCAACATCAAGTTGAGTTACCCCTCCGCTTACTGTAAGGTCACCACCCACTACCAAATCATTGCTAATGTTAACCACGGTCGATGCATCAATGTCAACAGTTGGTGCAGTAATTTGTAGCTCTGTGTCTGCATTGATATCTAGCTGACCGTCTGCTGATGAGTGTATGCTTAGCGCTGCATCTCTAAACTCGATCTTCTTGTTTGTTTCCATCAAAAGTGAATTGGCGTCGTTGTCGAGCCTAAAGATCTCTTGTCCACCCCCATCCTTAAAGACAGCGTCGCCTGCGTTTCCTGTATCATGCTCTATTTTTAAGACCTGCTGAGCATCATCTTTAAACGTAAAAGCACCAGTAGCTGAATTCAATTCAATGTTGCCGCCTATGGTTAGTGTATAGTGGGCGTTGTTGGTTCCAGCGTCTCCGTCGCCATCTTCGGTCATGACCGTTGTTGCACCGTTTGCACCAACTAAGGTGATCATCCTTTGTGTTGTGGAGCCTTTTGCGAATATTTTTAAGTTGTTAGAAGAGAGTGTTGATGTATCAAACTCTGCTATTATAACACCGCTATCTTTGAAAGAAATTATTCCGCCATCTGCGTCAAAATTAATATTTGTCTCTGCAGTTACATTAATACCTCCCTTAGAGGCGGCGATTGCGATAGCGGTCGCGCCTGTACCTTGAGCGTTCTGAATTACAATCGATTCAGAAGTACCACTGTTTGTAAGAAGTTTAATGGCATTGGCACCATCAAGCGTAGAATTTATGTGAATCTGACCGGTTGAATCAATAGCAATCCCTCCAGTTCCGGCATCGATATCAATACCGCCGGCTGCGTCCGAAGCAACGATATTAATAGCATCGGCCGAATTACCATCTGATGACAGAGTGAATTGTCCGTCTGCATTAGCATGTGCAAATATGCCGGCATCGTGAAACTCGATCTTCTTGTCTGTTGACATTAAAAGAGAATTGGCACTGTTGTCTAATCTAAAAATCTCTTGTCCGCCGCCGTCCTTAAAGACAGCGTCGCCAACATTAGCATGCTGTATTTGAAGAACCATCTGGGCATCATCTTTGAATTCAAAGTTGCCTGTTGTTGCATTTAGTTCGATACCACCATCAGCGTCCAGTTTTAAGTGGCCAGAAGTATCTGCACCGCTGCTGGAACCATCATTGGTTGACAGTGTTGTTGATCCACTATCATTGACCAAGATCGCAAAGTAGTCGTCGGCTGCCGGTGTACCCTCGGATTCGACGTCGTTTGAGTGAGTAATCTTAAACTGATGTGTTGCAGTGCTCGATCCACCTCCTCCGACCGGCCCAAAGATTTCAAGCTTGGCAGCAGGAGTTTTGGTTCCAATGCCGACACGCCCAAGCTCATCACCTCCACTTGCAACAGCGTCATCCGGACGAATAACAAGAAGTGGAGTCGGGTCGGATGTAGCATCATCGGCGTTGCTGCCGTCATTGTTTCCGGCCCAAAAAACACTGTCTGCAGATGTTAGTCCATTTCGAGGATCTGTAAGTGTGTTTCCTCCGGCCGGCGGGGAACCTTCTTTAGGAAACACTAAAGTCTTTCCGATAGAAAGACCTTGTCGCTCATTGACGAAAATAGAACCAGACGTAATAAACGCTCTATCTTCTGAGTTTGCAGTTATGCTATACGTCGAGATGTTAATTCTCTGGCGCTCAGTATAAAGAGTTCCGGAAACGACAACATCACCTAAGAAAAGAACTGACTCACCGGAACTTCTTTCATATTTCTTAGATGAGTTACCGTCTACAACCATCCAAACATCTGTACCGATGCTAGGATTGTTGTTGGCATCGGCGATGTCATTAATTTGTTTAAGTCGTCCGACGTCATTGCCGCTATCAGTGCCGGTAGGTCCTGTTATTCCGCCTGCAAAATCAGCTGATCCGCTTTTCATAAGCGCGAGTTGAATTTTTGATCCGGCGACACCATCACCCAACGCACCTTCGCTACGACCGATAATTTTGTTTGTTCTTACTTGTTTTGCTCTAAAGTCCTTAGACATTGTATTCCTCTCTTAGACGGCAGATACCGGACCGATTGCTCGGTAAACTAGTTTAATAGGCTCATACACGTTAGGCTGATCAGCTCGATACCCGCCTGATCCCGGTGACCCAGCGACTGCAGTTTCAGTCACGTCTTCTGTGTTTATCGTAAAAGTCCACGCACCTGCTGTATTGCTTACTGCTGTAACGTATGCATTTGAGTTCCAAGATGCAGTAGTTGCATTTCCAGGATCAGCAGTATCAGACTCAGTAGAACCCGGAGAAACGTAAATAACGGGAGTGCTTAGAAATTCACTTTCCAAAACTACAGAAGCAGTCCCACCGCTAACTGTAACTGTTCCTGTCTCTACACTGACTGTCTTAAACCTAGCCATTACGAAAACCTAATTGCCTGAACATTGATCGTACCGGTAAATTCATCTGAAAATGCAACGGTACAATTAGTTACTGTGACCTGCTTTATCCACACATTGACATTAGCCATTTCAGGATCAAGCTGATTAGGTGGATCCCCAGCATCAGCTCTTAAAGCAATTGTAGCAGTCACATTGGGTATTGACTCAAAAGCTTTTTCCCATGTAATTACTTGCTCGTAGGCGTTAGTCACGTCCAAAGTTACAATTTCTAAGTCAAACTCTTTGTCACTGACCAACTGTGTTCTAGGTAGATGTCTAGTATACGGATACTTCTTTGTCATCCTAGAGATGTCTCTAAATTTTAGCTTAAGCTTTGCCACACGTATCTCCCGACATTCTTGCTGTAATAAGTATGCCGCGCTACGATTCGATTATAGTGATCGTGACGCAAGTGTCGCTAATTTTGATCTCTCGCCTCTAGGAAGGTGAATGTGTGACATAAGATCGCTCTCTCTAAGTCTATCAATGACGATAGAGAGACCGTTGCTCTTTTTATCGATGTAAGGTGTATCAATTTGATCAGTGTCACCCATCAGGACAATTTTAGAGTTTTCTCCCACTCTAGTGACGACTGTTTTTAGCTCGTGTATGGTCGCATTTTGAGCTTCGTCTACAATAATAAAAGCGTTGTCAAAAGTTCTACCTCTAATATAGCTCAAAGGTGCGATATCAATCTGACCTTTCTCAATCATCATTTGGAAGAAGGACATGTTCTTGAAAGCGTGTCTAAAATTATCTACGAGTGGTGACATCCATGGTGCCATCTTTTCATTCATGTCACCCGGTAAAAATCCGATATCTCTACCGACAGGTTCCATTGATCGTGTAACCACAATTCTTTCAATCTTCTTTTTGTTAAGTGCTTCAAGGGCAGTCATTAACGTAAGAAATGTTTTTCCTGACCCTGCAATTCCTGTCAAACATACGAGAGGAATGTCCGGGCTGTTTAGAGCATGCAAGGCAAATCTTTGCTCTTTGTTTCTTGGGACTATGTCCTGAACTTTCGGTGTGACGATTTTACTAGCTTTTCCATCATTCCAAACTGCTAGACACGAGCTACTTCCTTCACCTTTACAGACCATAAAGCAGTTATTAAAAAGTCTATCATCTTTAATAGTTACCGGGTCGCCCTTGTGTAGGTTGTCTATTGTATCATTCGTGACGGAGATTTGAATCAGACCAGCTTCTTCCTCCTCTGTCCAGGTATCGATATGGTCTGCATAATAATCCTCTGCAGCAATCCCCAGCGCATCACACTTAACACGTAGGTTGATGTCCTTTGTCACGACATGCACGTTTGCCCCTTCGTTCTGGAGCATGAGAGCACATGCAATAATTTTATTGTCTCCTCTGGAGACGTCTAAGTCTAAGTTTTCCATCCCTTCGTATCCCTCACGAGTGAGAACACGAATTGTTTGTCCTGATTCTAGACTTACTCCGATGTCTAGTCTCCCTTCGCTTCTTAAGGAGTCTAAAAATCTATTAATGTATCTCGCCGACTCTCCCAATATTCCTTGTTTCTCTTTGAATCTGTCTAATTCATCAAGAACTATCATGGGAAGAACAACATGGTTGTCTGCAAAAGAATGAACTGATTGCTTGTCGTAAAGAAGTACGCTGGTATCAATAAGGAAGGTTTTGCGTGTCAAGTATTATGTCTCCAAAATGTACATACAAATTATCTTTTGTACGATTCACACATGTAAATAGGTGGATGAATATGAATGATGACCTTACAGATCAAATACTAAACAACACAACGTGCTTTAGAGAACATCAAAAACATACAAGTCCGTGCCAAAAGAAAAGTTGTAGGCACTGGATATCGTGTGATAGATTTCAGAATTGTTCTATTTTAGCAGCAAACAAAGGTCCCCTCACCCTTCAAGAGATCGGGGACATTTTTGGTGTAACTAGAATGAGAATATGTCAAATAGAAAAGACCGTGATTAAAAAGCTTTCAAACAAGTCTTCTATAATAGACACAAATTTATGACTGTCCACCTAGCAATGTAAGTGCGATAAGCCCGGGAAGTCTGTTCTTGACGTAAACACCCGTAAAAAGAGTGTCTGCTCTTCCGCCCACATATGAGAATGCAGACTCCAAACGATTACTTACGTCAGGATCATCCGCCATTTCTGGTGTTACGACTAGCAGAAGCACTCCTGTTGTAGAGCTTCCTGATGGCTTAGGGCATGGTGAAGACTTGAGGCATCCCTGATATACTTGGGATCCTAAGTCGTTAGAGCTCACGTCTCTAAGGACTGTAGAACCGATAACCATTCGACCGTCACTGCTTAAGCATTTCTCCAAGTCTTTTGAATCAAAGGTCTGAATTTCTGAATGCTCGTCTGCTAATTTAAGAACCTGCCACAGTAGCTTCGCAAAGTTCTTGTTTGCTGCAGGATACATGTTGAGCATTCCTACTTTACCCCTAAGAAGCTGAAGCTGCTTTTCATTATCGATCAAGATATGTGGGTGCTTCGCAACATCTGATAGACATGAATCAAAATTAGCTTTAATCGTAGGGTTTAAAAGCTCTTGTGCACTAGGCTTAGAAAC
>Ga0209433_10000405_pt1 | contig 13195 bp, 12 predicted proteins | sample METZYME_5_50m_FD_187552 | JGI IMG/M metagenome (GOLD analysis project Ga0209433, IMG submission 187552) | Marine microbial communities from oxygen minimum zone in mesopelagic equatorial Pacific - METZYME_5_50m (SPAdes) (version 2) | ecosystem: Environmental > Aquatic > Marine > Oceanic | place...
TTGTTGCTCTCCTCTTTAAAGGCTGTTCCACATTTGTCTAAATGTTTTAAAAGTGCTGACTTATTTTTATGTGTATCCTCAATTCCTATGAGGATGTTTCCATAAGCAGATCCAATATTCCTATAATGAAACAATGAGATATTCCATTTATTTCCGAAATTTTCTAGGAACTCTAACAATGCTCCTGGCTTTTCAGGAAATTCACCATTAAAAATTCTTTCATTCTTTTCAGATATGTCTGATTGACCTCCTCTACCACCAACCATATGCCTTAAGTGATCATTTGAAATTTCATTGGAGGTATAGTCGCTAAACTTATATTTAAGTTTTTTAAGTTTTGTTTTTAGTTTTTCAAAACTATCTTCTGATTGAGTTCTTATTCCAACCAAAATATATGCGTCGTTATTGTCCGACTTTCTATAATTAAATTCCGTAACAGGTAATTTTCCAATGGCCTTTGCAAGCTTCAAGAAGCTTCCTGGTTCCTCAGGAATCTTTATGCTGAGAATTTTTTCTCGATTTTCACCAATTTCAGATCTTTCAACAATAAATCCAAGTTTTTGAAAGTTAACATTTGCACCTGAGCTTACTGCAAGTAAATTTTTATTTTTCATTCTTCTTGAGTAACTTTTTAGTCCTGCTAAGGCGACAGCACCTGATGGCTCTGATAAAACTCTGGTATCTTCAAAAATATCCTTTACTGCAGCGCAGACCTCATCGATGTTAACTGTCATTACCTCATCTACGCACTCTTTTATGACATCTAGATTATTCTTACCAACTTGAGATACAGCAACTCCGTCAGCGAATAATCCAACCTTTTTAAGATAGACTCTCTTATTCTGTATTAATGCTTCTGTAAGGCATGCAGAATCATTAACTTCAACACCGATTATTTTAATTTTCTTTTTATTCTGTCTTATCCATGCAGATATACCGGCTAAAAGTCCTCCCCCTCCGACTGGAACGAAAACAGCATCATAATCAATCTCGTCCTCAAGTATTTCCCTGCCTACGGTACCCTGTCCTGCGATAGTAAAAGGATCATCAAAGGGGTGAACAAAAGTATATTTATGTTTCTTATTTATTTTGTCAGCGTGTGAAAGAGCATCCCCTAAATTTTCACCATGCAATATTATTTTTGCTCCTAGTCTTTTAACTGCATTTAATTTATTTTCTGGTGCCGTAACTGGCATTACAATTACGCATTTAATCTTGAGCTTTTTGCAAGCCAATGCAACGCCTTGTGCATGATTCCCTGCAGATGCTGCAATTATCCCGCGCGATTTTTTTTCATCAGATAAGTTGTAAATTTTGTTAAAAGCTCCCCTATTTTTAAAAGAAAAAATAGGCTGCAAGTCTTCTCTTTTTAAATATATTTCATTGCCCTCTTTCATCGACAGGTTTGCGGCATAGGTTGTAGGTGAATTAATTGAAACATCATAGACTGAAGCATCATTAATCATCTTAAGGTACTTTTTAGAGTTCCTATAATTTCCTGTTTTTTTAATTTTAAGTCTCAATTTAAATCACGTTTTAAAATTTTCTTGTATTATAACTGTATGAGCGCCGCAAAGATAAGTGTTGCTAAAAAAGCAATTGATTATATCGAAAAAAAACTTTCAAAAGAAACTATTTTAGGTATTGGAACTGGCTCGACAGTAAACTTCTTCATTGAAGAATTAGATCCATATAAAAATCTTTTTCGAGGAGCTGTATCAAGCTCGGATGCTTCTTCGGAAATTCTCAAGAAGAAAAATATCGAAGTTTTTAGTTTAAATGATGTTAATCAAATTGATTTTTATATTGATGGTGCAGATGAAGTATCGCCAAGTAATTTCCTAATTAAAGGTGGTGGCGGAGCTCATACTAGAGAGAAGATAGTAGCAGCAGCTTCACAAGAGTTTGTATGTATTGTTGATAAAACTAAATTGGTTGAAAGGCTTGGTGCCTTCCCTCTTCCGATTGAAGTTATACCAGAAGCAAGAAGTTCTGTAGCAAGAAAAATCGTTGCGCTTGGTGGTAAGCCAATCTATAGAGATGGTTTTATCACTGATCAAGGAAATCACATTATTGATGTGAAGGAAATGGATATCAGTGAACCTGAAGCTTTAGAAATACTATTAAATAATATGCCGGGTGTTGTTGATAACGGGATTTTTGCTTTTAACAAGCCAAATGTCGTCCTAGTATCTGATTAAAAATTATAGAAGTTCTTCTATTTTAGATATTAGCTCTGGAGAATCAGGTTTTACCCTTGATCCAAATGTAGAAATGACCTTACCTTCTCTTGAGACTAGATATTTATTAAAGTTCCAAGAAGGCGAAACTCCACTTTGTGCTATTAATTTTTTATATAGAGGATTTGCTTTAGTTCCTCTAACTTTTGAAGTTGCGAACATAGGAAAGTCTACTCCATATTCAGTAGAACAAAATTCAGCAACGTCACCTTCATCAGAATATTCCTGCATAAAATCTCTTGAAGGTACTCCGAGAACAACAAATCCGTTATCTTTATAATCTTCATAAAGTTTTTGAAGAGAAGAATATTGATATGTGTAGCCACATCTACTAGCAACGTTTACAACTAGGACAACTTGATCGGTATATTGGCAAAGATTAACTTTTTCACTTGAATCCAAAACTCTCATTTCAGTATTAAGTAAATCCGAGCAAGCCTCTGTATAAAAGGACACAAGCAATAGTAAAAGAGGTGCAATCTTTTTCATTAGTATATTTTAACCTATGTTATTGGAGTTATTGCAGAAAGAGAAGAAATGAAAATGGTAACTAAAAATATAATTTCTATGTTATCTCTATATTTGTTCATAAACTTCAACCTTTTAAAAGAGATGGAGGGACTGAGCCCTCCATGATTCCAGAGTGTCAGCAAAATATAATAGGGGAGAGGAGTGCTGACATGTATTATTATAACTATTTATAATTAATTATCAATATTATTTATAAAATATATTATGTTTTTTTTATGTATAATGATTTTTTAGAATTTTTAGGAGAAATATCTTGAAAGGTACAGTTATATATGAAGTAAAAGATGGTGTTGCCCTACTCACTGTGGATAACCCCCCTGTTAATCCTCTAAGCGATGGTGTTAGAACAGGCTTGCATGATTCGCTCATTAAAGCAGAAGAGGACGATTCTGTTGTAGGTGTTGTTTTAACAGGAAATGGTAGAGCTTTTATAGCTGGAGCTGATATATCTGAATTTGGCGGAAACGTTGAGGGTGTAAGCCTAAATGAGGTATTTCAAAAACTAGAACATTGCAGTAAGCCGGTTGTCGCTGCCATAAATGGTATAGCTCTCGGTGGAGGCCTTGAAACAGCTTTATGTTGTAATTACAGAATTGCTGATAAAAATGCCTTTGTTGGACTTCCAGAGGTTAATTTAGGCCTTTTACCTGGTGGAGGGGGTACTCAAAGACTTCCAAGGCTAGCTGGCCCTTCTGAAGCACTAAAAATGATGCTTACTGGTACGCATGTACCTGCAAAGAAAGCGCTGGATATGGGAATAATTGATGGTATTTCTGAAGATGTTGTAGCTGAATCAATAGAATTTGTTAAAGAAAAAGCTAACAGTTCTGAAAATCATCCAAAAGTAAGAGATCTAAACTCAAAAATGATAGAGGCTCGTGGTGATGATAAAGTCCTTCTTGAAGCACAAGCAATGGCATCAAAGGGGAGAAAAGGTCAATTTGCACCCGGACAAATTATAAAGTGCGTTGAAGCAGCAATTAATATTGATGATTTTGATGAGGGGCTAAAGAAAGAAGGAGAATACTTTCTTGAATGTTTGATGCATCCTCAAAGAGAAGCAATGATTCATATCTTCTTTGGTGAGAGAGCAGCTTCCAAAATTTCTGATGTTCCAAAAGACACTAAAGTTATGGATATCAAAAAAGCTGGCATTATTGGCTCCGGAACAATGGGCGGTGGAATTGCTATGTGCTTTGCAAATGCTGGCATACCAGTTCATATAATCGATCAGGATGAAGAAAATCTTAAAAGAGGTGTGTCTGTAATTGAAAAAAATTATGATTTTATGGTTAATAAAGGTCGTCTCTCACCTGAACAAAAGGATGCGGTATTTGGTTTAGTTTCATCTAGTTTAGATTACAAAGATGTTGCTGACTGCGATATTGTAATTGAAGCAGTTTATGAAAATCTAGAACTAAAACACGAGATTTTTAAGTCATTAGATGAACATGTTAAAGATGGAGCTATTCTAGCTAGTAATACTTCTGGTTTAGACATAGACTCTATAGCATCAGTAACTAAAAGGCCTGAATTAGTAGTAGGTACTCACTTTTTTAGTCCAGCTAATATAATGAGGCTACTTGAAGTTGTTCGTGGAGAACAAACTTCAGATGAAACATTAGCAACTATTATGGCAGTTGGTAAGAAACTAAAAAAGGCAGCAGTTGTATCATTAAATGCGCCTGGCTTTATTGGAAACAGAATGCTATTTGGTTATACCGCTCAAGCAAACATGTTGCTTCTTGAGGGAGCATTGCCTCATCAGATAGATCAAGCGCTGGAATCATTTGGTCTAAATATGGGTCCATTTAGAATGATGGATCTTGTTGGATTAGATCTTGGTTGGAGAGCTAGGAAGTTGGGTGGCAAAGAATCCCCTCTTCATGCAAAAATTGGAGATGAATTATGTGAGCAAGATAGATATGGTCAAAAAAGCGGAGCTGGTTACTATAATTATTCAGAAGGCTCTCGCGCACCAAATCCCGCTCCAGAAAACGAAGCTACCTATGAAAAAATTTCAGCAGAAAATGGATTCACTAGAAGAGATATTTCTGATGAAGAGATTGTTGATAGATGCATATTAGCTCTTATTAACGAAGGTGCGGATATTTTATCTGAAGGTGTCGCTCAAAGAGCAGCAGACATAGATGTCGTTTATATAAATGGCTATGGATTTCCAATTTGGCGCGGCGGTCCTATGCACCATGCAAATGCAATGGGTCTTGATACTGTAATTGAAAAACTTGAAAAGTATAGAGAAATTACAGGTAATGATGTCTATAAGCCTAGTGAGATGTTAGTTAAACTTGCACAGGAAGGTGGAAGACTTGGCGAAGCTCCACAAAAAGAGGATAGAAAAGAGAAACTAGGTTTTGAGATGTCCTCTGTTGCAAATAACTTTTAACGTTAACGATAAATATCCTATGTAACAAGGCTTTTATGCCCTAATATAGACTTTTGTCCCTTCTTTGACTATCTCAAAGAGTTCTATAACATCGTTGTTGAACATTCTAATGCATCCATGTGAGGCTTTTTGACCGATTAAGCCCTCTTCATGTGTGCCATGTATATAGATATATCTATTGTAAGAATCTACTCCAGGGCCTCTATTTATGCCCTCCTCAAGCCCATCTAGCCAAAGAATTCTGGATGTGACAAAGTCATCATCGGTATTATCTGGATCTTTTTGAATTTTCGCCTTCTTTTGTGTATTAACTCTTGCAGTAAATATTGTATTTATTGGAGCATTATGGCCTATTTTCTCTTTTATTTCATGATAACCCAGGGGTGTTTTATATGAGTTTTCTATCTGACCTTCACCGAATTTTGAAGTAGAAACAGGGAAACTTTGAATTAGATTATTATCATTCATCAAATAAAGTCTTTGCTCAGATATATCTACTATAATTGAACTACTGAGGGCATCCTTGCTTGATAAATCTACAGATACAAAAATGAAATAAAATAAATAAGCTAAGATTTTAAAACTTTTTTCCATAGAATCTTTAAAAAAGGTATTAAGACAATTATAAACGATAAAGATATAAAAAATAGATACCCTATTTTGGAGTAGAAAGTCCTTTTTGAAATAAATTTGACATTACCTTCAAGTATTCCTGATTTGCCTTTTTCAATTAAAGAGACAATAGTCCCATTATTGGTAATAATTGCAGATATTCCGTCATTTGTAGATCTAATTGTATATCTATTATTTTCTATAGCTCTGACCCTAGCTATGCTTAAGTGATGATATGGACCAATGGAATTGCCAAACCACGTATCATTTGAAACGTTAACCATTAAAAGTGAACTTATGTTCATTTTTCTAACAGTGTTCGGGAATGCAACATCAAAACAAATTGGTGTTGAAATCTTAATGTTATTCAATACCCTAATATTGTCTTGATTTCTGTTACCTTGAGAGACATTAGACATAGGTAAGTCAAAAAAACCAATAATTCCTCTTAAGCCTTCTATGAATGGGATATACTCGCCAAAAGGAACTAAATGTATCTTTTTATATGATTCATCATATTTTGGACTGTATATTGAATTATATAATTCAGATTCTTCGTATTTCCATGATCCAAGAATAATTTTCTCAGATAATCCAGTACCTTTTAAAAACTCCGCAAACCTTTTGCTTTTTTGAGCATATGGTAATTCGGCTTCGGGTAATACTATCAGCTGACTTTCATCAGAGGTCTGATTTAAAAGCTCATAAAGATTGTTTTCTATTTTTAGGAAATAATTATCTTCATATTTTAAGAATGGATTTGATGCAGGCTGAATAATTGATACTTGTAAATCATTTGGAATGTCTTCTTTAGGATTGTATGGAAATAAAGAAATAAGAATAATTATTATTGATAAATAAGATATTTTTTTGCCGAAGAAGACAACAATGCAAGAGCATACAAAATAAATTAAAAAAGAAGCTGAAGTTACGCCAAAAAATGGATAAATGTTTTGTGTAATTGTGTTTAGAAATATGTTGCCTGGTATAAGCCAAGGAACTCCGTTTAATAAAAAATATCTGCTAAATTCACTGATAATAAATATCGAAGAAATAAAAGTAACTTTAAAAAAATTACTACTTACTTTAGAAACTTTTAAACTATGTTTAAGTATCAAAAGGGGAGCTGTAAATACTAAAGTCAGTATGATTGTAAGCAATATGTAAATCATAGAAGATATTGCTATTGTAGTTTCTCCATAATAGTAAACACTTACTATTATCCATGACATACCAAAACCCCAATGACCTAATCCCCAGCAGAACACTTTCCAAAAGATTGCGCTATCATTTGATATTAGTAATCGAATAAGATATCCATATGATATAAAAATTAAGAATTTAATTGAAAAGGGTGCAAAGGCAAGGATTCCAATTGAACCAAATAAAGTTGGGACAACAAAATTTATTATTTTCATCAAGTTATAGAAACAATAAACTTCTTAATTCTTCTATTATCGGTATCAGAAACTTTGATTGAAATATTTTCTAATTGAATTTTATCTCCAACTTTTGGCAATACACCAAATTCTGAAATAAATAGCCCACCCAAAGTTTCTGCATCAATAGATAGCGGATCTAATTCAAGTTCAAAGAAACTAATAAACTCTTCTATTTCAATTTTTGCATCTACGTTATATTTATTCGTTGAAACTTCTATGATTTCCTGCTCATCAATGTCATGCTCATCCTCTATCTCACCAACTAATTCTTCCAATATGTCTTCAATTGTTATAAGCCCGCATATTTCTCCATATTCATCAATGACTACAGCCAAATGAGATCTGTCTTGTTTAAATTCTTCAAGCAATGAATCTGCTTTTTTTGATTCAGGCACAATATTGGGATCTCGTAACATTTCATTTATGTCAAAATCAGAAGATCCTTTGAATAATTTGGGTAGAATGTCCTTAGCTAATAAAATTCCTGCAACATCATTCCTCTCTTCACCTAAAACAGGGTATCTTGAGTGGCCAGATTCTATAATCCTTCTTATTATTTCATCAGTATCGTCTTTAACTTGTATTGTTACCATATCAACTTTTGGAATCATGATTTCTTTAACAGTTATATCTCCCAAACGAATTGCTTTACTTGCAATTGATTCTGCTTCCTTATCAATAATTTTTTGATCAACAGCATCTTTTAAGAAATCTGTTACTTCAGAAACACTTTGAGTCTTTATGAAAAAAGGATTTCTAAAGTATTTCTTTAATTTTTCTATGATGCCCGACGGAGGCTTATTTTCTTCTTGATTAAGTTTCTCGTTCATTAATATGGATTATTGATGTTAATTTTTTTTAGTAATTGTATTTCTTTATTTTCCATTAATTCGGCCATTTCATCATTTTCATGATCAAACCCTAATATATGATATACGCCATGAATTAACATGTGAATTAAATGATCATCAAATTTTTTACCTTGTTCATTAGATTCTTCTTCAACATACTCATAACTAATTGCTATATCTCCTAAATCTCCTGTAATTGATTTTGAAATATCTTCGTTTGCAAATGATAGAACGTTTGTAGGTAAATCCTTATCTCTATATCTGTTATTTAGATGCTGCATTTCTTTGTTATCTAAGATTTTTAAATTAACTGAACAATTAGACAATTTCTCTTCCTTACAAATTAATGAGAAGACTTCATTAAGTTTTGTTTCAAGTTTAGTTGAAATCGAAAAATTTTTTGATGACGAAATATGAATGCTCACCTACAAACCTAACTTATCCTCGAAATATTTATATGCATCAATAATTTTTTTAACTAAAGGGTGTCTTATCACGTCTGATGATGAAAAATTAGTGAAGCCAATACCATCAGTGTCTTTTAAAATCTCTATTGCATCTGACAATCCAGACTTAATATTTTTTGGTAAATCTATTTGAGTTAGATCACCATTAATTACAAGATAAGAGCCGAAGCCCATTCTAGTTAATACCATCTTCATTTGTTCTTTAGTTGTATTTTGACTTTCATCAACGATGATAAAAGAATTATTTAGAGTTCTTCCCCTCATATATGCTAAAGGAGCTATTTCAACGATACCTCTTTCAAGAAGCTTTTCAGTTTTTTCAACTCCAAGCATTTCATATAAAGCATCGTAAAGAGGGCGTAAGTATGGATCAACCTTTTGTGAAAGATCTCCAGGAAGAAAACCAAGTTTTTCACCAGCTTCTACTGCAGGTCTTATAAGAATAATTCTCTCAACTTTTTCATTCAAAAGATAATCAACTGCTGTAGCAACAGCTAAGTATGTTTTACCTGTTCCTGCAGGACCAATGCCAAAATTTATTTCGTTATTTAAAATATTTTCAATATATTTTTTTTGATTTTTTCCCCTTGGCATTACACTTTTTTTAGGAGTTTTAATCTTAATAACATTACTCATACTTTTGTCTGACTCCTGAATACACAAATTAAGTGTTTCACTGTTAATCTCAATTCCTTGACCTGCCGCTTCATATAACTTTTTCAAGGCATCAGCAGACAAATCCACATCTTTCTTGTTTCCTTGAATTTTAAGATTATTACCGTTTTGAAAAATTTTTACGTTAAAAGTTTTTTCTACGAATTTTAGATTTTCGTTAAGTTCGCCAACAAATCTAACCATAACGTTTGCGTCGGAAGGTTGAAGTTCTAAGCTAGTTAAAGACGAATCAGTTGACATTAATTTTGTAAATTACCTCTTAAACAATTAGGTAGTGCCTCATTAATCTGAATATTAATCAATTGTCCAACTAAATCAATATCATTTGAAGGGAAATTAACTATTCGATTGCATATTGTTCTTCCTTGAAGTTGTCCTGGATCTCTTTTTGACTGTCCGTAAACTAAGCAATTTTGTAATGTGCCAACTTTCTTTCTACTAAATCCAAACGAGAGTTGATTTAGTCTGTCTTGGAGAATATTTAATCTTTCTTTTTTTTCTTCTTGAGTAACATTATCTTCCATGTCTGACGCAGTTGTGTTCGGTCTTGGACTATATATAAAACTAAATGACTCATCGAACCTTACCTCATTAATAACATCCATTGTTCCTCTAAAATCATCATTTGTTTCACCAGGGAAACCAATAATAAAATCTGAAGAAAAGCTCATGTCAGGTCGGACATTACGAATTCGTTCAACCAGATTAAGATATTTTTCAACGTTATACCTTCTCCTCATTAGTTTTAATATCCTGTCTGAGCCGCTTTGGACTGGAAGATGAACATGACTTACGAGTTCTGGTACCTTGTCATAGATCTCTACAAGATCGTCTTTAAATTCATGTGGATGACTTGTTGTATATCTAATTCTTTCAATATTTTCTATTTTTGCAGTTAACTCTATAAGTTTAGCTAAAGAAGACTTTTCGCCTTTATAAGTTCCTTTAAAATTATTTACGTTTTGACCCAATAAGTGGATCTCTCTTGTGCCTTTTTCTGCAAGAGCAGATATCTCATTCAAGATATCTTCAATTGTTCTTGATACTTCATGACCTCTTGTCTTGGGTACAACACAAAACGAGCAATACTTATTACAACCTTCGATGATGGATACAAATGCAGAAGGTTCTCCTGTTCCGTGAACAGGAATATGATTGAATTTTTCTAATTTTGGAAATGAGATATCAACCTGATTAATATTTGTATTATTTTTGTTTTCATATAATTCAGGTAATTTATGAAGAGTCTGAGGTCCAAAGACTATATCTACCGCAGGTGCTCTTTTTATAATATTTTCACCCTCTTGTGATGCAACACATCCTCCAATTGCTATTTTTAAATCAGGATTTTTGTCTTTAATTTTTCGCCATCTGCCAATCTGGTGAAATACTTTTTCTTGAGCTTTTTCTCTAATAGAACAAGTATTAAGTATCAGAAGATCCGCTTCATCTTCACTTTCAGCTAATTCAAAATTTTCTTTCTCTTCTAAAAGATCAAACATTTTGGCAGAATCATATTCATTCATCTGACAGCCGTGAGTTTTAATAAATAATTTTTTTGTCATATTTAATTAACTTTCTATAGCTTTAATTATCAAATATTATTCCCATATAATTAAGTATTATGAAAACAAAAAATGTTTACAAGATAATTTTCATTCAACTTGGTGAAATTTATGAAGTTTTTGCTAAACAAATATACCAAAGTGATATGTACGGTTTTATCGAGGTGGAAGAGTATATCTTCAATAAAGACAAACAGCTAGTAGTTGATCCATCTTCAGAAAAGCTAAAAAATGAGTTTTCTATGGTTGAAAGGAGTTATATTCCTATTAATTCTATTATCAGGATTGATGAGGTTAATGAGACTGGTGAAGCAAAAATTAAAGAAAACAAAGGGCAAGTAAGTCCTTTTCCTCTCAATATACAGCCATCAAATAAAAAAGAGTAAATTATTCAGGCATAAATAACTTTTTATAAAATTTTAATTCTTCTACAGATTCTTTGATGTCACCAAGCGCTCTATGAGAGCCTTTTTTTTCATATATTTGAGCTTCGTTCATCCACCTCACAGCCACCTCCTTAAAAGAAGAAACATCGATATGCCTATAATTGAAATATGCCTCCAGTCTGGGCATATATTTTGATAAAAAACGTCTGTCATGAGAAACAGTATTTCCACACATCGGCGAAATTTTTTCACCTACGTATTTTGATATAAAATCCAAAGTTTCTATTTCAGCGACTTGTTCAGTTATATTGCTTTTGATAACCTCATCTATAAGTCCAGATGACCCATGCTGATTTTGATTCCACTCATCCATAGAATCAAGAATTTCTTTAGATTGAGAAATAATCAAATTCGGACCCTCTGCAATGATATTAAGGTTTGAATCGGTTACAAGAGTGGCTATTTCAATAATTTTTTCTTTATCGGGATCCAAGCCAGTCATTTCTAGATCAATCCAGATCAAGTTATCTCTTGATTGTGAAGTCTTCATGTCTTTTTATAATCGCCTCTTTAGTGTATTTTGTTCCTATTATGAAAAAAGTTCAAACTGGACAGATAATAGAATTTTATTCAAATAGCTGTTTAGTTAGAACAAAATTTGGTGAATTCTCATGCTTAGCAATAAAAAACGTTGTTGTTGGTGATATTGTCGAGCTTGAGATTATCCAAGATAGCAAAAAGCTAAATGGAAAAATTCTTAGTATCAAGAAAAGAAAGACCAAGCTTTATAAATCAGAAGGCAATAAAACGAAGCTGTTTGCAGCAAATATAAGTCATGTAGGGATTATAGTTACGCCAAAACCAAAAACCTCTTCGGAATTTATAGATAAGTGGATTCTAAAGTCGAAACTTTCAAACATAGCGCCTTTTATTATTAATAATAAGATTGATATAGAATCTGATCAAAGTTATAAAATTAAACTTGATACCTATAAAAATTTAGACATCAACATTATAAGTTGCTCTGCAAAACATGATGAGAATCTAAAAGAACTTATAGATTTTTTAGCGCAAAAGTCTGTTCTTTTCGTCGGTAACTCCGGTGCAGGTAAGTCAACACTTTCTTCAAAGCTCATTGGCAAAGAGCTCAAGACAAGTTCCTTATCTAATGAGCAAGGAGTGCACACAACTTCAATATCCTCTTTATATGAATTACAAAATAATACAAAAATAATAGATTCACCAGGAATGCGAGATATTGAAATAAAAAATTATAGTAAAGATCAAATTATTAAAGGGTTTGATGAAATTCTCAAAGCGTCTATAGATTGTAAATTTACAAATTGTAACCATATTAACAACAAGGGATGCTGCGTAATTGAAAGTTTGGCTAATGGTCAAATTAGTCAAAGCAGATACAATAACTTCATTAAATTTAGAGATAATGAGTGACATAAACAAAAAAACACATTTTGGCTATCAAGAAGTTAACAAAATTGATAAGAGTAAGTATGTCGGAGAGGTTTTTACCTCAGTTGCTAAAAATTACGACATAATGAATGACGCAATGTCTTTTGGCATGCATAGATTATGGAAGAAAATCCTGGTTGAGCTAGCTGCTATTGGTGAAAAAGATACCATTTTGGATATAGCAAGTGGTACTGGGGATATTTCTAAATTGATATCAAAAGAATATCCAAAAACAAAAATTTTTATGAGTGATATTAATTATGAGATGCTAAATGAGGGCAGAAATAGAGCGATTGATGAAAGCTTTGATTCAAATTGTTCTTTTTGCCAACTTAGTGGTGAAAATTTGCCTTTTAAAGACTCTACATTTGATCTTATAACGGTTGGTTTTGGTTTAAGAAACTTCACGGACAAAGAAAAGGGTCTATCTGAAATGAAAAGATGTTTATCAAAAAACGGTAGGCTTTTGGTTTTAGAATTTTCAAAACCAGTTAATCCTTTGTTTTCAAAGTTATATGACTGGTATTCTTTTAATATTCTTCCTAAGCT
>Ga0209433_10000406_pt1 | contig 13168 bp, 9 predicted proteins | sample METZYME_5_50m_FD_187552 | JGI IMG/M metagenome (GOLD analysis project Ga0209433, IMG submission 187552) | Marine microbial communities from oxygen minimum zone in mesopelagic equatorial Pacific - METZYME_5_50m (SPAdes) (version 2) | ecosystem: Environmental > Aquatic > Marine > Oceanic | place...
GAAGATGTCTCAGATGTTGAGGTTGGAAAAAAATATGTTGCTTATCCTTGGATAGGATGTGGAAATTGCGACGAGTGTGCTAATGATAGAGAGCATTATTGCTCACCCCTAACAACAAAAAATTTAGGGATAAATGTAGATGGTGGTTATGCCGAATATGTTCTTGTGCCAGAATCAAAATATTTATTTGATGCCGGAGATACTCCAGACGAAGTAGCTGGAAGCTATGCATGCAGAGGTTTAACTGCATACAGCGCACTTAAGAAAGCAGATTTAATTGAAGGTCGAAACTCAGTTGTCATCATTAGTGCAGGAGGACTTGGATTGCTAGCACTTAAAATTATTCAAGCAGCATATTCTATAAATCCTATTGTTGTAGATATAGATGATGAAAAGCTTAAACTTGCAAAACAAGCTGGTGCTTCTGAAGTTATTAATTCAAGAGATGAAAACTTGCATGAAAAAATTGCTGAACATACAAATGGTGGTGCTACAAGTGTTATCGATTTTGTTGGAGCATCTGAAACTTATGAACTTGCATCTGGGATGTTTGGTATGAAAAGAGGTGGCACATATGTAATAGTCGGTTTGATTGGAGGAGAAACAAATCAGCAACTTCCAATGATTACTTTAACAGCAAGAACTATTAGAGGAGTTTATGTTGGTAGTCTTCAAGAAATGAGTGAATTAATGGATCTCGTAAAAAACAACAAAATCGATCATATAGATGTTGAAAAAAGAAATGTTTCTGAAGCTAATAAAACTTTAAATGACTTGAAAAATGGAAAAATTAATGGTCTAGTATGCCTTACTCATGATCATGAATAAAAAATATCTACTATATTCATTTCTATTTATAGCAAGTCTGTCAATGCACAGCTTTGCAGATCATCATGATCACTATAGCTTGCAAGAAGAGCACCTAACTGAATGTCAGGCTTGTGAGGAAAATGTTGAAATTAAAATTGCTTCAACAAAAAATAAAAGCAATTTCCTAAAAGAATCCCCCAAAACAAATCTAATCAATAGATTTGTAAGTCAAAAACATAAATCAAATTTATCAAGAGCTCCACCTTTAAATTAGTTAATTAATAAATTTTTTAACTAATTTTTCATAAAGGAGGAAACATGAAAAAATTTTTAAATGCAATTATTGTATTAATTGCATTCCATTCGAACAGTTTAATATCTCAAGAGGTAGAGGAAACCGTTGTTGTTACATCAGCATTAATTGATACATCACAAATTACAAATCCTCTATATGTTATTGATGGGCAGGATATAGCAGATGATGCAACAACTAGCTTAGGAGATGCCATAGATAGTTATCTTGGTGTTTCGATTGCTGATTACGGTGCTGCTGTAGGTCAGCCTATTATTAGAGGAATGTCAGGTCCAAGAGTAAAAATCCTTAAAAACGGTATGGTAAATCGTGACGTTTCAGGACTTGGCGTAGATCACTTAAATGATGTTGATTTAAATGATATAAGTCAATTAGAAATTGTTAAAGGTCCCTCTTCTTTGCTATATGCCAATGGAACTATTGGAGGAATCATAAATGTTGTCGATGAATGTATATCAGCTATTAACTATGAATTACCTGAACTTAAAGTTGGTTACGAGACTCAGTCAGTCAATGATGGAGATTCTAAGAATATTAATTACAAAAGTAATATCGGTGGATTCAACATTAATTTTGGACACAACAAAATAGATTTTGGAAATTACGATGTTCCATTTGGAGCAATATTACATGATGAAGATCACGATGAGCACGATGAGCATGATGAGCATGATGGACATGAAGAGGATGAGCATCATGAAGAAGATATGGGATTTATTAATAATTCTGATTATGCTGTTGAAGCTACAAAATTTGGAATTTCCAAAGTTGGAGATTGGGGTTATGTTGGTATTTCAGTTGATAATTTAGAAAGTGTCTATGGCATCCCTTTTCACGGCGACGAGCATGGAGATGAGCATGGTGATGATCATGAGGATCATGAGGATGAAGAGGAACATGAAGAACATGGTGATGAAAGAATTTTCTCAACTACTGATTCTGAGAGTACAACAATAAAAGGTTCATATAATGTAAATGGAAACATTGTTAATAACATAGACTTTACCTTCCGTAATTCTGATTACACCCTTACTGAAGCTCATGAAGAAGAAGAAGGTCATGATGATCATGGAGATGAAGAAGAGGAACATGCTCCAACAGTATTCGCTAATGAAGCGATTGAATACGGAGCAATTTTTGATATTTCTAATGAAAATCTATCACAAAAAGTTGCTATAAATTTTGTTGATGAAGACAACTCAATTGTTGGTGAAGAAGCTTTTATGAATCCAGCTAATAGTGAAGAATTTACAATCGGATACTACGCAAGTAAAGATTTTGGTTCATTCAATATGGATATGGGAATAAGAGTTGATCAAATTGAACGAACAGGAAGTGTAACTGACGAAGATCATGGCGATGTAGATCAATACAATATTGATGATTCAACTAATAGCTTTGCATTAAGTATTGGTCGTAATTTAAACGATAATCTAAATCTTAACGTTGGCTTCGCAAGTGTTGAGAGATTGCCCTCAGTTATAGAATTATTTATGAATGGTCCTCACATGGCGACAGGGAGATTTGAAGTTGGTGATCCTAACTTGAATAGCGAAACCTCAGAAAACTTTGATATAAGCTTAAATTATGAGAATGATGGGTTTTATGCATATGCTAGTTTCTTTATTACTGATGTTGATAACTACATTGCTCTCATCGACGAAGAAGAAGATCATCACATGGATGAAGATGAGCATCATGAAGACGAGGAAGATCATCATGAGGGTGAAGACGAACATCATGATGAAGATGATCATGATGAACATGAGCATGGTTATGGAAATCTAATTCACGCTAATTATGTCCAAGAAGATGCCGAATTTGATGGCTATGAGTTCGAGTTTGGTAAAGCTTTTGAAATGAATTCAGGCATTTTAGATCTTTCTTTTGGAAGAGATGTTGTAAATGCAGAATTCTCAGATGGACATTATGTTCCAAGAATCAATCCATCAAGAAACATTTACTCAATGTCTTATAGTACGAATGACTTGATTTTTAAGCTGCAACTAAAAGATGTGGATAAACAAAAAGAGATTGGTGAGGGCGAAACTGAAACTGATGCATATAAAATGTTAGATTTCAGAGTCACTAAAACATATAGCCTTGCTGATGATAGCGAATTGAGAATTTCACTTTTTGGAAGAAACTTACTTGATGAGGTTGCGAGAAATCATTCTTCTTTTGTTAAAGATGAAGTCCCCCTTCCAGGTAAAAATCTTGGAGTTAAATTTCAATTAACTTTTTGATTAATTTTTAGGTAAAAAATTTCACTGGCCCTTCAAGGGCCAGTGTCTTTTATAGACATAAAAATCTTTGTTATCTTTTCAAATAAAACTCTATAATCCTTTTTATGTTCAGTAGAAAAATATTTTTATATCTAATATTTTTCTCTTTTTTTAGTTTTGCAGATGATTTTGAAGAAACAGTTGTTACTGGTTCTTTAATAAAGAATGCTGAGAACGATTTATCTCCGATTCAAGAAATTAAAGAGAGAGATCTTAAGAATTTTAACATCACAAATATTGGTGAAATAAGTAAATATTTGAACGTCAGTTCAGGATCTAGATTTCAAACAAATGCACTTGAGGGAGAAGATCAAGGCATGTCATCAATTACCCTTAGAGGCTTAGATGCTTCCGCAACTTTATTACTATTAAATTCTAAAAGACATACTTTTTCAGGAACGCCATCCAATAACGGAAATAGTTATATAGATGCAAACATTGTTCCCGAAATTGCTATTGAAAAAATAGAAATTCTAAAGGAAGGCGCAACATCAATATATGGCTCAGATGCGATTGCTGGAGTTATTAATTTTCTTACATTTAAGGAATTTGAAGGATTCAGGGTCAAAGCCGGTAAACAGAGCACTATAAACTACAATCAAGATGATGATAATTTTGGTATCTTGTTTGGAACAAAAGTCCTAGATGGAAAACTTGTTATTGGCTTCAATGCACTTGAGAGGTCTGCTCTATCTGCAAGTGAAATTAATGGAATTGCTGAATTGGGACTAAGTGGTCTTGGTAAAACCTTTAAGGTCCTTGGTCCAGACACTGTCTCGTCTGGACTTTATGCTGGAGTTTATCCAAAAGTAAGTCAATTTGTTCCAGATCCAAATTGTGAAGAAAATGGTGGAGTTCTTGATGGAAGTTTTTGTAGATTTTTGTATGGAGAAAGATTCAATATTGTAAATGATGAGAGTCATCAAAAAATTTATTTGAATTTTTCAAAAGACACAGAGGTTTTAAAACATAATTTCCATTTCATATCATCTAAAGTTGACGTAAACGATAATCCTCAATCTCCTTCTTACCCTGCTCTTCCTTTTTTATCAAGAAACATTGAGCCTGGTGAAGGTGGGAGTCCTTTTAATGTTCCAGTTATTTGGTATGGCAGACCGCTTGGTTCAGAATTCAAATCACCCTACTCACCAAAAGATATTGATCAATTTAATATCAATTACAGTCTTTCTTTTATGGTCAATCAATTAACTAATGCTGAGATATCAATAAGTGTAAGTGAGCACTCTAACAACCATTATAGGCCTGATATTATTGATTCAAGATTTCTTGCTGCAATAAAAGGAAATGGTGGCCCTGATGGAAATCTCACTTGGAATATATTTGATTCAACTCAAAATACAAGATCTCTAATTGATTATGTTAGAGGCGCAGAAGATTCGTCAAAAGTGGCTGACCTTATTTCTTTAGATGGAATATTTAATAGGAAATTAAAAAATCTTAATTTAGCTTATGGGTTTCAACTAAATAAAGAAAGTTTAGATATTTATTATGATGAAGTTAGTAGAGCTGCGTTTGATAAGGATGGAAAGTTAATAAAAACAGCTGACCTTTTCTTTCTGGGAGGAGGAATTAATTTATCCAAATCACGGACTAGCAATGCTTTATTTTTTGAAATAGAAAAGAGCATTCAAGACGTTTTAGATTTAAGAATTGCAGCAAGATATGAATCTATGAAGAATGAATCATCATTCGATCCAAAGATTTCGTTGAAATATATGGTAGCTGATGATCTAACAATACGATTTTCAAAAGGAACTGCTTTTTCTGCACCATCAATGGCGCAAATGTACTCAAGTGAAATTAATCTTGGAAGCGTAAGAGACATTAATGATTCAGTTTTTGTAAGACAAGCTTCAACAGGTAATCCAAATTTGAAACCTGCTACCTCAACAAATTCAAATATTGGAATGATATTTCAAAGAAATGATCTAAGAATTAGCCTAGATTTTTGGAAGATAGAATATGAAGACAGAGTTGAGGTCGAGAGTGCTCAAGCAATATTATCTTCAAATCCATTTGGGCCAAGTATTACAAGAAATGAATTTGGTGATCTTATAGGGGTCACTACCACCTACTTCAATGAAGATAATACTTTGGTAAAGGGAACTGATTTGCAAATACAATATCTCATAAATTTGAAGCAGAGCGACCTATCTATAAATTTGATGGGCACAAACTTGTCAGACTTTAAAACTCCAAGCCTTACAAATCAAAACTTAATGATTAATCGTGTTGGAAAGTTTAATTTTGATACTCATACTTTTTCTTTACCAAAGAAAAGAATTAATTTCTTTATAAGCTGGAACTTCAAAGACTTAAGCATAAACTTAAACTCAAGATATTTAGATGGATATGTTAATGAAAGACCCATTACTGGATTGGGGCTAACTTATGGATACTCTAATCAAGTTAAATCTTTCCTTGTTCATGATATATCGCTGAACAAAAAACTTTTCATCTCGAGCGGTGATCTAGATTTAAGATTATATCTTTCAAATATATTCGATAAATCTGCTCCAAGACTATATGATGCACCTGATTTTAGTTTTGATACGAGATTGCATGATCCTAGGGGAAGAATTCTAGGATTTAATGTTGAGTATAATTTCTGATCTTTAAAAATTTAAAAATATGGATAACCTTACTAATTCTATTGATCAAGTAGTTCAAGAAAATGCTTTGCCACATGAATGGCCAAAGGAAGTACTTTCTGAGTTAAAAAACATCGAAGTAAAAAATAACAATAGAAGTGATTTAAGAAAAATTCCATTTGTGACTATCGATGGTAAAGATGCAAAGGATTTTGACGATGCAGTTTTTTGCGAAGCCAATAACGATGGCTTTGTTCTTCAAGTAGCTATAGCCGATGTAGCTGAGATTGTTGAAGCTAATTCATCTATTGACAAAGAAGCCCTATTAAGAGGAACTTCTATTTACTTCCCGAAAAAAGTAATTCCAATGCTGCCTGAAGAGATTTCAAATAACTTATGCTCATTAATTCCAAACAAGGATAGAAATGTTTTGGTATGTAAAATTAATTTTAGTAAAGAGGGAGAAATTAATTCATATGAATTCTCTGAGGCTGTAATAAACTCACATAAAAGATTTACTTACAATGAGGTGGAATTTATAAAGCAAAATAAAGATATCAATCTTAGCGAACAAATTCTTCATTCAATAAATGCCCTTGAGAAGCTAACAAAACAACTTCTTCTTAATAGATCAAAAAGGTATGCGCTTGAAATAGAATCTTCTGAACCAACTCTTTCTTTTGGAAATGAAGGCAATATTTCAGAAATATTTATTCCAAAAAGATTATTTGCACATCAAATGATTGAGGAAGCAATGATATCTGCAAATATCTGTGCTGCTAAATTCATAAAAAAGTATCTAGGTTTTGGTATTTATAGAATTCATGAAGAGCCTGAGCACTTAAAACTTGAAAACTTGAAAAAGTTCTTTTCTTTAAAAGGATTGTCAGCAAAATCTTTTTCAAATCCCTTAGAAATGATTAATAGATTCATTAAGCATGTTAATAAAGATGAAAAAAATAAAATAATGAATGTTTTAATTCTTCAATCTTTGAAGAGAGCATGCTATTCAACTAAAGATATTGGTCACTTTGGTCTTCAATTAAAAGAATATTCTCATTTTACTTCTCCAATAAGACGATACCCTGATTTAATATCTCATAGGCTTATAAAAAATGTTCTAAATCAAAAAAAACTTACTATAAACCAAGATGATCTTGAAATTATACTTAATGATCTGTCAGAGCTTGAGCAAAGGGCTGAAAGATCATCAAGACAAGTGATTCAACAACTTATATGTCATCACCTCGAAGGGTCTATTGGAGGTGAATTTTCTTCAATAGTTGTTGGAATTGCTGAATTTGGACTTTTTTGCGAGATTGAAAACTACTTCATATCAGGCCTAGTACATGTATCTGATTTAAGTCGTGATAGATATATTTTTGATAAAGAAGCAAATATACTAAAAGGTAAAAGAACGGGGAGAACTTTTAGAATCGGACAAAAAATAAGGGTTCAACTTGCTAATGTCATACCTGAAGAAAGAAAAATTGTTCTTATACCGAAATAGCAATGAATAAAAAAATTGATAATAAAAGGGTTGGTTTTCATAGCATTGAGAGTATTATCAAAAATAGTCCGCATAAAATTAAAAAATTATTTATACCTCAATCAAGGGATGATAAAAGAATCAATAATTTGATAGCCCTTGCTGAAAAAAATGGAATTAAGTATCAAGTTTCAAAAAAACTTAAACAGGAACCCGAAGCAGAAATAACAAATGAACATAATTTAAGCTTTCAGGATTTAAAAATATTCTTAGAGGAAAAAAATAACAAGAAATTAAATATATTAATTCTTGATAATATTATTGATCCAAGAAATCTTGGTGCATGTATAAGGTCAGCTGCAGTAGCTGATGTAGATGCCTTAATTATTAATAAACATCACTGTGCACCATTAAATGATGTTGCTCATTCAGTGTCATCAGGTGGTGCTGAATATGTGAGGATATTCTTTGTATCAAATCTTGTGAACTGCATTAAGTACCTAAAAGATTTAAATATTAGTATTTTTGGATTAAGTGAGCATTCCAAAATAGATTATGATCAGGCAGATTTTACTGAAAATACTGCTGTTATAATGGGATCTGAAGAGGATGGTATAAGAAAAAAAACACAAGAAAGTTGTGATTCAATGATAAGGCTTAGCAATAATAAAAATTTTAAAAGCTTTAATGTTTCTGTCGCAACTGGGATAATATTGTCTGAAATTGCGCGACAAAGAAAATGCTAAAACAAAGAACACTTAGAAACTCCATTAAAGCTGTGGGCATAGGTCTTCACACTGGCAAGAACATTAATTTAGAACTCATTCCATCGGATATCAACTCTGGAATAAATTTTATTAGAACTGATGTTGATAAAGAGCTTGTTATTCCAGCTATTGCCGAGAACGTTGGTGATACCAGCTTATCTACAGCATTAGTGAAAGATGGTGTAAAGATTTCAACCATTGAACATTTATTATCTGCAATTGCAGGTCTTGGAGTAGATAATTGCCTTATTAAAGTTGATGGGCCTGAAGTTCCAATTATGGATGGAAGCTCAAGTCCATTCGTTTTTTTGATTCAATCAGCTGGACTTGAAGATCAAGACGCATTAAAAAAATTTATAAAAGTAAAAAAGGAAGTATCTGTGACCAGAGATGATGCCTTTGCAAAAATAAAACCTTTTGATGGTTTTAAAGTTTCATTCAAGGTAGATTTTGATCATCCAGTACATAAAACATTGCCATCAGAGTCAGTTATTGATTTCTCATCAACATCTTTTGTTAAAGAGGTGTGTAGAGCAAGAACATTTGGATTGATGAGTGAAGCAGAAATGCTGAAATCTAGAAATCTTGCATTAGGAGCAAGTGTTTCAAATGCAATTGTTTTTGGTGATGATGAAATTCTAAATGATGAAGGTCTTAGATTTAATGATGAAATAGTTAAGCATAAAACATTAGATGCAATTGGTGACTTATATTTGTTAGGTGGAAACCTGATTGGCGAGTTCTCAGGATATAAATCAGGACACGAACTAAATAACAAACTTTTAAGAAAAATAATAGAAGATGATGATGCTTATGAAACTGTTGAATTTGAAAATTCTGAAAATGCCCCAATCTCTTATGTAAGGCCACCATTTGGGGATATAGAGTAGCTTTGACTTAAATTAGCGCAACATATAAAAATGTTAAATTTCTTTTCTAATATTTTCGGTTCGAAAAATGACAGAATTCTTAAAAGAATGATGTCATTGGTCAACTCAGCTAATAATCTGGAACAGGAATTAGCTGAAAAACCTGATTCGTATTTTTTAGATCTTAAAGATCAGCTGTTGAAAGAATACAGAGAAAATAATGATATGTATTCAATTCTGCCGCACGCTTTTGCGGCGGTGAGGGAAGCAAGTAAAAGAACTCTTGGTCTAAGACATTTTGATTCTCAAATGTTAGGTGGAATTTCTTTAGCAGAGGGCAATATTGCAGAAATGAAAACTGGTGAAGGAAAGACCTTGGTAGCCACTCTTCCAGTTTATCTTAATTACGTAATGGAGAATAAAGCTGTAATTGTCACAGTCAATGATTATTTGGCAAGAAGAGATGCAGAATGGATGAGGCCTGTGTATGAGTTTTTAGGACTTAAGGTTGGAATAGTTAATTCAAATCAGCAAGTAAAAGAAAAAATTTATGCATACAAGTCAGATGTAATTTATGCAACAAATAATGAACTTGGTTTTGATTATTTGAGAGATAACATGGCTAGATCAACTGAGGAAAGAGTTCAATGCTCGCTCGATTTTGCAATCGTTGATGAAGTTGATTCTATCTTAATTGATGAAGCAAGAACGCCTTTGATAATTTCTGGGCCTACTGCAGAAACCTCAGACTATTATCGACAAATTAGGAAGTTTATTCCTAACTTAAAAAAGCAAGATAGAGAAGGAACAGAAGAAGAACCTCTTCTAGATGAGGAGCGTGGTCATTATTTAATCGATGAAAAAAACAGAAGTATCGAGCTTACTGATGATGGTTATATTTTAGTAGAAGATTTATTAGAAGAAGCTAATATGCTTGGAGAATCAGATGGTCTCTATTCAGCGTCAAATCTAAAAATTATGAAATTTGTTCAGGCTACGCTTAGAGCAAATTTCTTGTTTCAAAAGAATGTTCATTATCTTGTGAGAAATAATGAAGTTCTTTTAATTGATGAACATACCGGAAGAACAATGCCAGGTAGAAGAATGAGTGATGGCGTTCATCAAGCTCTTGAGTGTAAAGAAAATGTTCCAATTCAAAGAGAATCACAAACATTAGCATCAACAACATTTCAAAACTTTTTCAGATTATTTAATAACTTATCAGGGATGACTGGTACTGCAGATACTGAAGCTGTTGAGTTTAAGCAAATTTATGGTCTAGATGTTGTAATCATTCCAACTAATGTTCCTATGATTAGAGATGATCTAAATGACTTGGTATTTCTTACAAAAAAAGCAAAATATATGGCATTGATTGAAGAAATTGAGTCACTTAGAGAAAAATCTGCTCCAATTTTAGTTGGAACAGTTTCGGTTGAATCATCAGAACAAGTATCAAAGTTCTTAAAAGAAAAAAATATCTCTCATCAAATTTTAAATGCTAAGCAACATGAAAGAGAGGCTGAAGTAATTGCAAATGCCGGCAAACCTGGAATGGTTACTATTGCTACAAATATGGCTGGAAGAGGAACAGATATTGTCTTAGGTGGAAGAAAAGATGATCAATCTGAGGAAGATTGGAAAAAAAATAATGAAATTGTTCTAAACGCAGGCGGTTTGCATATTTTAGGTACGGAAAGGCATGAATCTAGAAGGATCGATAACCAGTTAAGAGGTAGATCAGGAAGACAGGGCGATCCAGGTTATTCGAGATTCTTTTTATCTTTAGAGGATGACCTATTGAGGTTATTTATATCTGACAACAGAAGAGCGCTTTTTGAGAGAATTGGAATGGGTGATGATCATATTGAACATAAAATGCTCTCTAGAGGAATAGAAAACGCACAAAAAAGAATTGAGAATAGAAATTTTGATGCAAGAAAAAATCTTCTTGAATACGATGATGTATCTAATGATCAAAGACAAGCTGTATATTCATTACGTAATCAACTATTAGAAGAAGAAAATATTAGTAAAACTATAGATGAACTAATAAAGTCCGAGTTTAAAAGATTATCAAATCTTTATGTCCCTGAAGAATCTATAGAATCCCAATGGAGAACTGAAGAACTTCAAGAAGCGCTGTTAGTTAACTATGGAATTGAAAATGATATTCATGAAAGAGTTCAAAATGATAAGAAGTTAGTGCCAGAAACTATTGCTGATCTTATAATTAATAATTCATTTCAAGTTTATAAATCAAAATATGATTCCTTTGGAGAAACAAGACTTCTGCTCGAAAAACAAGTAATGTTGCAAGTATTAGATGTTCATTGGAAAGAACATCTTGCAGAAATAGATCATCTTAGAGGAAGTATTGGTTTAAGGGCATATGCTCAAAAAAATCCAAAAAATGAATTTAAACAAGAAGCTTATTCAATGTTTGAGTCTATGTTAGATGCTATTGATTCTGAAACAGTAAGAGCATTATTCTCAATAGATATTGTTTCAAAGGATCAACTTGAAGCTATTAAAAAGAAAGAAAAAGAAGATGCAGAAATGGTTTTAGAAAAAGCAGAAGTCCCTTTAGAGCATGATGATGTTAATAATCAAAATAATAATGCTGAACCCATTATCAGAGAGGGTGTAAAAGTTGGAAGAAACGAAATTATTTCAATCACAAATGGTACTGAAACTAAAGAAATGAAATATAAAAAGGCAAAGCCTTTAATTGACTCAGGTGAATGGAGAATTTCCTAAAGCTTTTTAGTCCTCATAAAAATCTTCAGACTTTACAGGCCTTGAAATAATATTTTCTTCATTTGCCCAGGATCCAAAATCAATCAATTTACACTTTTCAGAACAAAATGGCCTGTGTTCGTTTTGCTTGCTATTGGAGCATGGCTGCTCACATCGTGGGCATTTAATCATTGATATCAATACCTAGAAATTTTTGATGAATTTTTATCACCTGATTTTTTAGCTCATTTAATGAAGAATCATTATTAATAACTTCATCTGCAATGGATTTTCTTTGCTCGCTAGTAGCCTGATTTTTAATAATGTTCATAATGTCATCGTTTGTTTTATTATCTCTTTTGCTTGCTCTATTAATTTGATTTTCCTCTGAACATTCAACTACCAAAATTTTGTCATAAAAGTCTTGAGAATTTGTCTCATAAATTAAAGGTACCATTACAATTTTATAAATACTTTGAGAGTTTTTTATGAAATTAAAAATTTCTTCGCGGACTAACGGATGAATTATTGATTCGAGCGCTTCTTTTTTATTTTCATCTTTAAAAATTTCATCTCTGAGAAGAGCCCTATCAATATTATTATTTTTATCAATAAATTTATCTCCAAAATGCTCTACAAAAAGTTTTTTAGCACTTTTATTTTCGTCAAGAATATTTTTTGAAACATGGTCTGCATCTATTACATCAATACCTAGTTCAGTAAAGAAATTACCAACAACAGATTTTCCTGAGCCAATTCCACCAGTAAGACCAACAATCATTATTTAATTATAGACCTAGACATAAAAAAAGGCTCTCAGTAATTACTAAGAGCCTAAAATAAAAAAAAGCCTGACGATTTCCTACTCTCACACAGGGAGACCCTGCACTACCATTGGCGTTAACTCGTTTCACTTCTGAGTTCGAAATGGGATCAGGTGGTACCAAGTTGCTATTGTCATCAGGCAAACTGGTATGTAACTTTACAATCACTGAAATTAATGAAAATTCATGAGAACCTTCTTAAGGTTACATGATCAAGCCTCACGAGTTATTAGTACAAGTTAGCTCAACGCCTCACAACGCTTACACATCTTGCCTATCAACGTCATAGTCTATGACGACTCTTTAGGAGACATAAAGTCTCTGGGAGATATCATCTTGGGAGAGGCTTCCCGCTTATATGCTTTCAGCGGTTATCCTTTCCGAACATAGCTACCCGGCAATGCCACTGGCGTGACAACCGGAACACCAGAGGTTCGTCCAATCCGGTCCTCTCGTACTA
>Ga0209433_10000407_pt1 | contig 13160 bp, 12 predicted proteins | sample METZYME_5_50m_FD_187552 | JGI IMG/M metagenome (GOLD analysis project Ga0209433, IMG submission 187552) | Marine microbial communities from oxygen minimum zone in mesopelagic equatorial Pacific - METZYME_5_50m (SPAdes) (version 2) | ecosystem: Environmental > Aquatic > Marine > Oceanic | place...
AAGTCTAAGCTCGCAAGTTTAAGAAGGAAAGCTGTAAGAATTATCAAAAAACAAAAACTTGATAAGTTATATAGAGAATTACGAAAAGCTCGAAAAAATAAATAATACTTCTTAAGTCTTGAGAATCGCGTTCATGTAGGAATTGAACGATAGATTTTTTTTATTAAAACTTTTTCTCTTGAGCTGCACATTTCCCGTTTGCATAGATCTCAACTTTTGGATTTTTACCTCTTGTGCCATCCTTTTTTTTCAACCATATATCGCCAAAAATCTGTCCTTTACCTGTAAACCAATTAAAAGTATTGGTAATTTTATAAACCTGAACATCGTATTCAGGAAATAGAGGATGTGTTTCATCAGTGCTCATTAGATGTGTTACTGTAATGCCAGTTTCTTTATTTTGAACACTCCATGAAGCATCCTCATTGACCCACATAGGAGATGGTTCTAAAGTATGAGTCAAAGACTTAAATTCTTCATTTTTTGAATCGACTTCCCAATATTGCACAACGTACAATGGACTTTTTTGCCAGTCTTCTTCTGCAAAATTTGTTTTTGCCCTTCTCAATAAAAATAATGATTGTTGAGTTTGCCTTGCTAAATTTTTAAAAAGATCGATTCCTTCTGCGAGATAAGTCTTCTTTATATCTTTATATGTAACTGAAAAGTCTCCATCAAGTTCACATAAAATCTTTGAACTCTCTGAGTATACATTAACTGAAAGTGTTAAAAAAAATATAAAGATGGATGATTTCATAATTGCAAAGCGGAATTTCATGATAAATTCCGCTTCACGTATTTACTAATCAGCGTAGTCTAGTCCTTTTTCTTTTTGGACTTCACGTTTATTTGGATTAACTGACTCCCTAAAAGGAACATCAACAACCTCAGCGGCAACAGGCTCTCCTGAAGTTTCAGAATATTCATCAGGCAGCCTTACTTGTAATTTAGTTCCAATTTCAGACATGTTCCATGGAACCCATGCTAGTGCAATATTGGTTTCAAGTTCAGGCGACCACCAAGGTGATGTTATGTAACCAACGTCTTGACCATCAGTATCGGCAATAAGCCAAAAATCAGGAGCATAATCAGTTATTTCTTTGCCGCCAAGAGTAATTCCAACCATTTTCATTTTAAATGGAGCATCACCAGCATCAATTACAGCACGCTGTCTTTCGAGCTCTTCTTTACCAATATAATCTGCAGTTTTATTACGTGGTACTTGGTAAGCTAAGTTTACTTGAAAAGGTGAAGTCTCGTGATCAAGATCTTGGCCCCATGACAAAATACCGGCTGCAATTCTTCTATGATGAGCTGGAGCAATAACCATTAATCCAAATTCTTCACCAGCTTCTAAAACTCCATTCCATACCAATTCAGCATTTTCATGTGCATCTCTTACATATATTTCATAGCCTTTCTCACCAGTAAATCCCGTTTGACTGATTACACAATCGGCACCACCAATTTTTGTTTCCATTAATCCATAATAAGGAATTTCTCTTAGTTCTTCGCCAGCAAGTTTTGCCATTAGATCCTCTGATAACGGACCTTGTATTTGAAGCGGACACACATCAATTTCGTCAATGATTACATCAAATTGTTTTGCAACATTTACTCCTTGTAACCAAAGTAAAAGATCGCTATCAGAAATTGAAAACCAAAATTCATCTTCAGAAAGTCGAAGTAAAACTGGGTCATTTAAAATTCCACCTTTGTCATTGCATAGTATTGCGTACTTACCATTACCTGGTTCAATTTTGGTTGCATCTCTTGTAATAACAAAATCTGTAAAAGCCTCAGCATCAGGACCCTTAACTCTTATTTGTCTCTCAACTGCAACGTTCCACATGGTTACTCTATTTACCAGAGCATCATATTCAACCATTGCACCACCATCTTCAGGCTTTACATAGCCTCTTGGATGATATATTCGGTTATATATAGTAGCTCTCCAACATCCTGCCTCATGAGACAAATGCCAAAATGGAGATTTTCTTACTCTAGTTGAAATCAAAAGCTCAGTTGGTGTTCTGCCACTTTGTCTAAGATTGTATGGAACTACCCGATCACTTTGATCAACGCTAGGATGGTTTGGATGTGTCATATTACCCCTCCGTAAATTGATGACAAATATAAATTATCATTCGATTAAACGACATTTTTATATGTTTGTAAATCGTTTTTTTTAAAAGAAAAAAGGTCGATTTTGTTTGATAAAAATCGACCTTTTGCGTGAGTTATTTTATAAGCTATATCTTATAGAAAAACTTGTATTTCGACCTGGCATTAAATACTCATCTGCAGTTCCAGCAGCTTGTCCAGCAATTGTTGGAAAGTCCCAATATTTAATATCTGTTAGGTTTCTTACACCAAGTTTTAAATTAACTTTTTCAGTTAGATCAAAGCTTAAGTAAGTATCTAATGAAACTCGACCAGCTGTACCTTGAGCAGGAGAACATTGACCTCCTCTGCCACATACAGGACTTAAATTAGATCGACTTGATTCCATTAGAGTGGATACAGTATTCCATCTCAATCTTCCACTATCAGAAACCCATGCAAGCGAGACTTTAGCATGATCTGGTGAAAGAGAACTCAAGTAATCATCGCCTTCTTTACCATCATTTAAACTAATGCCGACTGAGGCTGAAAGATTATCATTAAATACTGTTTTAGATTCAAACTCTATGCCATCTGTCTCAACAGAGCCAAGATTTTGATATTGAACTTGCAGAACTCCCTGAATTGGTGGGAAAAGAAATTCATAAGCAATGAAGTCTTTGTAATCATTTTTATAATAAGCCAGTGACCATGATGTATTTGTTAAAGATCCTCTTAAACCTACTTCAAATCCTTCACTGGTCTCAGCAGTGATGTTTGGATTGGGAATTATCGTATACATTTGCGCTAGGTTTGTATAAGTATTGTATGCCTCATCAAAATTAGGATTTCTGTATCCTTCTGCATATTGCATAAATACTGACATATCCTCTGATATGTCTCTTATCAAACCAACTTTCATTGATACTTGACTATCACTTCTTGGTTTAACTTCATGACCAAAAATGTTATTTCTTGCGTGCAATGCATCTGATTTAGCTTTTTGATCATATGAGTCATAACGAGCACCCAAAACAACAGTAGTTCTATCATTCAAATAAATTCTGTCGTTGATAAATATGGCTTCTCGAGTTACTTCACTATCTGGAAAACGTTTATGAGGATAGAGAGTATTTGCTAGTGTTTTGTTCACCACTCCAGTAATAAGATTAACTTCTGTTTTATCATTATTTCTTGAATATTCTGCTGTTTCGCTTTCAACACCATAAACAATATTATGATTACCTATAACTTTGATCATCTCTAAAGAAAATCCTGATACTTCCTGATTGAAATCATAATCGCTGTATTCAGATGTTGGAACGAAAGATGGTATTGGAGGACCAAAGGCTGGCATTACCATTATTGCCTTATTTTTTGAAGTAGTGGTCCTCTGATCAGTGGTTTGTGAAAAAGACCTTATTACCCCACTATCAAAGAAAGTATTACTCCCCTCAAATTCATAAGTTAATGATAGTCTCTCTCTAGTAAGATTATCTAGCCCGACTGAGGAAGAGACATTTTCTACTTGCATGTTTGAGGCACTGAAGCCACTACCTAGATCAGTAAGAAGATTATATTCTGAATCAGACTCTTGATTATCAAATGTCATGTTTATTGATGATCCATTATTAAGTGATATTTTTAGCTTTGCCAAAACACTATCCTGCTCACCATCCATTGGATTTAAAGTTTCAGTTGCGTCATCGTGCACTTCCATTTCATTCATATCTCTGGAGCTAACTTGTAATAACGCTTCTATGTTATTTCTTACCATTGCGCCAAGGACAGTAACTTTTTCCTGACTGTTAACATCTTGAGAACTTAAAGTAGCAGAAAGATATGATTTAGAATCATCTACTAAATCGGATGCATCCTTTGTTGTGTATGCTATTGTTCCAGCCAATCCATCTGATCCATATAGGGATGAACTAGGCCCTTTAAGGATCTCAACCCTTTTTAAGAGTTCAGTATCAACTAAATCCCTACCATATCCTCCACTTTGATATGCGTCACCGGTTCTAAAACCATCAATGAATATATTTACTCTATTGTTGCCCACTCCTCTTATGACAACATCAGAGTTTCTTGACCTACCTGATGAGATATCTTTTGGAACAGTAACGCCAATTGTATTTTCTAATAGTTGTGAAACATCTGTAACTAATCTTGCTTCAATTTCTTCTTGAGATACTACCGCAACAGATCCAACCACTTCATCAATTGGAACAGGTTGTTTTGAACTAACAGTAACAACCTCTTCAACTTCATCAGAATTGTCTTGTGCGTTAACAATTGGAAATGCAAAAAATACCCCTAAGATCATTATTGTTTTTATATTTTTCATAATTTATCCTTGTATTTTTATTAACATTAAATGAGAATGAGAATGATTATCATTTAGTTTGCTTAAAAAATCAATTATGAGTATATTTCAATCATATAAAAGCTATGCATTTCTGCCTCTATTTTTGGCTTTTTTTTCTGGGATCACTTATGCCTGTAATAAGGCATCAGATGTGTCCAGAATTACAGTTGCAGGAGGTTCAATTACAGAAATTATTTATGCTTTAGGGGAAGAAGAAAAACTAATTGCAGTTGACATTACATCAAATTTTCCAAAAGAAGCAACTGAACTCCCCTCTATTGGCTATGTAAGAGCTTTATCTGCAGAAGGAGTTCTCTCTTTATCTCCGTCACTTATTTTGGGAGAAAATGATATGGGGCCTGCTGCTGTAATGGAACAACTAGCAAGAGTCGGCATTGATATAAAAATAATTCCTGAGGAAAACACTGCTACTGGAATTGTTGATAAAGTTTCTTGTATAGCTGATATTTTGGATATGGCAGAAGCTGATAAAAACTTAGTTCTTACGAAATTAGATAATGAAGTAAATGACTTGAAAAATATAGTAGATGAAAATAAAAATGATCCCAAGAAAGTAATGTTTATTTTGGGAATGGAAAGTGGCTCTCCTACTGTTGGTGGTATTGGTACATCTGCTGATGGTTTCATTAAAATGACTGGGGGAATTAATGTTATGGATTCATTTGAAGGGTGGAAACCAGTTTCAACTGAGTCCATTATTGAGGCGAGTCCAGATTTTATAATAATTTCAAACAGAGGCTTATCATCATTTAAAACTGTAGAGAAGCTTGGCCAACATCCTACATTGGTATTCACTCCAGCCTCAAAAGAAAATAATATTATTGCAATGGATGGTATGGCTATGCTTGGATTTGGACCTAGAACAATTACTTCTGCAAAAGAAGTAGCTCTAAGGTATGCATCTGACAATGAATAGAATTCTTTCTTCTATAACTTTAAATAGACTGCATATTTCGCCATCACAGCTATTTAAGTTAAATTTTTTTGTATTTTTAAGCGCCTTATGTTTTTTAATCGCATGTGTAAATGGAAGTATTGCCGTAAATCTGTCTGACTTTCTTTCAGGTGAAATTTCAGAGCTAACTAAAATAGTATTGCTTGAAATTAGACTTCCAAGAGTAATTTTAGCAGCACTAGTTGGTGCGAGTCTTGGAATTTCAGGTGCTGCTCTTCAGGGTCTATTTAGAAATCCTTTGGCTGATCCAGGTTTAATTGGTGTTTCTGCAGGTGCTGCATTGGGTGCTACTTTGGTTATCGTTCTTGGATCAAAATTTTTAAGTGGTTTTATGCTTGGATCTTTCCTTTTACCACTTGGTGCAATTTCAGGTGCAATGCTTGTAATTATGATGCTATATCTGCTCACGAGAGGATTTGGATATCAAGGAGTAACTTATATGTTGCTTGTTGGTATTGCTGTAAATGCAATTGCAGGTGTTGGTATTGGAATACTTACATTTATAAGTACTGATTCTGAGTTGAGGGGTTTAACATTCTGGACGATGGGTAGTTTTGGTGGAGTCACATGGCCACTTCTAATTCCAGCAATTTTAATAATATTGATATCTGTCACATCGATGATGACTGTATCTAGAAATCTCGATCTTATTCAGCTAGGAGAACCTGAAGCATATAGATTAGGGGTAGATGTTAAAAGATTAAAATATAAAATTATTCTTTCATGTGCGGCGGCAGTAGGTGCAAGCGTATCCTTGTCTGGGATGATAGGATTTGTTGGATTAGTTGTTCCACATTTAGTCAGATTATTTGGTGGTGTAAATCATAATTATCTTTTGCCAGGATCTGCCTTTATTGGAGCCGCACTTATGATTACTGCAGATATGTTATCAAGAACTATGATTCAGCCAGCAGAATTACCGGTAGGATTGATTACGAGTGCGATTGGATCACCTTTCTTTCTATGGTTAATCTTTAGAATCAAAAGATCATGAGTATTCAGGCAAATTCAATAGATATAAATTTAAATAATAGATCAATTCTTAAAGATGTTTCGTTGTCTGTTGAACAAGGTGAAATATTATCTGTAATAGGCCCAAATGGCGCTGGAAAATCAACACTTCTAAAATCACTTGCTGGTGACATTAAACCTTCCGAAGGTGAGATAAGTTATGACAGAAAAAATATTGATGAAATAAATATTCAAGAAAGAGCATTTACTAGAAGTGTAATGTCTCAGTTGCAAGCAATCGCTTTTGATTTCTCGGTGAAAGAGATAATTGAGATGGGTTGGGTTAGTAGAGGAGAAAGTACATATGCCAAGGAATTTGAGGATGCTGTTATGGAAGTTGTTATTAAATGTGGTGTGAAAAGCTTAATAAATAGAAACTTTAATACCCTCTCCGGTGGTGAACAAAGAAGGATCCATTTTGCAAGAACGCTTCTTCAACTATGGAGACCATCTAACTCAGATGATCCCAAATATTTATTATTAGATGAGCCAACAGCCAATCTTGATCTTACATATGAAGTAAAACTTTTAAATATTGTTAAAGAGGCTGCGAGTGAGGGAGCTGGAGTTATGTTAGTTCTTCATGACTTAAATTTAGCTGCTAAGTTTTCTGATAAGATAGCTCTACTAAATAAAGGCAGTGTCGTAAAAACCGGAACTCCTAAAGAGGTTTTAAATCCTGATATTTTGTCTCAGGTATATGATATTGATATTAAGGTTCAGGAAGATCCGCTATTTATTACTTATTATTAAAAAATGTTTAAGAGAAAAAAATATGAATTAGAAGCAGTAAATCTTTATAGATCAACTAATGCAGCTATTTTATCCACTATGTCAAAAAAATATGAGGGGTACCCATTTGGGAGTTTTATCACTTATGTTTCAGACAAAAATAGAACTCTTTTAATGTATACAAGTGATATTGCTCAGCACACAAAAAACCTTAAAACTAATTCGAAAGCTTGTGTAACTCTTTTTAAACTCGATACAGAATATGACAAACAGAATAGCTCTAGGTTAACCCTTATGGGAGATTTAAAAGATGTTCCTGTTGATGATCTAGATGAGTGTCAAGAGAGGTTTATAAAATTTTTACCCGAAAGCAAAAAATATTCTTCAATGCATGACTTCAAATTTTATAAATTAGAGATCTCGAGAATTAGGTGGATTGGAGGATTTGGTGACATAGCATGGCTTAATCCAAAAAACTGGCAAGACGATCTTCCAAGGTGGGCTAAAAATGAAAAAATGATGATTGATCATATGAATGATGACCATGCAAATGTTCTTCAGTCCGCTCTTCATGCTCAACATGGTATTAAAGATAAGAATGTTTCTATGATTGCCCTTACTATTGATGGCTATTATGTAAAGTCAAAAGAAAATTTATACTTTATCTCTTTTGACGCTCCAGTTTTTAAGCCAATCGATTATAGGAAGGTTCTAGTAAAACAAGCAAAAGACTACAGATCATTTGAGTTATAGAATAATGAAAATGAATTTTAAATTTTTAGGTATATTTATTTTCATACTTATTCTAAATAAGTCTCATGCCGAAGAAATGATTTTTGGTGAAGAAAAAATAGCTCCTGGAATAGAAATTATTTTTGAGGCTGCGCCCAAAGACTCTATTTATCCAAACAATTATTTTCTTGCAGAGTCTGAAACAGATATTCACATTGAGATGTTAATAACATGGGATGATGAAAGTCCTACAGGATCTCCAGTTGGAGGATTTATTCCTTACTTAAATGTTGAAGCAATTATTGAAAACGAAAACGGTAATTCAAAAACAGTAAAGCTTACTCCTCATTTGAATATTACTGATAATTTTCATTATGCTCAAAATTTAAAATTACCTGGAGATATAGACGATTCATATAATGTTTCAATTTCAATAAGTCCACCATCTGGCATCGAGTTAGGAATTCATCACGATTGGAAAGAAAAATATGGATACCTGTTAACAAAAAAAGTTTTTACTTACGATAATCTCTCTTTCAAAGAAATTGCTCTTAAAAGTAGAAGATAGTCTATAAATGCTGTTCTAGGAATAAAATCACTGCTTGCTGATAAAGATCTCTGTTTTCTTTTTTCCTGTAGCCATGTCCTTCATTGAGTGCATTCATATACCAAACTGTTTTATTTGCTTCTCTTAAAGAATTTACGATTTGTTCAGACTCTGTAACTGGAACCCTAGGATCATTTTCACCTTGTGCAACGAACATCGGTACATCAATTTTTTCTACATTATTGTTTGGACTAATCTTCTCTAAGAATTCTCTCATTTCAGGATCTCTTTCATCGCCGTATTCAACTCTTCTTAGATCTCTTCTATAGTCCTGTGTGTTTGTTAAAAAGGTAACAAAATTTGAAATTCCTACTATATCTATAGCTGCTTTTAGTCTTTCACTATAATTAACAGCACTTGCCAGAACCATGTATCCACCGTAAGAGCCACCATAAACAGCTATTCTGGATGAATCTAAATTAGGTTGTTTTTCAATCCAATCAATTAGTGCTCCAATATCTTTGACAGAATCCTCTCGACTAAACCCGTTGTCTAAACCAAGATATGTTTTTCCATATCCCTCACTTCCTCTTACATTTGGAGTAATTACTGCTGCATCAAGTTGATTGATCCATAATTGAAAGGTGCTACTAAATCTTGGTCTGGACTGACCCTCAGGCCCACCATGAATGTATATGATAACTGGTAAGGGTTCTTTGCTATCTTTTGCATATACGAATGCGGGCACATCTAATCCATCAAATGACTTGTAGCTTATGAGCTTTGGACTTACAAACGAAGTTGTATCGAGTCCACCAACTTCTGAATTTGTCCATTTTGTTAGCTTGCCATATTTCAATGAATTATTTCTCAACTCTAATGTATAACTTTCAGATGGACTCATGTATGTATTAATAGAAAGTCCAAGCAAATCAGCTTTTTCGTTAAATTGAATTCCTCCAACAATGCCTATAGGAATACTTGATACTTTTTTATATTTGAAGGTACTAGTGTTTAGGAGATAAAGAGAGCTATATCCATTCTCATTAACTGTAAATGCTGCTCTTTTTCCATCCTTTGAAATAGTAAATCCATCAACATCCCATCTAATATTCTTTGTTATTAATGTAGTTTCATTAGTTCTTAGATTTTTATGAGCTAAATTATTAAACTCGCCATATTCATCAGTAACGAAGAATACTCCAGAAGAATCTTTATCAAAACTTAAGCCACTATTAACAGACTTTGTACTCAAATCTCCCAGAATTAATTTTTTTTCTTTGGTGGCAGTATCAACAATATATACTCTTGAATTTGTGATAGAAATATAATTTTGTATCAATACTTTTGAATTGTCTGCAGACCAGTCGATAGGCCCCCATGATGTTCCATCTGGTGACTCTAATAAAATTTCAGCTAATTCAGGACTATTCACTTTCATCATCCAAACATCATTTGAAGCACCATTTCTGCGATTGCTTCTATAAGCAATCATCTCTCCGCTGTTATCCCAAAGAGGACCTCCGTTTCTAGAATCTCCATCGGTAAGCATGTCATACGAACCGTCAATTGGATTTAATTTAAAGATTTGTGCATTTTCGCTTCCACCTGAATCCATCGTAAAAGCAATTAAATTTCCATTAGGTTGTCTTCTTACAGAACCTATCGGTTCATCAAAGTATGTAATTTGATTTCTTGCACCATTTGGTTGTTCAACAAGATGAAGTTGGCTTACATTTCCAAATCCAGTTGATATATAGAGCTTCTGCCCAGAAATATCAAATCCTCTAAAAGGTGCAGACCTTACGCTCTGAAATCTCTTTAAGTCATCTTTAAGCTTTTGAGGTATCTCTGGAATATCCTCTAAGATAAGATTTCCATTGTTAGCAATAGACGTAACAACTTGTGAATTTATGTTCAATGACAAAAAACTCAATATAAAAAACTTAACGTAAGACTTCATAGCTTTTCCTAATTTATTTTTTGCAATTGTAACAAATTGATATAACTAATTTTTAAAATTTTTTGCAGAGAGTTTGAAAAAAAACTACATTAGCGTTATTATCATCACTAAATTATATATTGTATTATAAATTTCATGAATATATAAATGTTCTTTTATTCATAGGAGAAATAATGAGAAAAGCAACACCCGCAGAATTTAATGATTGGCAAGAAGAAGAGCTTAATTGGTGGGCTAAAAGGCAACTTAATTTTGTTGCGATAGCAACACTGGTTCAATTATCTGCATTAGGATTCATGTTGATGTCATTTTATCTGCTATCTATAGCATTCTCTTAATATTTCAAACTAATCATATGAGCGCTCAAGGGTCATCAATATCAATTCCAAAAGTCCCTGCCCCTTTTGCAACTTTTCTTTTAAGGATACCTTTGTCAGTGATGTTCTTGCAGCAAGGACTCAGTAAGTTTCCTGTTAATGAAGCTACAGCTGAGGCTTTTGGATTGCCTTTTATTGTTTGGTGGTTCGTTGCTTACGGTGAAGTTGGCTCAGCAATTGGTTTAATTGTCGGTGGTGTCTTTGGCATTATCTTTACTAAGGGGCTTATAAGCAGCTTAGCCGATTTGTTGACAAGATTTAGTGGAATAACAATGACCTGTGTTGTTACAGGTGTTATATGGATAATGATGCCTAGTAGTTTTATGGACGTAATTTTAAAAGACTATCTTCATGTTAGCCTCTACGTTGGAGGTCTTTATTTTGCATTAAGAGGAAATGCAAAATATGGTTTTTAATTCTTGCCTAAATAAAAATAATTGTCTTAGCATTTTGCCGATATAATAAATTATATGTTTAAACTAAAAATAAATTTAATTCTAGCTATTTTTTTATTTCAAGTTCCGCTTGTGTTGAGTGGAAATGAAATCCAAGCTAGTGATAACGAAATATTGTTAAGAGTCCATAAAACACCAACCTGTGGTTGCTGCAAAAAATGGATAGAACATCTAAAAGAGAGTGGAATAAAGTCATACACTTTAGATCATGAGAATTCAGAATTAGAAAATATAAAAGAAACATTTAACATAAAACCTAAATATAGATCTTGTCATACTGGCGTTTCGTCAGACGGTTATATTTTTGAAGGTCACATACCCAGTGAATTCATTTCTAGGTTTCTTTCAGAAAATCATACAGATGCAATTGGCCTTTCAGTTCCTGGGATGCCGCTAGGATCACCTGGTATGGAAGTTGGTAATCGTTTTATGCCTTACGACGTACTAATTCTTTTTAAAGATGGAACGAGTCAGGTATACGCAGAAGTAAGATAAATTATTAATTAACTATAGTTAATTCTTCTAAAATATTTTCTGCGTTCTCTAATTTATCCAATATCCATAAAAAGTATCTTGAATCTACAGAGATGGTTCTTGCTTCAGGAATATACTTATAATCAGCAATGATTGTTTCAAGCATTCCATCAAAAGCAAGGCCAACAAGTTCAAAATCAGAATTTATCGTTGCTGATCCTGAATTACCATTAGTGATATCTAATGTTGAAAGAAAATTGACAGGCACTGAGTTAATTGGTTCGTAGTAATATTTGCCATAGTCTTTTTCATTAATAAGATTCAATAATTTTTTGCTAGCATTAAATGGTTTTTTACCTGAGTGCTTCTGAGGAATACCTTCTAGCCTTGTAAATGGATCATAGGTTAAACCATCCTTCAATGATACTCCTTTCACATTTCCATATGTTACTCTCAATGTTCCATTAGCATCTGCGTAAAGCTGCTTATTGGATGATTTGTAATATTGTTTTAACAGACCTATAAATTTTGATTTTAGCAGTTGTCTTTTTGCCCCCCTCTCTTCTGATTCTTTTTCGTATTTCATAGATTCATCAAAGGTCTCCTTTGCAAAAAGGACGAGAGGATCATTAGAGTTATTTAGTTCATCAAGACTCATTGTCATCATTTTTAAGAAACTCTCAGAGTTTCTATATTGTGTTGAGTATATTTCGTCAACTTTATTAAGTATTGCTTTCTCAGATTCATCTAATTTGAGAATTTTGCTGTATACAGTCCTTCTTAAAGAAGAATCTATATCTTTATAAACCATTAATCTATCTATAAACATAGCTTGATCTACTCTTGGATCAAAAGAGTAATTTAGACTCTTAATTCTATTAGTCATTCTCTCTTGATCTCTATCTTGATAACCAGGCTTTCTATCAGCATCAATTTTTTCTCTTTCAACAGCATTCCTGTAAAGTATTTTTGCCTGAGAAATTAAAGAAGAATTTCCGTAGTATCTTCTTGCTATTGCCTTTTCTTGATCCTGATTAATTAAATCAAGTAATTCGCTAAAATAATCTTTATCTTCATCAGATGCTTCATTTTTAACAAATTGTAAAAATTCATTCCATTTAATTTTTTCAGTTTCAAGTAGTTTAAAGTTATTTGCGCCGTCTATCTGACCAGATATTTTTTTGTAGTAGTTTTCGTAACCACTTTTTAAACCACGATATTTAAGCTTTGAGCCATCATTGGAATTAGTATTCTCCTCCATAAGCTCAATACCCCGTTTTAAAAATTTTACAGTTTCATGAAATCCAATTTCTAAATCCCATTCAATTTCATTAAAAGTAATTGTTCTATTTGTTCTACCTGGATAACCAACAACCATAACGAAATCGTTATCATCTAAGCCCTTAGCAGAGACTTTTAAAA
>Ga0209433_10000409_pt1 | contig 13144 bp, 7 predicted proteins | sample METZYME_5_50m_FD_187552 | JGI IMG/M metagenome (GOLD analysis project Ga0209433, IMG submission 187552) | Marine microbial communities from oxygen minimum zone in mesopelagic equatorial Pacific - METZYME_5_50m (SPAdes) (version 2) | ecosystem: Environmental > Aquatic > Marine > Oceanic | place...
TTTCAGGTTCAACATTTACAGGGCCGGTCAAATTTAACCAAGGTTTAAGTGGTTCCTTAACAAAAATAGAGTCCGGTTTAAGTTATTTGGTAGCAGGGCCAAACGTAACAATCGCATCCGCATCAAATGGACAGGTTACGATATCATCATCAGCAGCTGATATTGCAGCGGCTTCTTTTGTAACGTTTGGCGTATCAGAAGATCTGAGCAACGAAAGAGTGATCACCGCCGGGAGAGGTATTGAGATCGATACTACTGTTGCGAATCAGGTTAAACTGCATGCTGATAGACAAAAAGTTAATTTTAACGTAACAGGTCCACAGTCGGCAGGAAGTTCAATAGCGATTCCTGGTGTGGACTTTTCTTTAGGGTCGTATGCTGATAAGCATATCGACATTTTTATTAACGGCGTGCTAATGACCTCAGGTTCTTCTGAAGATTATACACTCACTGGGAACACCAATGGGCTAACCGTTAATTTCGCTTTGACATACGACGATAAGATCACTGTTCTTATTCAATAATAAGGACGACAACATACTTATAAGTGAATTTTCGCGTATGCATTTAAGGAAGGAAGAGAGTTGTACGAGACATCTGATTTAGCTATTGCTGCCTATTTAATGCTGCATGATTTTAAGCTTGTAGACGCCAGTCGACTGCCGACTGGAAAGTTTAGATTTGTGTTTGAAGATCCAGAGCAAAAGGCAAAATCAAAAGCTGTTGAGTTTATATCTTCTGATTGTAGCAAGTTCGACACACACATCAAAAACTTAAAAAAGTTACTTTACTAGTCGAGTTTGTTATTCTTATAGAATAGCGTCGATTAGGAGGCCCAGTGTCAGGCATACTAGATAAAAAGAAAAGAATACTTGATTTTATCATTACAGAAGAAGGGCGAAACCAGGCCGCGAACGGAGAGCTTAGAGTTCATTACGCATCGTTTAGCGACATTGGTGCATTCTACACAGAAAAGTCAGGATCTTATGCAGAAGACATATCTGACAGGATTTGTTTTGAAGTTAACGTAAAACCTCAGGACAAACTTGTTTTAGAAAACCCACCTGTCTTCGCTTCGGATAGAATAGCGAAGCAACCATCGCTTAAGCCTTTTCAAACAAAAGACTTCAAAATAAACGGAACAAACATTGCAAGAGCAGCTTCTGACGGAAAGAAATTAACACAAGTTCTTACAGGTTCTGAAATCACCAACTTAGCTGATAGTATCTGCAGCTCTTTAAGCCAAAACTTTAAAGACATGCAAATTATTGGTACTTTTGATCCTTTTGATGACTCCTCTGACTTCGAAATATTTCCTGAGTCTAAGACATTTACCTATCAGGAGTTTTCTTCTAGAAGGTACGGAAGAAGAGTAAGATCTACAGTAGATCCTCGGTACTGCGAAAGCCTATTTCAGGATGAAAGATTGGCACACCTGCCTAACTTCATGTATCTTCCACCTGTTAATAAGTTGTCTAGCGGAGAGAATGAACCTCTAGGCAGGTACGACAACTTTAACAAAAAACCTATAGGCGGCTTAAGAGGTTTGATGGGTAGGTTAGCTGGAAAAGATTATGTAGAGTTTGACTTTGAAGAGACATCTAGAGAAAACAACGTTCTAATTCAACCGATAGAATTTAGGAAAGATGGAATTAAGAAGCTAGCAATTGTAGATTTTGGAGAATTTCAAGACGGTGATCCTGAGTCTCCCGGAAAAAGAGTGTTTTTTGTAGGTAAAATCTATGCAGACTCTCAAGGAAACAGCACTTACATCAATATTTTTACTGTGATAATGGACTAGACATGAGAATCATATCAAGATACAGGCCTAGAAGAAAGGTTGCTAAAAAGAAACCTGAAAAGTCTGTCAAAGATTTTTACGATATTATCGTCATTGGAGACAGAGAAGAAAGGGCAGACTTGGTAGATATCGAAGAGATACCTGGATCCAGAAAAGCTGGTGAGTCTGTCTTAGATGCAAAAGGTCAATTCTTGTATGAGGTTGATTTTCTAATTGATGCAGAAGATGCGATTGCAGAGTCTGTCACTGCTGTCGAAATAGCTTTTTTTAGAGAACACCCAAGAAAAAGATCCAAAGTTTATGGTGCTTCTCAAAATGATGTGAGACAAAAGTTTAAAAGAAAAAAGAAGAGAAGGGCAAAGAAAAAAGACACAGATACATCTGTAACTAGATTCAGACGAGAAAAGCCTATAGCCAGAGCATTTGTATCTCTAGGGGAAGAGTTTAAAGAAGCTGCTCAGCTTAAGTCTCATCTAGAAAGAATTAATGCTTCTCTTGAAAAGGTTAACGATATCGTACCAAGAGAAGTGATCTCTGTAAGAACCTCGGTGCCAAATCAAGACGCCCAGTCTAGAAATGTAAGTGTGAAGAAGACTGAACGGCTTGTTTCTTCTGACACACATATCTTTAAAGTAAAAACAGCGTCAGGCGTTCCAACATTTACCCCGATTTCACATTCTCCGTCACCGGTTTCTAAAAAGTCTGCCCTTAAAAACATTCAGAAAGGCGGCCTAAGTCCACTCAAACTAGGTGATACAATGCACCCCATTGCACCTCATTTTCTTTCTTCGTCTAGAGATTCTAGTCCTATGCAGACTCCTAAGAAGAAAAGAGCACACAAAAAAGTTAGAAAGTCTTCTTACAAATCACTAAAAAGAACAAAGTCGGCACTAAGCTCTAAGCTAGCTGCGAAAAGAATAGTTCAGCATAATAGGGCAATCGAAGCTCAGAGGTCATTTATAAGCAAGCTTGAAAGAAAAAAAGAAAAAATTAAAGAAGAGCTGGGTGAAATCAAGTTTGAAACTAAAATGATTGCATACAGTGCTGACTTAGGTATTAGAATTAGAAACGCCGGCGACAAGGAATTTCTGACGATGGGTGTCAGGCTTATTCACAACAAAAACACCCCGGGTCGGGCAAGATTTTTTAAGATAAACCATAAAGATCAACTTGATGAAATTTTAACACCTGACGAGGCTCCTGAAATTTCAGCAGGGGTCATAGGAAAAAAGCCTAACGAAGTAAGGCTAATGATTAATCAGAATGACGATATTGCAAATTCAGTCAACATATTAAGAAGAAAAATTTCAGAAGATGAATCAGATCCTGAGTCTAGATTTCAAGAGATAGCTAGCGTTGCAGTTCACTCTGAAACAGGTGCAGCTTCTTACATTGATACTGGTGTTACAAATGTCCATCCTGTATCCTATGAATATAGAGCTGTACCAGTAGGACCAACAGGATCAGAATCACCTGAGCACACGGCTTCTGTGGTTGTAAAGGGTGTTAAGCCTATAGGAAGTGCAGCTGCAAGATACGCAGACCCAGATGGAAATATTGCCTTGTCTGCTATAAACAAGTATGATAGAATTGGAATTACAGTTGAATCTATTCCAGATGATGTAGTGGCAATTAGGCTTTTCAAAGAAGATCTAGTTTCAGACTCATTTTTTAGCAAAAGTGAAAAACGATACAGTCCAGTCATACCTCCGGAGGCAAAAACAGGAATTATAGAGGTAGGAAAAGGTGTAACATCAGTATTTGTAGAAGACACAGATGTTGTTCCTGATAGAACGTATCGTTATAAATGTGTGCTTAGAAGGTTGCGGCAACCTGAAATTGAAGGAAACGAAGAAGAAATTATTCACTACATTAAGCCTAGAGTTCGAACGCCTATTGAAGCGTCAATTGAGAACGTAAAGACAGATAGAGTTGGTGATAGAACAGAAGTCAAGTTTAATCTGGTTGCAGAGTTTAGTGATCCTGGGTTGGAACTATTGGGTGATATATTTGCAGCATCAGGTGTATCAGGCAACTTCATTGAAGACATAAAGAAAAATAGAGACCAGTTTAAAGACGTCGCAGCGTTCTTGGTAAACAGGGTAGATTTATATACAGGTAGAGTAGTTCAGCTTGGAATATTTGCCCCCGGAGAATTTCACGATAACATAGCACTTCAGAAGAGAGTCAGATCATATCTCATTCCGGGAAGAAAATATAGATACATTGCTAAGCTATCTTTAAGGCCTCCTGAAGCATTTTTCAAAAACGCGGTCACAAGCATTGATGTTCAAAACAAAGGCTTGTTAGACTTAAGTGAAACAGATCGATACGAAGTTTTAGCCCAAAGATTCCTGTCGGGATTTGGAGCAACAAGCGGATTGGCTAGCGATTCTGAGCTAAAAAACATGTCAGAAAAAGGGCTTTTAGGGCAGTTTGAGTTAGGAAAGACAGGTATTGAGCTTGACGAAATTGTCCAAACTCCTAGAAAGCCAGTTTCATTCGTAGATGCAAAAGTTATGCCTAGAAAGAGAGACAATCTTGTCATGTGGCGAATAGAAGGAGACCCGTTTGAAATTAACATGTATGTTGTCGTGTTAAATTTTAAGGGTTCTAGAGGTGTTGTAGGTACAGTTCCAGCTACTAAGTCATCTGTTAACTTCTTTAGAGACAAGATGTATTATCGTGAGCTAGGAAATCTTTCATATGACATATACCCAGTGTACAACACTATGAAAATTGGCAAACCTATTAAGACAAATCTAATATCTAGAAGAAGAGAAGTTTCTGATGAGCTTTTAGATAGAATGATGTCAAGAAAGATAGAAAAGGAGACAGCAGACAATGAGCGCTAACGCACCCTTTTACGGCTTAACTCCTTTCGAATATCATCAAAGAAAAAAGCAAAAAGAGCAAGAAATTCGTGATCAAATTTCTGACAAAGCAGCTTTTTACCGTTCATCTGACGGAGGTGGACTTAGCACAGCGGCCGCAGGCTTTAAAGCCCTAGGTGATGCCGCTGAAGAAATTAAAGCTTTAGACGGAGCTGATCTAAGAACAGGTGCTGAAAAAGCACAAGCCCAGCAGCAAGAAATGATGCAGCAGGCACAAAATATGATGGCTGCGATGATGGCTCCTCAAGAAGAAGAGGCAATTCAAGTCGATGGAATCAGTTCGGGATTTGCAGAGCCTGAACCTAGTGAGAAAGAATTTCAAGACCAAACAGCTGTTGAGGTTGACATTGACACAATCGACGACTTGCATGATCTGTCTATGTCTGCCCTGAGACCCGAAATTATTGCGAAGTTTGTAGGATGCTTCGGACATGACTCAGCAGCAGGTGAAGGGATAGGAAGTTATAAGTTTAAAGACTTGCTCGAAGCAAACATTCTCAGAGATCAGCTGGCAGACGATGTCTATAGAAGAGCTTATGATCACATATCAGAAAAACAACCTGACATAATTGACAAAGCTGCAGAAAGAGCAGATGAAGTGTTTCAATCCACTCAACAAGAAGTAGACTCTTTATCATCTTATAGAAGTATGATAAACGAGACACTTAGTTCGTTAGACTTGCAAGAATGTGGAGAGGAGATTGGTGAAGCAATCTCAGAAATAGCATCTAGCTTCTTACAAGACGAAGATACTAGTATCGAGAAACTACCCGTCAATTTAGAAGAATTAGTGACTCAGTCTTTAAACGTTGGCAGGTCAGTAGATCAGTACTTTTCCAACAGCAAACTGTATTTCGGAGTAATAGCTTCTATATACGAGACATTGTCTGGATATTCTTCACACATGTCAAGCAGACAGACTACAGGGGGTCCTTTTCATTTTCGGATATCCTCTAGGACAAAATACTCATCAAGCTTGATTAAGTCTAGACAAAAAGTACAGACTTCTAAAGTGTCAAAGTCTGTTGTAAAAAAAGGTGCAAGCGCAATTGTTCCAAGCTTTAGCTCAAACAAAGCCACATCAGAGCTGCAGCATTTGTTGTGCCTGTTAAGCAACGAAATGATCATTTCTGGCGGTATTATGCGCCTTGTAGGCACCGAACTTGGAAACAAATACGGCGTTACTACTGATAACCCAACGTCAGGAGTTTTTGGATTAGATATGGGCCTGATTTATGGGGCTAATGCCATAGACATTCCGGCAATTTCTCCTAAAAAAGGCTCTTTGGCTGACTTTATTACAATAGAAGATGTAGATTCTAGTAGGACAGTTTTGCCTTTTGAAGTAAATGACGTGACTGTAGGCAATAAAAAGTACTTAGCGGGTTCAAAATATATTGTAGAAGGTCCAGCAAGACAAATCGATAAAAACTTTGCGGACCCATTAGGAAAATTTGTCAGAAATTTTGACGGAGAAGCGAAAAGCGCTGCTTCTTACTTTAATGAGCTTATGGGTCTAGACGAATCAACACTTCTTGCCCCTCAAGGCCTATTAATAAGAATTCTAGAAGATGTGGGAATGATATGTCTTGAGGCATCAAAGCCTATTGAACAAGTAGACAGAAACGTAATTAAGTCCGCTACTAAGTTGACACTTTCAAGCCAAACTAAAACCCATGACCCAGGCGGAAGTGTTGCACATGTTCCAAGGCACAATATGAACTCTGCTGAACTGTTAAATCTTTTAGAAATTGTGAGTGAGGAAGAAGAGCAGCCTGATTATAGAGCCACTATACATCAAGAAATACTGGGCAACATAGACAGTACAATTAGCAGTGTGTTTAGATCACGAAATAGCTTTCAACATACTGTCACGGAAAGATGGCCTCTAACTATGATAATGAGAAATCAAATTGGTGCACAAGACGTAATACCAATAGGAACTTTTTCGAACGCTAAATTTCAGGTTAGCTCAGAAGGTGAGATTGAGTCTGTTCATAAAATGATTTTGACTACTGTTGATGAAATAATGTCCGAAGCACAATCATTTGCAGGAAGAAAAGGATCCCAGGCATCGTATAAAAACTCAGATGGATTTACTGCATATTCTGGACTAGACTATTCTGCTATTCTTTCTATTGTCTACTACCTTTACCACTGGCTTATCAAGGATCTGTACAATTTTAAGTTTATAAAAGCTTCACACGGAGGACCGTTTAGAAGATCGATTCAGTTAAACAGACAAAAGAATAAAATAGTTTCTGATTCACTAACAGCAATACTAAGCACATATAAAGAGGGTGGAGATTTTGAAGACCTTTTCGATGACGACCAGAACTCTTTAGCTGTTGAAGGAATTTCTTCTACAACTAGAATTGGCAAAAGCCTGACAATGGGCAAAATTATTGACGTAATAGAAGGACTTAAGAGGCATAGGTCTTTTCTTAAGTGTAATGTAGCTGCTTTATCTGCTATCTCTCGAAACATAAGGCAAAAAAGTGAAGCATTGACAGCGTTTCAAATAGAAGCAAGAGAAGTCATAACAGGTAAAGTAAAGTTAGCTAACGTCAAAAATAAAAAGCTGTCTGCGTTTTGCAATTTAATAAACCAGCCGATTGGAAAAGAAGCACTTAGAGGGTTAACGTCAATGCAGGCCAATAATACAGCAGCGTCTATGATTAGAATGACTCCTTCGCAAGAAATAGAAAAGCGTCAAACTAGATTTGTGATGACTCCGGGTCTTGTAGAGGCTCTTAGAGTATTTAATGACAGTAAAGAAATAAAACAGTCTGAAGGTGTTATTTGTGTAGGGCTTCCAAACGGAATGATTGACAATCTGAGAATGAGTGTTGTTAACACTATTGAAAGAAAGAATGAGTCAAGTGATCTAGGAAAGCTAAAAATTAGGTTTAGCAGAGACAATGAGCTTTATTCTTCTTTAGAATTTAGAGATGTAGAGGTTCCTTTTGATGCTAGTATATACTTGATGCCTGATTCTTATGACGGTATTCTGTCTGATGAAGATCAGGAAGATGCTGAGTCAAAAAAGAAAAATCCGGATCCTATGCGAGATATGATTAACAAGACAATGTTCTACAGGATGGAGTCAGGAGTAATACTTGAGAAGTTATCCGGACAAGAAATAATTGATAATAGCAATGAAAACATTTACACAGTTCTTAAAAATCACGTCATTAGTGACCTTATGAGAATTAGTATAGACACAGCTATGGGCGTGGATATTAATGAGTGTGACCTTAAAAAGTATGAAGACTTAAACAGTGCACATATTTCTAGCCAAGGTTTGAGCTTAATACAGACTGTCTCAAAACAAAAAGATCTTAAGATTTTAAGGGCTAACTCTTCTTCTATAAAAAATGTCATGACTGAACTAGAGATTGATGAAAACACACGATTTTATGAAATGAAGTCTGGATTTGCAGGTCAGATTGCGCTACGAAGGTTATCGGACTACGATGTGTGCGACATAAAGCGTGCAGGTCAGTCATGTCTTTACACAGCAGAGCTAGATAGGCATAGAATTTTGGGGACGTCTATGTTTGATAGAATTTTTTATGTGCCAATTAGAAGTAGAGATTTTAGAATTGACCATTCAGAGGGTTTATTTTATGAAAGAAGAAGATTTCTGCGCGGTCGTCTTTCATCCAGAAGGTTTGATCTGTCAGGATATGTGTGTGATGTGAGGGTGTCCTAATGTCTAAAGAAAGTTTTTTGTCCAGAGAGGTATTTTTAACACAGTTTCCATCTGTCCCACGCGTTAAAGCAAGGTTTGTGTATAATTTCTTTACGCCTGATGAATCAACTATGCGCGCAGAAAGATATGGTTCTAGAACTATTGAGCCTAGACCTGTAGACACGGGTACTGCTGATGCCATAGATAGAAGAGCACTTCAGAAAAAAGTTGCAAGATATGTTTTGTTAGAGTTTAGAGGAAACAGGCGAGGCCTTTTTAGAGAGTTTGACAACGAAGCCAGAACAGGATTAGTTTCTCAAAATAGAAGAAACTTAAACTTAGAGTCACATGTGACAACTAGTTTCTTTTCATCAGCAAGGTTTCAGGATCAAGCGGCAAGAGAAAAAATCATTAAGCAGGTATTAAGGCTAGCAGAGATTGCTGAGGTAGACTTAGATCCATCCAATGAAATATCACAATCAGATATATCAGATGCTGTCGACGCAGTGACTGGTGATTACATATCAAAAGATGATCTTTTAGAGCTAGTTCACGATGAAGTTTTCAAGAAGGTAAAGTTTGCAAATGAAGTTGAGTCCGTGCCATCTAGACAATATGATGACGCCCAAACATTTAAGACAACTATGCAAATTGATACCCGATTCATTGCTGATATTTACAGTGTTAATAACTGCAAGATGAATAGAGGTACAAAAGGCCTAGCTTATATGGGAAAAATCAAAGCTAGGCAGAGAAATGCTCGAAGCGTGTCGACATCTGCAATTAATATGAACGTTGACTACGAACCTTCAATAAGGGTTATTAATGAAGTAGAAGAAGTTGATGAGCATGTATTGCCTAAAATGGCATCAGTCGGCTATGTAATTACAAAAAGCAAAATTGTTAATGGTCAAAAGGTGTTGTTGGAAAATTTTTACGTGGACGGAGTGCACATAACTCAGTTTCTGGACCCAAAAGTCGCATACGGGCAGACATATGTTTACGAAGTATCAACAGTTACACTTGTTGAAATGACAATTGATGTAGATGAAGAGGAAGAAGAGCCGAGTATCAGATTTGTTAGATTTTTAGTTCAAAGCAATCCGTCTCGGGATGTAAAGATTATGTGTGTAGAGAGTGAAGCTCCTCCGCCTCCTGATTCTATATTTTATCGATACGACTATGACAGAGACAGCCTCGTTGTAGACTGGAGACACCCAATTACTTCACAAAGAGATGTAAAAGGATTTCAAGTTTTTAGGCGAAAAACGATTAATGACCCGTTCCAGCTAATCCAGCAATATGATTTTGATGATTCGATGATAAAGTACCCCATAGCTGAAAGTCCTTCTGGTAATCTAGTAAAAAAGACAAAGTATCCCGTCATGTCTTACGAAGACAATGAATTTGATAGATCATCAAAATATATTTACACAATTTGTTCTATCGATGCACACGGTTATCTTTCAAACTACGGAACGCAGACAGAAGTTAAATTTGATAGAAACAACAACAAAATTAGATTAAGAAATATAAGCCAGCCCGGAGCGCCAAGACAGTACCCCAATATGTTTATAAGCCCAACAGAAGCACAAAACATAGATGGCGTTCGTTTAACTGAAGACGTCATGCGTGATAGCATGCACACAAAGATGAGAGTATATTTTGATCCTGAATATCATAGGGTAGGCAACCATAGAACAGGCGATCTTAAGCACTTGGCGTCTGAAGACGACGGCGGTGTGTATAAGTTTGAAGTTCTAAACTTGGACAGACAAAAAAGCAAGACGTTGACAATTAAACTAAAGAACAGACGATTTAGTAGATATCGACGTCGACGACCCATGCGAAGATAATAAATATGGCTACATGCACAAACAAGAGATCAATCGATTTACCGTAAACGTCAGTAGGGTTATATTTAATTGAAGAAATGTAGGAGAACAGCACTATGGGCTTTTTAGACCACTCCACCAACAACATTATTGTTGATGCAGTCTTAACAGATACAGGAAGAGAATTTTTGGCAGCTAACAAAGGCGACTTTAAGATCGCTTTTTTCTCACTTTCTGATGATGAAGTAGATTACACTATCATTGAAAAGTTTGGCAGGTCTGTCGGAAAAGAAAAAATTATTAAGAACACGCCTATTTTTGAGGCGCAAACTGTCGGAACTATCGCACAAAAACATAGGATGCTTAGTTTACCTGACCCATCTATTGTGAGGTTGCCTACAGTGACAATTGAAGGTACAGCAGGCCTATCAGGAAACACTGTGTCTTTTAATACTAGTAGCAACACTTCTAGGAGGGTTGTTTTTGAGCAGACAATTGAAGGTGAGACTCGAATTCCAGACGGTGTTTCTGATACTTCCTTTACAGTTGAAGTACCCGATCGTTTCGTTTCAGTTTCTGAGCGAACACCCTTCAATATTGAGGCGTCCACCAGAATTGCTTCATACACAGTTCAGTCTGGTGTACCGAATGAGAAAAACGGCGCTCGCGTAGAGTTCGCGCTAGCACTTCAGCCCGGGCTTGATGACACAGTTTTTCAAACATACGGAAATCAAGGTAACAAGAACACAATTACAGCAGTTGTGGCGATCATCGGCGATCAGTCTGGTTACAGAAAAGATTTTAGCATTACAATTACAAGACCGAGCTCATAATAAGAGGAACAAATGGCACAACTAACAGGCGGTAGTTTTAAGCGAATATCTCCAGAAGATATCAAGGTGAGAAGATCTGCCTTGAATCAACTGGTAGACGTCATTCAGGAAGACGTTTCAGGATCAACAACACGTAGAGCATATCAAGTTTTTGTAACGGGCGGTGTGGGGCCAGGTGTAACATCATCCTTGTATCAAACAGTGTACGATCAGGACTTTACACTTCAGACTGCCAACCCCATATTCGACATGACTATTGGTCTGTATGAAAGCGGATCTACTGTCACCAATTGCTCGACAGGTATCGACTCTGCCGGCAAGCTTCTGTTCCCATCTCAGTCTCTAATGATGAGAGAAAAGGTTGACATTTATAAGCAGTATGCAAAAGTTTTGTTAGGTGATGCCGACTCAACATTTAGCTCTCCTTTTGGAGACCCTGCAGCTTCAAACAGGATTGACGAAGCTCTTTTTGTGTCGTTTAAGCGGCTTTTTGCCAGAGACAAGATTAAAAAAGAAACTTTTGCAATGCGTTTTTACGAAACAGGTTCAATGACCATGCACGAAGTGAAGGGTCAGTCTGATCGTGAAACTCTAGCAGTTACTTCTACATCTGGTTCAATGATTTTTACCGATATCGGTGCTGCCACCAATACACAGCGTACTTTTGGGGGTGATGTTGCTGCCATTGTATCAGCTACTGACACTTCACGAAGAGTTGGTCTAATCTTTTATGACCACGGTACATGTGTTTTTGACATGTCAAAGATCATATCAGGTTCACAACATGTATATGGCACTATTGATGCCATGAATGAAGGAACAGGAAAATCAGGAAAGCCAGTCGGCACCATGATGATCGGTGGCGGCATTAATAACTTTGATGCACCTACGACAGCAGCATCTCTGGCAGCTGTTAATAACGGATCACCAGACAAAAATACTGATGCAGTTAGGGCGAAATACATTCCTGACCTGCTAGTTTCAGCTTCTATTGACCAAATTTTGGACCATTTTGCGACCTGTAGATTTCAGTCAGGAACTCTAACAGCAATGACTTTCCAAAATGTAACTACAATTAACAGTACGCTTATTTTCTGTAGAGCTACTGCTGATGAATTTAACTATTCTACCAACCCAACGTTCACAAACTCCTCCGGAAGAATTCGTGTTGTTGATCAAGGGCAGGAAGACACCCAGAGGTCTTTTACGTTTCCGACCACGGTGGGCCTCCACGATGAGTTTGGTAACCTGTTAGCGGTCGCAAAGCTTTCAAGACCGATTGAGAAAAATGACGAGCGAGATGTGACGTTTAGAGTTCGGTTAGACTTCTAAAGAAGTGAGGGCTCATGGCCATTGTACCGATCACTAAGGACAATCTGGAAAGATTTAAGCTACAGACTAGTCCGAAAAGAACTTTAATTTCTAGCTCTAACGGGTTAACAGGGTCTATTGCCGTATTTGGAAGAACTTCTCCTAGAGAAAAAGACGCTTTTCCGCCGGCAGACTTTACCAGTGCATTTGATTCATCGACAATTGAGCAGTCTAGGCTAGATGCAGTTCAAAAAATACAAAAATCAGTATTTGATGGCGATCAGTCGATCAATATTTCAGGTAGCATGGAGGCTTACTTAACAGCAGTAAACAAAGCACCTCAGTCCGCAGTTAAGTCTAAGAGAGTTGAGGTCACTAGATTCGAGCCTTCTCATAAGTTTACCAAAGACACCATGCGAAAAAACGTTGTCAAGAACGTTTTGTTTCCTAGGTACAGAACTCTTTACAAGTCTTGCGAATGGGGCTATCCCAACTACCACACTCTTAACTTTTTTACTGGAAGTACAGTAAGCAATAAGAGCTGCTTAATTTATCCGTGTGCAAAAGAGACGGCACAGACAAACGCTGTTGATGATTTTCCTTACACACCTGGAAACACGTTCACATTTGAGTTTTGGATCAACCCAAGGTACACAACAGACCGCCCCACAAACGGTCCGGGCGGAAATGATACCGATGCACACTATCATGCAGGAACGATCATGCATTTGTCGTCGTCTTACTGCATATCGCTAGTATCAGGTAGCTCAATAGAC
>Ga0209433_10000410_pt1 | contig 13143 bp, 11 predicted proteins | sample METZYME_5_50m_FD_187552 | JGI IMG/M metagenome (GOLD analysis project Ga0209433, IMG submission 187552) | Marine microbial communities from oxygen minimum zone in mesopelagic equatorial Pacific - METZYME_5_50m (SPAdes) (version 2) | ecosystem: Environmental > Aquatic > Marine > Oceanic | place...
GAATACCACTATTAATCGAAGAAAATTCTTCACAATCAATACCCGAGCAATTTACTAAGAAGTATCAAGCCAGTCAAACAATCGCTTTATATGAGCGCGCGTTTAGGACTCATCGAGCAGCTCAAAATTAATTAATAATTTTCGATAACTGCTTTTTTAATTGCTGAGAGATCAAACTGAGATAAAAGAGGAATGATTTCTTTAATTACTAATTGTAATGAATTCACATCTTTTGGCTTAGCTAAGAATTCCTTAGGAATGATTTTAGAAATTTCATTTAAATTCGTTCCAATAATTGGAATCTCATAATTTAATGCTTGATGAATTAAATAAAGATTTTCTTCTTTTAGATAGGGAATGATTAAGCATTTAGCGTCCCGAAATTTATAATTAATAATTTCAGATGAATCATCTATCTCAATTTTAATTTTATTTTCCAAACCATTTAATTTTATTAATTCCTTCAGCATAGATTCTTGACTACCTTTGCCAATAATCTCTAGCTTTTCATTCATATTGATCCATGATCGAATCAGAAAATCAAATCCACTATTATCTTCTAAAGGGCCAACAGAAATTATTTCCCCTTTTCTTGATGATTGTAATTTTTCGCTATTGATCACGAAGATATTTTTGAATTGCAAATGAAATCTTTTCTACTTCTGCAAGAGGCTCTAAGCCAGGACGGGGATTTTCAATTTTTGAAATTTTTAATTTATTTTTTTTAGCAAGCAGACTAACTACTCCAACTTGCTTTGATATTACTAGGTTATTCATAGTTGATCTTATTTTTTTTGAGCCAAACCACCTTCTATATTTTGGACTTTCTATTTGAATTAAATATGTTTTTCCTTGTGTTGAAAGTGACTCAAAGACTAGATTTGCACTATCAGGAGTAACAAATTTTAAAGACGATTCACATAGACTTGTATAAAACGATTCATCATTAGGATAATCGATATTAATAAATATTGCATTTGTAAAATTTTTTAATTGATCTTCAATTTGAATATTTAATGATCGAGGTGTACGTCTTGAGTTAAAGATAATAAATTCATGATTTGGATGTATGTTTAAAATATATTCTAATTGATACAAAACTACCTTTTCATCAAATTTATAATGTTTGCTTTTACCTCCGATAGCGATAATTGCTTTTTTGTCATCAGAGGGAGTGAAGGAGGTTGAAGCAAGCGCTCCTTGATATGTAATGACATTATTTTGAGTTTTTTGTTTAATGAAATCGTGTTCTGGAGCACAAATTAAATCAAAAGCAGACATATTTCTTGAGGGGCGCATAACTGCAATAGAAACTGAATCTAATCCTAAAGTTTCTTTAATAAATTTTTGTGAACTAAGAATTTTAGGATAAACAGTGTGACCTGCTCCTATGAGAACAATGGGAAAATTTTCATCATTATCTTTTTCCAGTTCAGATTGAAGAACGTTAGTAACTTGCTCTTTTTTATCACAGTCAATTGAAGATAAAGAAAACCTAGCTTCTTTTTGAATTTGCGTTAATAAAGCATCAACTTGTTTAAGATGACCAGTTATCGAATCTTTAAACCAAAAAATATGCATTAAGCTATCTCTCTTTTATAATTGAAAACTACACCTAGAAATTCATTGTATAGAAATATTTATTCATCATAGAGTAATTCATGTTTTTAATATATTTTTTTACTATTAGACATACTAGTATTTTTATTGTGAAATCTTTTATGGAAAATGGTAAAAATATCTATAAAATTCTTGAAGATTAAATACTCATGAAAGACATCAACCAAATTGCAATTGATCTGATTTCACAATATGGTGAGGATGCTGAATCAATTGCTATGCTGAGAGCTGCTGAGTATGCTGCCAATCTAAATACTGAGGAATGGGCTATTTGGGAGACTGTTTTAAAAGAGATTAAAAATATTTCAGATAGTTCCAGCAAACAATAGCATTAACTCCAGGGGAGCAAGCGGGCATGGCCGGCCCGCTCTAATTGGTTTTAGGGAAAATTTTAGAGGAAAATTTTAACCAACATATCTCTAAGACAAGTCGATTAACAAAAAGTTCATACATATTTAATTTTAATTTAGAGATAAGAGTTATATCTAAAAAATTATTTTTTACGGGATATAAAAAAGCAGAATATTAATAGTGCAATAGTTGGAATAGCATATGCGGTTATTACCAAAATTTTATCAATCATTATTCAGTATCCTGAGGCTCTTGAATCCGGTCTTCTAGTATCTCCATACCCGTAGATTAAATCATTTTTAATTTCAAGGCTTTCCAAAGCAGTTCTTGGGCCTGTAATCATTATTTTCTGACCAAAAGACTCAATTTTTTTTGCATGATTTATATCAAATCCTCTTTCTAGAAATAATATATCAGGATCCCATTGATGATGTATTCTTGGAACAACTGTTGCATCAGATATTTCCATATCAAAAACAAGCGTATTTAAAAGAAATTGCAAGACTGCAGTAATAATTACTGATCCTCCCGGAGATCCTGTTGCGATAATTGGATTTGAATCTTTAAAAACTAAAGTGGGAGTCATTGAGCTTAAGGGTCTTTTGAATGGCTCAATTTTATTTGCCTCTCCTCCCAGCAATCCAAATTGATTAGGAACTCCTGGTGCTGATACAAAATCATCCATTTCGTTATTCATAATAATACCAGTTCCATTAATAACTACACCTGAGCCATAGCCTGAGTTGAGTGTATAGGTATTTGTTACAACATTTCCAAAGCTATCGGCCACGGAAAAATGAGTTGTATCTTCACTTTCATATGGAATTAATTTTCCAGGAAGGATTTCAGAGGAGGGGGTAATCTTATTTAATCTTATTTTTTTAAAAATAGCCTTAGCATAATCTTTACTTATTAGTGTAGAAGTTGGTACTTCAAAAAAATCGGGATCAGCTAAATATTTTGATCTATCTGCATAGGCAAATTTCATAACTTCGGATAGTAAAGATGCATATGCAGCTGAATTATGCCCAAGCTCATCTAAATTAAAATTTTCTAAAATATTTAGCATTTGGATGATGTGAATTCCACCTGATGATGGCGGAGCCATTGTAACTATTTCATATTCTTTAAAATTTCCTTTCAATGGTTCTCGCCAAACAGGACGATAATCTTTAAGGTCTTTAAGGCTAATCAGACCCTTTCTGTTTTTCATATCCGAGACAATTTTATCTGCAACTTCACCTCCGTAAAAACCATTTACACCTTTTTTAGAAATAATTTTTAAAGTCTCAGCAAGCTCTAGTTGAAACAATCTTTTATTCATCTGCACAGGGAAGTCTTTATAAAATATTTTTTTAAAATTTTTATAGTTACTTAATTTTTTATACCTTTTATTTAAAGCATCAACCATAAATGGAGACATAATAAAGCCTTCCTCAGCTAATTTAATTGCGGGCTCAAGAAGAGTTTTCCATGGCAGACTGCCAAATTTTTTGTGCACTTCCCACATTCCATAAACGGTCCCAGGAACACCTATTGAAAGAATTCCTTCTCTTGCTCTTTTTTTGTTAACCGTACCGTCATCATTTAGATACATATCTTTGCTTGCCAAAGCTGGAGCTTTTTCTCTGTAATCTATGCTTAAAGTTTTATTGGTTTTTTCATCATACATAACCATGAATCCACCACCACCGATATTTCCAGCTCTCGGTAAAACAACAGCTAAAGTAAACGCTACAGCTATTGAAGCATCATATGCATTTCCTCCATCTTTTAGAATTTGAGCTCCTACACTCGAAGCAAGATAGTGTTGAGATACAACCATCCCATTTTTATAAACCTCTGGGTGAACAATAGAACTAGAATTAAAAATTGATGCATGTACAAAGAAAGGAAAAAATAATACAGTTAAGTAGATTTGTTTTATCTTCATGTCAGTAATCCACCATCAACTCTTAGATCTATTCCATTGATATGAATAGCATCCTCAGAGGCTAAAAATGCAATAGTACTAGCAATATCATCCGGAGATCTATTAACTCCATCAAGAGGCATAATTTTCTTTAATAGACGAGTATCAATATCTTTTGGCATTTCTGGATTCGTAGACATTGGAGTTTGAACAGATGCAGGACATACGCAATTCACATTTAAACCACGCATTCCATATTCTACTGCTAGGGTTTTTGAAAAAGCACTTATTCCTCCTTTTGAAGCACTATATGCTGAAGTCCAAGCATGCGCTCCTATGGCTGCAGAGGATGAAACATTTACAATTGCTCCCTTACTTTCAAGAAGAAATGGAAGGGCATATCGACACATAAAAAATGTACCAGTTAAATTTACTTCTAAAATTTTATTCCAATTTTCAATTTCTACTTCGTGCGAATTATCAAAACGTAAAATTCCAGCAACATTCACCAATGCATCTAATTTTTTATTATTATTTTTAAGATTTTGAAAAAAATTTTTTGTCTCTTTAGGAGAGGCTATATTAAGAACATGTGATGAAGATGCTTCGTTTTTTAATAAAGAGAGAGTAGTATCAAGCTGTTCTTCATTAATATCTATAATTAATAATTGAGCGCCTTCAGCATCTAGTCTTATAGCAGTGGACTTACCAATTCCAGATCCTGCCCCAGTAACAATTACAGTTTTATTCTTAAATCTATCCATGCTAGTTTTTAATAATTTATGACAGTTTTTCTTCAGCAAAAGATTTAGCCCATTTATAGTTTGCTTTACCATTTGGAGCTCTTTGAACCTCATCTGTGAAAATGATCGCTTTTGGAAGTTTATAGCCAGCTATTATTTTTCTTGTGTCTTCAATTAGTTGCAGCTGATCTAACTGTTTATTATCTACTGTGGATACAACAGCAACGATTTTCTGCCCAAATTTTTCATCAGGCATACCTACAACTAAACAATCGAATACATCATCATTTTTCTTTAGCGCTTCCTCCACTTCTTCAGGATAGATTTTTTCGCCGGCCGAATTTATGCAATTACTTCCTCTACCTAGAAGGGTAATAGTTCCGTCACTTGCAAGTTTTGCATAATCTCCTGGAAAACTATATCTAGTACCATTAATTTCTCTAAAAGTCTCTGCAGATTTTTTTTCATCTTTATAGTAACCAACAGGCACCAAGCCTGAAGTTCCTATTAAACCAATTTTTTTCGAACCTGGTTCAAGTATTTCTCCATCATCGGCTAAAATAATTACTCCAGGATTGATGGAAAATTTTGCGGTTTCAGAAGGATTATCTCTAGTCGTTACGGAACTGCCAATTCCTCCCTCGGTAGATCCCATGGTATCCATTAAAGTCATGTCATGATGATTTAATAATCCCTGTTTTACTTCAGAGCTCCACATAACACCACTTGAAATAATTACCTGAACTGAGCTTATGTCGTATGGTTCGTTTTTCTTTTTTGCAGCATCTAGAGAATCTAGCATTGGTTTGGCAAATGCATCACCTACGATCACTATATTCGTAGCTTTTTTATCTTCAACTTGTTTCCATAACTTATCCGAGTCAAAACCCAGATTAGATGTTGTGATGACTGTACCACCCAACAGTAATGGCAAAAATGCTCCCAACCACATACCAGTTCCATGCATCAGTGGACAGCCAACTAAACTTTTTATGAATTGATTATTTGCTTTGGATGTTTTAATAGATTCCTCTAAATTATTAAGATCCTCAGGAACATCGTATCCCATAGCTTTTAGGGTTCTAAATAAAAATGCTAGAAATTCCCCCTGTTTATACATAACTCCCTTTGGCATGCCAGTTGTTCCGCCGGTGTAAAGCATATATATGGTTTCAGGATCTCTGATGATTCTTTCCATGGGAGAAAAATTTTGCAATATATCTTCATACTGCATGCTTTGATCAAAGTTAGATTTGCTTCCATCAGGCACTTCAATCCACGCTTTAATATTAGGAAGGGATTTAGCAATTTCATTTATTCTCGAGCTATAGCATGCATGGTAAAAAACTGCCTCAGCATCAGAATTATCCAGCAGATAAATTAGCTCATCCTCTACATACCGATAATTGACATTGATTGGAACACCACCAATTTTAAAAATAGCATTTTGTCCAATTAAGTATTCATTCGAATTATTTAAATACAGTCCTGCTTTTGAATTAGGTCCTAGTCCTGCCTCAACGAGTGCAGATGCAACTTTACTAGATCTAATATCATAATCTTTCCAGGATACAATATCTTCGCCACATATAAGCGCATCATTCTCAGGTACTAAGTCCGCGACCATTTCCCACACTGAAGCAAAATCTAAATTCATAATTTTCTATCCCTTTTCTAAGTTTTGTCCTATTCGCCTTCCAGAAAAAATACAATCAGCTATTGAAAGACCAGATACATATATATTTGAGCAGATTCCAATTGCAGTTCTGCCTGCTGCATATAAGCCTTTAATTTCGTTTTTATTCTGATCTAAGACTTCACCAGTTTCTTCATTTACCATTAAACCTCCTAGGGTTAATGTGGTTAATGGTGCAAGCTTTGAATCAATAGATATATCCATTATATAAAATGGGCCCTCAAGGAATTTAATATCTGTCGCAGCCTTACCAAATTCACAGGGTGTACCTGAGTTAGCTGCTTCATTATATTTATTTACTTCAGATATTAGGTTCTCTGCTGGCAGATCATAAACTTTTGCAATGTCCTCAAGATCTGTCTTCTTTTTTGCATTGAAATACATCAACATTTTAGCCATATCTCTCTGAAAGGGCAGGGCTTTATTTGCTTGCAGTTTTGACTCAGTAAATAATTTTGCACTGAGTATTAAGTAGGCTTTACCCTCATTATCTTCACACATTGCATCTCCAAGAGTTGCTCCATAAACCATCTCATTACAAAATCTTTTCCCGTACTTATTCACAACAATTCCTTGTGCAAATGCCAGAGGAGGATTTAAAAATCTCCATGCAGTTACTCGATTCATATGATCCGTCTTTCCGCCAACACTTTGTCCCAGTCTAATTCCGCAACCTTGATCATTAGATGTGCCTAATGGCATTCCTGCATAGTATTTAGGGGCATATTCTTTGACCATTTGACGATTAAATATAAAACCACCAGTTGAAAGACAAACACCTTTTTTTGCTCTTAGGTACTTAACTTCTCTAAAATTTTCTTCAATTTTTTGGGCTTTTTTAATAAAAAAACTTCCGATAAGCTGTAATAGGTTTGATCCTGGATATGATGGAGGAAGTAGCATTTGAAACATTTCCCCTCTCTTAACAAGTTTTTTGTGCTTTTCTGCAAGTTTTCCAGATGGAAGCATTAGTACTTTTATTCCAACCACTCTACCTTCTGAAGTGATGACCAATGATCTTGCTTCTGTTTGAGGGAAAATTTTTAGTCCCTTTTTTAAAGCAGATTTTTTTAACGGATAATATATGGTTCCTCCTACTCCAATAGGTCGGAATGGGCCTTCCTCAAATCCTCTGTGCCCTCTTGGAGCTGGAATAGATTTCTCCATATATGATGGAACTAATGAGTTATCTGAATGATATAAAAAGAATCCTGCTCCTGGATAGCTAGTTTTAATTTTATAATAGGAAGGATCAAATTGAACACCATTATCCATCAACCATTGAGTATTCTCAGCCGAAGCATCGCAAAAGTTTTTTAAGGTAGATTCTTTAACTATACTCCCAGTTTCTTGGATTAAGTAATTAAACATATTTTCAGGAGAATCTTCTACACCAGCAGCTATTTGGATAGGGGTTCCGCCGCCTGCATAATAGACACCACCACTTTTAGCTGTTGCGCCACCACCACCACTTGTCTTATCAATTCCAATTACAGTTAGGTTTTGATCTAATGCCTCATTAGCAGCTGCAATACCTGCGCCACCTAGGCCAGCCACAACAAGGTCTGCTTCATCATCCCAAGCAAATAAGTTTGCATCAGTAATAATTTGAGGCGCTTCGACCTTAGAAAGCCAAAGTTCGTCGTTTGGGTTAATTTCAGTTACCAGCATTTAAATCTGCGGTTTTTCCACCATCTACTACTAGACTCGCTCCAGTAATAAATGATGCATTTGAGCTAAGTAAAAAGGCTATTGGATTAGCAATTTCTATTGGTTCAGCAATTCTTTTTAAAGGTATCGTTTTTACAGTCTGAGCCATAATATTATTGTCAGGTATTGCACGTTTGGTTGCAGGCGTGTCTACTGCGCCAGGAATAATACAATTTACTCTAACATGGGGAGCACCTTCAACAGCACTTGCTCGAGAGAAATTAATTAAACCAGCTTTTGCAGCTCCATACGCAGACATATATTCAACCCCTTTAAGACCAACAACAGATGCGACATTCACAATTGAGCCTTTTTTAGCATTAATCATCCATGGCAAGACAGTTTTAGTTGCAAGAAATACAGCATCCAGATTAGCTTTAAAGTTAGTTCTCCATGCAGCAAGATCAAGGTCTATAATTTTTCCCACATGAATGGATGGCGCATTGTTAACCAGTCCATCAATCTTGCCACAAGAAGAGTAAACGCTCTGAAGTGATTCTACGAGTTCAGATTCTTTACTAACATCAATATTATGAGCTATTAGATTAGATGAAATTTTATGAAGTTTCTTTTGCGCGCTCTCAAGGGTTGTATTATTTCTTCCCGTGATAACTACAGTCGCACCTTTTTTCAAGAGCAGTTCTGCCGATGCAAACCCGATTCCAGCAGTTGCACCAGTTATGTAAATAACCTCATTGCTGAATAATTCTTTCATACCCCCCCTACAAAGGATTATATTTTAAAATCAAATCCCAAAGAAACATACCAATAATCATCCATGTATTTAATGTGATATGGATCTGATTTGTAACCTAATGCAATGCCATAATCTAGGATCTTAAATGAGGATGAATATTCCAGCTTTGAATTAATTTCTCGTCCGCTTGGGCGTAAATTAATATTAAGCGAATTAAATAAAACATTTTTTCTCTTAGTTCGGTAAACAGGAACTTCAAGATTTAGGTTACCTGATTCAACTCGTATTGGCTGATCAATAGTAAGAGTTAGATGGTCATTTCTCTGAAAAACAGAACTTTTCAAGTAACCAAGACCAAATGAGGATGAGTGAATATCATTTATTGACGAAATCATACTTGCTTCATTTTTACTATCAGCAGTTTGACCCCAATATAAAGACCCAAAAAATTTACCACCGAATATATTAATTGAATTGGTGATACCTAAAAAGCTAGTTAATTGATTGCCCTCACCATTTAATGCACCGGATCCACTAAGACCCATTTGAGAGTCATTTTCTTTTAATAAACCAATTTGTAATGATGGAATTGCTGAATTTGTTTGAAGCTCAATTAGTGCAAGAGAGCTTGTATTGGTATCACCAAAAATTTCATTGGATTTAAATTTATTTCTTCCGCTTGAAATTGTTAAAGCTAAATTAAGATTTTCATCAATTTCTTTGATGGATCCAAAAGATGTTCCAGCTGCAGTAAAATTCATCCATGGATTATTAAACTTGGATCTAAGATTGATTTTAGACCTTAATAATTCGTCTTGGAAAATTCCCAATGCCCAGCCAGCATTAATTCCGTGACTCATAAATGTGTTTTTTTCGTAATTAAAATATGCAAAGTATTGCTCATTTGCCGACTTAATATTCAAGAGGTGATAGGGCGTTATCAGCTCATTGCTATGATTTGAATAAGAAGATAATCCGACCTGAAAAAAACTATCTTCAGTAATAGAAGTATTAACATTATGGTTATCTACTTCATCATAACCGTTGAGATTCATGATTTGGTTTCTATAGTCAGAAATGATGCCATTTAGAGGTCTTCTAAAGGGAGCTTGCAGTTCATCAAAAAAAATTACTGTTTCATTATTTATACCCCTAGATATAGAGTCTCCAAATGATGGATTGGTAAGATGAATTGATGTAAATGCAGCAGATGTCATTGGTCCGGACAAATCTTGGCCTAGCATTGCGCTTACTTGACCGACTGGAGCAGTTGCAGCTGCAAGATCCATTAGTCCATGTCCATAAATTTCTGGATTGTTATAAATACCATCTTTATTTGCGGTAGCAAAAAGTCTGGTTACAAGCTCAGTATTTCCAAGCTGACCTTCAAAGTGCTGTGCAATAACAGCTAGACCTCCGGTAACAAATGGCGCAGCGAAGGATGTACCACCAGCTGCTGCATAACAAGAGTTGTCCTCAACACAGCTATTATAATTTGGATCTGTCTTATCACCTGTATATATTCCATAATCATCTGCTGAGGTTGGATAAGCAACATTGACACTACCGCCTGGAGCTGCAATGCAATAATCTTTGGAAACGCCACACATGCTTGAAAAATCACTTATTTCACCGTCTTCATCAATAGACACTACAGCAATCGAATGGCCTTGAATTTCATCTATGAAGTAAGCCATTCCTGGCAATAATTCTGGATGAAAATAATTTACTCCTTGATCTGCATATGAACCTGCATTTCCAGCAGCCCAAACATATATAGTTTTATCTTCATCTGGAGTGCCTACTTGAGACATTTCAGCAATTGTTTTTGGGAAAGCAGTCCTTACCTGAGATTCCGTATAGTCAATAATGTTTCCAGAAAACCCGTAGCTATTATTTACAATATCAGCATCATAAAAATTATAAAATTCAAATAAGGAACTAAAAAAATTATCTATTCCAGCAAACTCAGCTGCTAGGTCATCTGCATTGGTTACATCACCACTTGAGTCGGTATCTCCAAGATCTACAGGATCATAATCTGGATCAGGTTCAGCTAACTGAATAGCTACAAAAAGAACCCTAGAGTCAAATGCTACACCATGCATAGGAGATTGAGCAGTTTTATCTAAGGTGCCTGCTGCAATAGAAGTAACCATGGTTCCATGTCTTTTTTGTCTAGTACTAGGCACGTAATTTGAGTACTCCAAATCACTGTTTGAAGAGATTCTTGCTTGATCTATTTCAGCATGAGTTACATCTAGTCCTGAATCTGTTATTCCAATTGTGATGCCTGCTCCTGTAGCTCCCCTTGCATGAGCTGAGGATGAGTTTACAGCCTCTAGTCCCCAGTGACTTCTATATTCGTAGTAGCTTTCAAAATCTGCTTTTAATTCATCAAACGTTGGTTCAGCAGGAGGAGGTGGGGGAGTTGGAGCAACTGATATTGTAGGTGTAGGTTCAGATCCGCCACCGCCACCGCCACCGCATGAAAATAAGAAGAATACAGCTAATAAGAAAGTTCTGTTTTTGGACATAATAGTTTAGGATTGTAATATATTTTTGTACTTCTATTATGACAGATAAATACACAGAAATTCTAGATCGACTGACTGCTTCAGATCAAGTTTTTGCCTTCGAAGAGAAGCTGCACGACTCTGGTATTACTTATCGTGAATTTATAAATGCGCCTCAAACTCTAACTGCATTTTTTGAGTTCGGATTACTTTTCCCAGAATGGGAATTTATTGTTTTTGATGATGAGAGATATACATATCAAGACATACATAAGAGGGCTGCCCAAACTGCTAATGCATTAAAAGATGCAGGAGTAAAAAAGGGTGATCGTGTTGCTATCTGTATGGCAAATAATCCTGAGTATATTATTTCTTTTATGGCTGTAACCTCCATGGGAGCGGTTTGTGTTCTTTTAAATTCTTGGTGGGTGCCTAGTGAAATTTCATATGGATTAGAGAATTCTCAAGCATCAATTTTAATTGGAGATCATAAACGTCTTCTAGGATTAGAAAAATTTACTGAACTTAAAAAGATCATCGTAAGGCCAGAAACCAATGATCACGGTTTCACAGATTTTAATGATTTTATAGAATCAAAATCAGATGAATTTAAAAGCACAGTTGAAACAAATGATAATGCAACTATCTTTTATACTTCTGGCTCTACAGGTTTTCCTAAAGGAGTCCTTTCAAGTCACCGTAACATCTTAGCAACTCTTTTTAGTTGGGCATTGGTTACTACCTTAAAACGAGAAGTTGAAGCTGCTGAAAATCAAACGGAAACTTCAGAGAAAACAGAAACAACTCCAGTAAATCAATCTGCTATTTTGCATTGCGTCCCACTGTTTCATGTCACTGGAAGTCACTCAGGCTTTCTGATGAGTATCATTGCTGGAAGAAAGATGGTGATGATGCCTAAGTGGGATCCAACTGCAGCATTGCAACTTATTCAAGATGAAAAAATAGGCGCCATAACAGGAGTCCCTACACAAACTTGGGATTTATTAACTCATCCAGATAGAGAAAAATATGACCTTTCAACTTTTAAGGAGCTCAGTGGAGGCGGGGCGCCAAGACCTCCAGAGCATGTAAAAAAATTAAAAGATGGTTTTAAAGACAGTGAACCCTCTATAGGTTACGGCCTTACTGAGACAAATGCAGCAGGCACATTAAATTTAGGGAAAGACTACCTTAAGCATCCTGGCAGCTGTGGAAGAGCTATACCCCCAGTAACAGACGTTGCGATTATCGATGAAAATTGGAATTTTTTAGATGAACCTAAAGCAATTGGAGAAATTGTCATTAAAAGTCCTGCCAACATGGTTGGATATTGGAAAAACGAAGAAGCAACCAAAGAGGTTTTTAATGATGATGGTTGGTTTAAATCTGGTGATTTAGGCTACATCGATGATGGATTTGTCTTCATCGTTGATCGAGTAAAAGATATGGTAATTAGAGGTGGCGAAAACATTTCATGCATTGAAGTTGAAACTGCTATTTACGATCATCCATCTGTGCAAGAGGCAGCGGTATTTGGCATTCCAGAGGAGAGACTTGGAGAATCTCTTTGCGTTGCAATATGCTTGAAACCATCCACAAACCTTTCTCAAGTTGAGCTAGAGAGTTTTTTACAAGACAAACTCGCATCATTCAAAATACCTTCAATTATGCAAATTGGTCATGAAGAACTTCCAAGAGTTGCTTCAGGAAAGTTCTCTAAGACACAATTGCGCGACGTTTTTGTGTCCATTGAGAAAAATCAATCATAATGTGATTAACTCTCATTAAATTTTATTGTATAAAGGGATTTTAAATTAGTAAGTAAATATGTCATCTCAGGTTTTAATTATTGAAGACGAACCGGATATTCGAAAAACTATTGATTACAATTTAACTAA
>Ga0209433_10000411_pt1 | contig 13141 bp, 14 predicted proteins | sample METZYME_5_50m_FD_187552 | JGI IMG/M metagenome (GOLD analysis project Ga0209433, IMG submission 187552) | Marine microbial communities from oxygen minimum zone in mesopelagic equatorial Pacific - METZYME_5_50m (SPAdes) (version 2) | ecosystem: Environmental > Aquatic > Marine > Oceanic | place...
AAAAATATTTTCAACAGTATTTGTCATCTTCCATATTTTAAAAAATAACACTACATTAAGTACAAAAAAAATGACTGCTATGATGGTGATTATTGTCAACATAATTTACTCCGTGTGATTAATTCTCTGTTCCAAATTACTCCACCGTGACTGATTTAGCCAAATTTCTTGGCTGATCGATATCTGTTCCTCTTAACAAAGCAACCTCATAAGAAAGAATTTGAAGAGGTATCGTATAAATAATTGGTGTTAATAGAAAATCACATTTTGGCATGTTAATAAGTCTTCCAGATTTTAAGTCCATTGATATTGATGGGTCAGAAAACACATATAAAGTTCCTCCCCTAGCCTTAACTTCTTCAAGATTAGAAACTAGTTTTTCAGCTATTTCACTTTCTGGCGCTAGTGCAATTACTGGCATTTCCTCATCTATCAAAGCAAGCGGGCCGTGTTTTAACTCACCAGCAGGATATGCCTCAGCATGGATATAAGAAATTTCTTTGAGTTTAAGTGCTCCCTCTTTGGCAATTGGATAGAAAATACCTCTTCCTAAAAATAGTGCATTATCTTTGTTTGCTATCTCAGGAGCTATTTCTAAAATAGTATCTTTTAATTTCAAGGTTTCTTCTACTGTTTCTGATAAAGATCTAAGCGCTGTTATTACTCTAGTTCTTAAGCTTGGGTTTCTTTCTCTACTTTTTGCTAAAGATAATGCCAATAACATCAGGGCTGCAAGCTGAGTAGTGAAAGCTTTTGTTGAAGCAACTCCAATTTCAGGACCAGCATTTGTAAATATTGAATAATCAGATTCTCTTGCAAGAGAACTTGTTGGAACATTGCATATACATAGCGTGGATAAATAGTCTTTTTCTTTTGCATATCTCAGTGCCGCAAGAGTGTCAGCAGTTTCTCCAGATTGTGAAATTGTGACCAAAAGAGAGTCTTCATCTACATGAGGATTTCTGTATCTATACTCAGATGCATAATCTATTTGAGTTGGAAGCTCTGAGATTGCTGAGAACCAGTTAGCTGCAACTCGGCCAGCATGCAAGCTTGTTCCACAAGCTACAATTTGTATTCTTTTAACTTTTTCAAACATTTCAGACGAACCAAGACCAAATATATTATCTAAGACATCATCTCCACCAACTCGCCCATCAATTGTTTTAAGGATCGCTTCAGGCTGCTCGTATATTTCTTTTTCCATAAAATGACGATATTCACCTTTTGAGGTTGCTTGACTTGAAATATCTATTTTAGAAATTTCTCTTTCAACTTGCTTCTTAGATTCATCAAAAATGGTATAGCTCTCAGATGATAATTCTGCAACATCACCATCTTCTAAAAAGATAAACTCGTTGGTTAGTTGGCCTATAGCCAGTGGATCAGAAGCAGCTAAGAATTCATCCATACCTATTCCAATTAATAATGGTGATTTACTTCTAGCGATAATAATATTTTTATCATCTTGTTTGTCTATGGCTGCTATTGCATATGCACCCTCAAGCTTCTCTTTTGTTAGATACATAGCATCAAGCATGTTGTTTCCTTTATTGAGAAAATATTCAAGAAGATGAGCAATTAATTCAGAGTCTGTTTGCGATGAAAAAGCATACCCTTCTTTTTTCAAAAACTCTTTTAGGTCCAAGTAATTTTCAATTATGCCATTATGAACAATATAGACTCTTTCATTTGATTTGTGTGGATGTGCGTTTTCTTCTGAAGGCTCTCCATGGGTAGCCCATCTAGTATGTGCAATTCCAAGTTTGCTTTTAGGCTTTTCTGAAATCATTTTTTCTTCAAGTAATTTTACTTTTCCTAATGTTCTTAAGTGAGTAATTTGATCAGTCTGATGAAGCGCAATTCCTGCAGAATCGTAACCGCGGTATTCCATCTTATGAAGTCCTTGAACAAGCAATTTTCCAACGTTACGATTAGAAGCGGCAGCTATAATTCCACACATAATGATTAGTCCTTTTTCTTAGACCAGTTTTCTTTGTTATCTTGTTTTGCTCTTCCAACGCCAAGAGCATTATCAGGAACATCCTTAGTAATCACTGATCCGGCAGCAACGTATGCATTTGAACCAATTGTAACTGGCGCAACCAAAGACGAGTTTGTACCAATAAAGCTACTATTTCCTATCTTAGTTTTATGCTTATCCTTTCCATCGTAGTTGCAAGTTATTGTTCCTGCTCCAATATTGGACTCGTCACCAATTTCCGCATCTCCCAAATATGCAAAATGATTAGCTTTAGAATCTTTGCCAACTTTTGTTTTTTTTGTTTCTACAAAATTACCGATTTTTGCTGAATCATCTATATGACTTCCCTCTCTTAGTCTTGCGTATGGTCCAATAGAACAATTTTTCCCTACTTTTGATGAAACTAAATGCGAAAAAGCTTCTATATTAGAGTTATCACCTATATCGACATCTTTCAAAATTGTATTTGGGCCAATAGAAACATTGTTGCCAAGCGATACATTTCCTTCCAAAATCACATTTACATCAATATGACAGTCTGTGCCAGCTGAAACCTCTCCTCTGACATCAACCCTTGATGGGTCGGAAACGGTTATCCCCATGTCTAATAGATCATTTGCTTTCATTTTTCTATATATTTCCTCTAACTCTGATAGCTCTCTTTTAGTATTAGCGCCCTTTACTTCATCATTCGGCACAATACATGTACTGATTTTAAACCCTTTTTTATTAATTATAGAAACAATATCTGTTAAATAGAATTCGGAAGCTGCATTATCATTGCTAACTTCGCCAATTGCTTCTTCTAACAACGACTTATTACAACAAAGTATCCCGGTAAAAATTTCTTTAACTTTTTTTTCGTCTTCTGATGCATCCTTTTCTTCAATTATTGATATTGCAGCCCCATTTTCATTTTTTTTAACTCTTCCATATCCAGTTGGGTTTTTTAGTTCCGTGCTTAGTATTGTGAGGCTCTCATCAGTAATTGAAATTAAATTATTGAGTGTCTCCCTCTTAATTAGAGGCACATCTCCATACAAAACTAAAACTTTTGAGTCTGTGTTTATTGAATCTAAAGCAGATTTAACAGCGTCAGCCGTACCAATTGGTTTCTTTTGCTCACAGATATGATTTATTCCAGGAAATTTTTTCACTTCAGTGATAACGGAATCTTTTTCATATCCAACAACAAAGGAAGTCTCTTCGGTTAAACTTGAAACAGTATTATGAATGCGCTTAAGCATTGACTGCCCGCCAACAGGTTGAAGAGATTTTGCTTTTTTTGAGTGCATTCTAGAGCCCTCTCCAGCAGCTAGAATTACAGTATGAATTTTCACAATATAAGGCTAAATAGATACCTTACTGTTTTTTTCGCAATTTTTGAATAGTCTTAAGTCTTGCAACGGCTTCTGCAAGCTGAGCTGAAGCTTTGGCATAATCAATTGAGGTATCTTTATTTGCAAGTTCTTGCTCGGCAACCTCTTTTGCTTTAATCGCTTCTGATTCATCTAAGCTTTCTGCCCTCTCTGCCGTATCAGATAAGACAGTAACCAAATCTGGCTGTACTTCTAAAAAACCACCTGAGCAAAAGAATGTTTCTTCATCTGATCCATTTTGAACCCTTACAGGTCCAGCTGCTAGCCCAGTCAAAAGAGGAGTATGCCCAGGAGCTATTCCAAGTTCACCCAAAGTTCCAGTAGCAAATACCATGGTCGCTTCACCGGAATAAATTTCTTCGCTTGATGAAACAATATTAATTTTAATAGTTTTCATATTATAAAGTCTTTGCTTTTTCTACTGCCTCCTCAATAGTTCCAACCATGTAAAAAGCTTGCTCAGGAAGATGATCATAGTCACCATTAAGAATGCCTTTAAACGCTTTAATAGTGTCCTCAAGTGAAACATATTTACCAGGAGTACCTGTAAAGATCTCCGCAACAAAAAATGGTTGTGACAAAAATCTTTGAGCTTTCCTTGCTCTTGCTACTAATCCTTTATCTTCTTCAGAAAGCTCATCCATTCCAAGAATAGCAATAATATCTTTAAGTTCATTATATCTTTGCAAGATTTTTTGAACTCCTTGAGCAACCTCATAATGGTCATCGCCGACCACAAATGGGTCAAGTTGCCTGCTAGTTGAGTCAAGCGGATCAACAGCAGGATATATTCCTAATTCAGATATTTGTCTCGAAAGCACAACAGTAGCATCTAAGTGAGCAAATGTAGTTGCTGGAGATGGGTCTGTTAGGTCATCAGCTGGAACATATACAGCTTGTATTGATGTAATAGAGCCTGTTTTGGTTGATGTAATCCTTTCTTGAAGAGCTCCCATTTCCTCAGCTAATGTTGGTTGATATCCAACAGCAGATGGCATTCTTCCTAATAGAGCAGACACTTCAACACCTGCTAGGGTGTAACGATAAATGTTATCAATAAATAACAACACATCTTTCCCTTCGTCTCTGAAGCTTTCAGCCATCGTTAATCCAGTTAGAGCAACCCTAAGTCTGTTTCCTGGTGGCTCATTCATTTGTCCATAAACCATTGCAACTTTTGATTCGCCAAGATTATCAATATTAACAACTCCAGATTCTTGCATCTCATAATAAAAATCGTTACCTTCTCTTGTTCTCTCACCAACACCAGCAAAAACAGAAAGACCAGAATGTTGTAGAGCAATATTATTAATTAGCTCCATCATATTTACAGTTTTACCAACACCTGCTCCACCAAATAGACCAATTTTTCCTCCCTTAGCAAAAGGACACATAAGGTCAATAACCTTGATGCCTGTTTCAAGAACCTCATTAGATGCTGATTGATCTGTATATGAGGGAGGTTTTCTGTGAATTGGCATTTTTGATTTTTCGCCAATTGGTCCCTTTTCATCAATGGGATTTCCTAAAACATCTACGATTCTTCCCAATGTTTCAGGTCCAACTGGAACTGATATTGGTGCATTAGTTCTAGAAGCGGTTAATCCCCTTTTGAGGCCTTCGGTTGCACCCATAGCAATGGTTCTAACAACACCATCACCAAGTTGCTGCTGCACTTCAAGAGTTGTTCCACTCTCATCTACCATAAGAGCTTCATATACTTTTGGTATATTGTCTTTATCAAACTCTACGTCGATAACTGCTCCAATAATTTGTGTAACTGTTCCGTTGCTCATATTTTTCTCCTTAAACTGCTGACGCACCTCCGACTATCTCAGAGAGCTCTTGAGTAATAGCCGCTTGTCTTACATTGTTATATAAAAGTTCTAATTCTTTAATCAAGTCGCCTGCATTGTCAGTAGCATTTTTCATTGCAATCATTTTTGCAGCCTGTTCACATGCATTATTTTCAATAACGGCTTGATAAACTAGTGACTCGATGTATCTTGTTAATAATCCATCTAATAATTCTTTTGCCTCAGGTTCATAAATGTAATCCCATTGCGAAGGAGCTTCTTCGTTTTGTTCCTCTGGTGCAAGTGGGATAAGCTGCTCCACGTTTGGTTGTTGAGTCATTGTATTGACAAAAATATTTGAACAAAGGTACACCTGATCAATATCATTATTTTTATGCATGTCTAAAACAACTTTTGTTAAGCCGATTAAATCATCTGGATTCGGTTTGTCGCCAAGCTTTTCTGCTACTGCAACAACTTCTCCTCCTACACTTTTAAAAAAACTAGAAGCCTTTGTTCCTATTAGGGCAAAACAAGAATCTATTTCTCTTTGATTTAACTCAGCAGATTTTGCTATTACTTGTTTAAAAAGGTTAATGTTTAAACCACCACAAAGTCCTTTATCAGATGCAACTACAATAAAACATGATTTTTTAGTTTTTCTTTCTTCGTAAAAAGGATGCGGATACTCTGAATTTGCAAGTGCAACGTGGGAAATAACGTCTTTAATTTTTAAAGAATAAGGCCTACCCTCAAGCATGGTATCTTGAGTTTTTTTCATTTTACTCGCGGCTACCATTTCCATAGCAGAAGTAATCTTTTGAGTACTTTTAATACTCGCGATTTGTTTTCTTACTTCTTTTGTATTAGCCATTTTTTATCAACTAAAAAGTCTGAGTTTTTTTGAAATCTTCAACCAAGGCTGTAAATTGTGACTCAATGTCATCATTCCAATCACCGGTTGAGTTAATTTGTTCTTCAAGATCGCCTTTTTCGGAAGTTAAATATCCATGCAAGGCTTCTTCAAAATCAAGAATCTTTTCAACATCAACATCTGCCATATATCCTCTGTCTGCTGCAAATAAACTCAATGCTTGTTGAGCTACACTCATTGGAGCATACTGCTTTTGTTTGAGAAGTTCAGTAAATGCCTTACCGTTTGCAAGTTGTTGCTTTGTGGCATCATCTAAATCAGATGCAAACTGAGAGAAAGCTGCTAGTTCACGATATTGAGCCAAAGCAGTTCTTACTCCTCCTGCTAATTTTTTCATTATCTTTGTCTGTGCTGATCCACCAACCCTGGAAACAGATAAACCTGGATTAATTGCAGGCCTTACGCCGGAATTAAATAGTTCTGTTTCTAGATATATTTGGCCATCTGTAATTGAAATTACATTTGTTGGAACAAAAGCTGACACATCTCCAGCTAAAGTTTCAATAATTGGAAGAGCTGTTAACGATCCAGTTTTGCCCTTAACTTTTCCATCAGTAACTTGCTCAACGTAATCAGCACTTACCCTTGCAGCCCTTTCGAGCAATCTTGAATGGAGATAGAATACATCGCCCGGGTAGGCCTCTCTTCCCGGAGGTCTTTTGAGAAGTAACGATACTTGTCTGTATGCAACAGCTTGTTTTGAAAGATCGTCATAAACTATTAAAGCATCTTCACCTCTATCTCTAAAGTATTCCCCCATAGTACATCCAGCATAAGCTGACAAATATTGCATAGGTGCTGGATCAGCTGCGGTAGCAGAAACAACAATGGTATGTTCCATTGCTCCGTATTCTTCAAGCTTTCTTACAACATTAGCAACCGTCGATTGCTTTTGACCAATAGCAACGTAAATACATTTTATTCCTGTACCTTTTTGGTTAATGATTGCATCAATCGCAACAGCCGTTTTGCCGGTCTGTCTATCACCGATAATTAATTCCCTTTGACCTCTTCCAATTGGAACCATTGCATCAACAGCCTTTAAGCCAATTTGAACGGGCTGATCAACTGATTGACGAGCGATTACTCCTGGTGCAACAACTTCAACCGGTGAGGAGTGTTCAGCATTAATTTCACCTTTACCGTCTATTGGCGCTCCCAGAGTATTTACAACCCTTCCAAGCATAGCTTCGCCAACAGGAACCTCTAAAACCTTGCCTGTACATACAGCCTTTTGTCCTTCAATAATTTCAAGGTAATCTCCAAGAACAACGGCACCAACAGAATCTTGCTCCAAATTAAGGGCCATACCTTTTGTACCATTTTCAAATTCAATAACCTCCCCGTACATGACATCACCCATGCCATGAATTCTTACAATACCGTCAGATACGCTGACGACAATGCCTTCATTTTTTCTTTCTGCAGAAAGATCAAGACCAGCAATTTTCTCTTTTAAAACGCTGGAAATTTCTGATGGATTTAATTGGCTCATATTTTCACCTTAAAAATTTAATTGGTTTACAAGTTTTTTGACTTTTCCTTTAATTGAAAGGTCTAGTGTCTCATCTCCTATCTTGATTGATAGGCCGCCCATCATTGATGGGTCTTTAGAAAAATAAATGTTGGCATCTTTGCCGTAGGTTGATTTTAATTTTTGTTCAATGTTTTGTTTAGCTTCTTTTCCTGGATCAACCGCAACAAATACTTCAACCGATTTTTGTTCTTTATGTTCCTCTAGAAGCTCTTGGTAAATAACGAAGATTGTTTCAATAAGATTTAATCGTTTATTTTCAGCTAATATTTCTATAAGTTTTTTTGATGTTTCGGAAATACTTTCTTCAAATAAATTAAACAAAACATTTACTACATCTTGTCTAGATAAAGCAGGATTTTCAATTGTGTTAATTACACCATCAGTTTTCGATGCTAGGGCCATGGTTTTTAACTCAGATGCCATCTCATCAATTTTTTTAGACTCTAATGCAGATGAAAATAATGCTTTTGCATAAGGTCTGGCTAATGGTGTTAACTCAATCATTGATTATAGTTCCTCAGCAGCTTTTTTAAGAATTTCTTCATGTTTTTCTTTGGAGATCTCGTCACCTAGAATTTTTTGAGTAGTGTCAATTATTATGTCTGACATTTGTTGTCTCAATTCTTCTTTAGCTTTATTGGTTTCATTTTCGATAGTTGTTGATGCTGAGGTTAGAATCTTTTCAGCTTCTGCCTCTGCTTTTGATGAAGCATCAGTAACTATTTGAGATGCTCTTGCATTTGCTTTATCAAGAATTTCTGCTGCCTCGGCTTTTGCCTGATTGAGCTCCTTATCAAAAGCAAGTTTAGCCTCTTCCAAAGAATCGTCGGCTTTTTTCGCAGCCTCAAGACCATCAGTTATTCTCTTTTCTCTTTCTTTCATAACAGAGAGAATAGGTGGGTAGATATATCTCCAGCAGATTGCTACAAATACAATCATTACAACTGCTTGGGCAATTAAGGTTGCGTTTATATTCATTTTTTAACTTTTTTTATTTCTATATTGCAAATAACATGTACATTCCAAGGCCGACTCCAATCATTGGTACTGCGTCAGTTAACCCCATCATTAAAAAGAATCTTCCCTGAAGAAAAGGTGCCAACTCGGGCTGCCTTGCTATTCCTTCAATAAATTTACTGCCCAAAACTCCCACACCAATACCAGCTCCAATTGCTGAAAGTCCCATGGTAATTCCGGCTGCTAAAATACTATATTCCATTTTTTTCTCCTATAAGTTGAGGATTAATGCTCCTCTGTTTCATGCGCCATTGCTAAATATGCAATAGTAAGCGCCATAAAAATAAATGCTTGCAATGCCACAATTAAAATGTGGAAGAGCGCCCAAACTAGATGTAAACCGAATCCTAAAACACCAATTGGTATGCTACTAAAAAATAACATTAATGCAATCAAGATAAAAATCATCTCACCGGCATACAAGTTTCCAAAAAGTCTCAAACCAAGTGATATTGGTTTTGCAATAAAATTAACCATTTCCAAAACAAAATTGATTGGAATCATATATTTACCAAATGGATGCAGCGTAAGTTCAGCAATAAATGCTTTTAACCCTTTAACTGTTATGCTGTAGTAAATGGTAAGAATAAAAATACCAAAAGCCATCCCCAGCGTTATATTTGGATCTGTTGTTGGTACAACTTTAAAATAAAGAGATTCTGGTCCTTTGATCCACTCTACCGCGTCACCAGCTATTGCGTATGCAATGTGTCCTGCAAGCACTGGTAAAAAATCTACTGGCACAAGATCCATTAAATTCATAAGTAAAATCCAAACAAAAACAGTTAGTGCTAAAGGAGCGATTAAAGTGTTTTTTACTGATCCAAACAGCGATTGAACATTATCCTCTACAAACTCAATGCTCATTTCGACAAAATTTTGCAAGCCACTTGGAGCAACGCTAGCATCAGAATTCTTTGAGATAGCTTTTCTAAAAACAAAAACAAACAAAGCGCCCAAACCAATTGACCAAAACAAAGAATCTACATGGAAAGCCCAAAAGCCCATTTGATCAACTTTATATGGATCACAAGTCCAGCCATCCGGGGTTTTTCCACAAGTTAAATTTGTTAAATGGTGGCTTATATATGATTCTGTTGTTAATTCAGATGCCATAATTATTGAGCCCTTTTTTCATTAATAATATCTGACGGATTAATGGTTATGTTGAACACTAAAAACATTAGTAAAGAATACAAGAAAGCATCTGGTAAATAAATACCTGTAAGGGCTAGAAAAATAATAAAAACTGCCCATTTTGATACCCATATGTAACCCACATTAATTACAAAATCTTTAATTTTGCTTCCTAAAAAATAAATAATGAACATTGTTGCAATATAACTAGAAGCGATGACTGCAAAAAAGGTGTTTGCTAAAGTTCCAAAAATAAAAATAGCAATATTTAGCAATAAAATTAATTTAATTTTTTTACTAATATTTTTCAAATTTGAGCTTTGGAGTATATTTATTTATTTTTCTGGCGGGAATTATAAAAATATAATCATTTATAAACAAGCTGTTTGTTGCTTATTTTTTGATCTTAGCAATGATGTTATCAAGCTCGTCTAGGCTTTTATAAAAAATAGATACTTTTCCAGATTTTTTATTCTTAGTCTCTAGTTCTATTTTATGTCCAAAAGCCTCAGACATTTCTTGTTCAATATTTAAAATGTCAGTATCTTTTGATTTTGATTTAGGCTGATTTTTTGGTTTGTTTTTTAATGAAATATTGGTTAAGTCTTTTACGGTTAGGCCTTCTTTGGTTATTTGTTTAGCCATTTTTTCTGCATCGGAGGAAGACATTGAAGCCAAAAGTTTTGCGTGACCTTTCTCAATTTTTCCTTCTGAAAGCAAGTCAAGAACAGATGGCGGCAAAGATAATATTCTTAGCGAGTTAGCAATTGTGCTCCTGGCCTTGCCTGTTGATGCGGCAACTTCGTCTTGCGTAAGACCGAACTCTCTCTTTAGTCTGTCTAGGCCCCTTGCTTCTTCAACGGGGTTAAGGTCTTCTCTTTGAAGATTTTCTATAAGTGCCGATACAAGAGCATCTTGGTCTTTTTTTTGGTCTACCAAACATGGGATTGTTTCTAATCCAGCCATCTTTGATGACCTTAGCCTTCTCTCTCCTGCAATAACCTCATACTCGTTGAGGCCAAGCTCTCTGACAAGGATGGGTGAAAGCACGCCTTGTTTTCTAATTGATTCTGTCAATTCGTTTAATTTTTCTTTGTTAAAATTTGATCTTGGTTGAAATCTTCCTGGTTTTATTTTTGAAATATCTATTTCTTTTACAGACCTCTGGTTGGTATTAGATTGACCTAAAAGAGCATCCAAACCCCTGTTAAGTGTTTTATTTTCTTCAGACATACTCCACCTTTCTAATAAGCTCTCCCGCCAAAGCCAAATATGCTTTTGCGCCATATGAGTCTGGTTTATATTTTATACCAGATATTCCATGGCTTGGGGCTTCTGCAAGCTTTACGTTTCTTGGAATGAGTGTATTGAACACAAGATTTTGGAAATGTTTTTCAAGCTCATCAGAAACCTCTTTGGCAAGATTGTTTCTCATATCAACCATAGTTCTTACTATTCCAAGAATCCTGTTTGAGGACATGTTTTTGTCTGATATGGTTTGTATTGTATTCATCAGTCCTGTTACACCTTCTAAAGAATAATATTCGCATTGCAGTGGAATTAATGTTCCTGAGGCACAAAATAATCCTTCGATGGTAAGTTGGTTTAGGGTTGGTGGGGTATCTATAATGGTGTAATCATAGTTATTGGATATTGGTTCCATGTTTTTTGATAAGAATCCCTGTTTGTTGTCATTTCTAATTGCTATTTCAAGAGCTATAAGTTCCTCACCCCCAGGTATGATTTTATAGCCCTCTCTGCTTTCATAAATACAATCTGTAATTGGAGTATTCTCAAAGTAGTGATTGTAAAGATTGGTAGGGTTTTTTTCTTCAACGCCCGCGGCGGTTGTGGCATTTCCTTGGGGGTCGAGATCAATTAATAATACCCTTCTGTTGGTTGCTGCAAGGCTTGCAGCGAGGTTAACTGCTGTGGTTGTTTTGCCAACACCCCCTTTCTGGTTGGCAATTGTAATTACTTTATTCATTGTTTTTTAACAAAACTATATTCCTTTCTTTTAATCCAGCCTCTTGTTTGATTATTTCATATCTGAACTTGTTTTTGTCGATATCTTTTAGCTCCTTTTTTATGACTGATTCTTTTCCTTTAAGCAAAAGATATTTTGTGCTTTTATGGGTGTTTGTTTTTGTAAGGTTTATTGTTTTCTCAATGGTTGCAAAGGCTCTTGAGACGATAATGTCAAAACTTCCAAGCTGATTGTTCTCATATATTGTCTTGTTTATAACGGTTGTGTTTTTAAGATTTAGTTCGTGAGATATTTTTCTTAAGAAATAACATTTCTTGTTGTTGCTCTCAAGCAGGCTGATGTTGTTAGATGGGTTTGTTATGGATAAAAGTATTCCTGGGAAACCTCCGCCAGAACCAAGGTCTAGTATGTTTTTGTTTCCGTTTATATGATTATCTAGGGGTTTGCAATCTAAAATGTCGTTTTCATACACTTCTTTGTAAGACGTTCTTGAAAAGATGTTGTGAGTTTTGTTAAATTCTAAGGCTAAATTTATAAATGCTTTTATTTTTCTTTCTTGCTCGCCTGTAAAGACTTTAGACATGCTCTTGTAGGAGTTCTTTTTTCTTAATTTGAATCAATATAAGGTTTACAGCCGCTGGTGTTACACCCTCAATTTTTGAAGCGTGACCTATGGTTTGTGGTTTGTGCTTTATAAGTTTTTCTTTAACTTCGTTAGAAAGTCCAGGAATGTTTTTGTAACCAATATTCTGTGGGATTGTTTTGTTGTTTTGTTTTTGAACCTTTTTAATCTCTCTTTTTTGTTTGTCAACATAGCCCTTATACTTTGCCTCTGTTGTGGCTCTTCTATATAGGTTTTTGTCTTTTTGGTTGGGCTTAAAAAGTTTTGATGTATCAATGTCTGTTCTTTTTAAAAGATCAAAAATGCTTTTTTTCTCAACAAGGTTTATTGATTTGTTTTTTTTGTTGGCGATCTTTTTGGTTTTCGTTTCTTTGAGTGTATCTATAAATTTTTTATATTCATTTTCTCTGCTTAGGTAATCTTCTTTTCTTGTTGTATCTACCAAGCCCGTTTTAAAAGCCTTAATTAAAAGTCTTTGTTCTGCGTTGTTTTGGGACAGCATTAGCCTGTGTTCTGCTCTGCTTGTGAACATTCTGTAGGGCTCTGTTATCCCGTGTGTTGTTAGGTCATCAATTAAAACACCTATGTATGCTTCACTTCTTTCTAAAACCAGGGGTTGTTTTTTTTGAATTGATCTAGCCGCGTTGGTTCCGGCTATCAGCCCCTGAGCAGCAGCTTCTTCGTAGCCGGTTGTGCCGTTGATTTGTCCTGCTAGATAAAAATTGTTAAAAAACTTAGTTTCTAGTGA
>Ga0209433_10000412_pt1 | contig 13117 bp, 10 predicted proteins | sample METZYME_5_50m_FD_187552 | JGI IMG/M metagenome (GOLD analysis project Ga0209433, IMG submission 187552) | Marine microbial communities from oxygen minimum zone in mesopelagic equatorial Pacific - METZYME_5_50m (SPAdes) (version 2) | ecosystem: Environmental > Aquatic > Marine > Oceanic | place...
AATCAAATATTCTATCGGGCATAGTTGTTGCTTTTGCAATGATTCCAGAAGCAATTGCTTTTTCTGGAATAGCAGGTGTTGATCCAAAAGTTGGATTATTTGGAGCATTTTGCTTGTCAATAACAATAGCGATTGTTGGTGGGAGAAGAGGCATGATTACTTCAGCTACTGGCTCTACTGCTTTATTAATGACTGGTCTTGTGACATATGGAGAATCTCAAGCTCCTGGTTTGGGACTTTCTTACTTACTAGCAGCAGGTTTATTAACTGGTGTTTTTCAAATAATTTGGGGATATCTTAGATTGGCCTATCAGATGAGATTTGTTCCATCTGGAGTTTTAAGTGGTTTTGTTAATGCGCTAGCTTTATTAATATTTCAAGCTCAACTTCCCCAGCTAGGAATAGGAGTAAAAGAATCTAGTTCCAAATATGGCGAAAGCCTTTCCCAATTTCCTATTGATGGACAGATCCCTATCGTTTGGATTCTTGTCATTATAGGATTAATTATCATTTATGGATTCCCAAAATTAACTAAAGTAATACCATCTCAACTAATAGCAATTATATTGATAACACTTATTAGCTTATTATTTAATCTAGATATACCCACTGTGAGTGACCTAGGAAAATTACCAGATGGTTTCCCATCTATAACTTTACCTTTCGGCGCTTTAGAAAACGGGAAAGTCCCATTTAATCTATCTACATTAGGCATTATTCTTCCAACATCTTTGGCGATTTCTTTAGTCGGCTTAATGGAAACTTTCTTAACTCAAGATATTTTAGATGATGCAACAGACAGCAATTCAAATAAAAATAAAGAGGCTAGAGGTCAAGGTATCGCAAATATAGTGGCTTCACTATTTGGCGGGATGGCTGGTTGCGCATTAGTTGGACAATCTGTTATGAATACTGAAAATGGTGGGAAATCAAGATTATCAACACTAACCTCTGGATTATCATTATTGATAATGATATTAGCGTTTAAATCATGGATAGGTGCAATACCTATGGCGGCCTTAGTAGCTGTAATGATAACGATTTCTATAAGTACTGCAGATATAAATGGTCTAAAAAATATTTCAAAAATCCCAAGAAGTGATACTGCCGTCATGATTACTACTTTTGCAGTAACTATGCTTACAAAGCCTCATAATCTAGCCTTAGGAGTTGTAGCAGGAGTTGCTTTAGCTGCTATTTTGTTTAGTAGAAAAGTCGCTAAAGTAATTAATGTCTCAAAAATAAGATCAGATAAAAATAAAATAACTTACTATATAAAGGGGCAGCTTTTCTTTGTGAGCAAAATGTATTTCCTTCAAGGCTTTGATATTTATGAACATCCTAAAGAAATTACTATAGATATGAACGCAGCACATATTTGGGATCAGAGTGGGGTTATAGCATTAGAGCAAATTATTAGAAAATTTAAGAATGGAGGTTCAAAGGTTGAAGTTATAGGTTTAAATGAAGAGAGTTTAAATTTATTTGAAAGGCTTGGTGGTATAGAAACTGCTCATTAAATTAATCATTTTTTAAACTTACCTTTTGATAGCAATACCATAACCATTGCTGAAATAAAAGATTTCTATGCGATCTCCATGAAGTTTTAGAAAACCTCATATCAAAATTCTCGGGAGGTGGAACATCTCCTTTTTCTTTATCTCTATTTATTTCACTAATTATTCTATGAACTGTATACTCTGGATGACCTAAATGAATGAGTTGTTTTTGATCAGTTGTCTCAAAAATTGTGTATCCAACTTTTTCACCATAAGCAAGCAAATTTAATTTTCCTTCTTTTTGAGCTTTTTCCATTTCAATATCTGGTAAACCTGCAAATCTACTTTGAGGACATATAAACTCGTCATCTTGAGTACCCATCAGAGGATGTCCAGGGACCAAGCTTTTTAAGGGATATACTCCAAATAATTTCTTATCAAATACTTTTTTATTTACTCCTGCAAGATAAGCCAAAGCAAAGCCTGCCCAGCATAAACCTAAAGTACTAGCACATATTTCTCTAGCATCTTTTATTATCTTAACCAATTCGTTCCAATAGGTTACATCTTCAAAGTCAATATGCTCTACGGGAGCTCCTGTAATTATTATCCCGTCTAAAGGTTGAATTTTATTTGCTTCTTCCCAAGTCATATAAAGATTTTCTAAGTGATGAATATCCCATGTTTTATAAGAATGAGTTTTTAAACGTATCCATATTGGTTCAATCTGCAAAGGAGATAATCCTAATGGATGTAATAAATTAAATTCATATTGCTTGCCAAGAGGCATAATATTTAGGATGCCAATTCTTAAAGGACGAATATCTTGTCTTTCTGCTAACTCAGGTTCAATCCAAGAAATATGATTCTTCTCAACATCTCGAATTTTATGATAATTACTAGGTAATATTAAAGCCACTTATGCAAATAAATTTAGCTGATTTTATTCAATGCTTGTTCAAAATCTAACTTTATATCATCAATATGTTCTATACCTACTGAAACTCGCACCATAGTTGGAGTAACACCCGCTGATATTTGTTCTTCTTCAGATAATTGTTGATGAGTAGTTGAGGCTGGATGAATTACAAGAGTTTTAGAATCACCTACATTAGCTAGATGACTAGCTAATTTTAGAGAATCTATAAATTTAACTGCGTCTTCATACCCTCCGTTTAAAGAGAACATCAACATACATCCCATACCTCTACCTGTAGTATATTTTTTTGCAGTTTCAAAATAAGGATCAGACTCTAAACCTGGATAACTAACATTAGAAACTAGTTCATGAGCATCTAACCATTGAGCTAAAGATAGTGCATTGGCAGCTTGCCTCTCGATTCTCAAGCTTAAAGTTTCGAGACCTTGAAGCAATAAGAATGAATTAAAAGGACTTTGGGCCGGACCCCAATCTCTTAAGCATTCTAATCTTGCCCTAAGAGCAAATGCTATATTCCTATTATCAGGTACTCCAAGAGATTTACATATATCGCTACCAAAGCCAAAGGCATCCCAGTGAACAAGTCCATGATATGCATCACTTGGCTCACTCATTAGAGGGAATTTCCCATTACCCCAATCAAAAGTTCCCGCATCTACAATGACTCCTCCAATACTAGTACCATGTCCTCCTATCCACTTTGTTGCACTTTCTACAATAATGTCAGCACCATGATCTATTGGTCTTATTAGAGCCCCTCCAGCTCCAAGAGTATTATCAACTATGAGAGGAATTCCATTTTCTTTTGCTAATTTTGATAGGCCCTCAAAATCAGGAATATTAAATCTTGGATTTCCCATCGATTCAACATAAATTGCTTTAGTTTTTTCATTTATTTTACTTTTAAAACTATCAACACTATCTCCTTCTGCAAATTGTACATCAATTCCCAACCTTGGAAATTGGACTTTAAATTGGTTATAAGTTCCTCCATATAAAAATGAGGTTGAAATGAAATTATCCCCTGCTCTCATACAGTTTGCAACAGAAACAAATTGTGCTGCCTGCCCAGAAGAAGTAGCTAAAGCAGCAACCCCACCCTCTAAAGCCGCCATCCTTTTTTCAAATACATCTGTTGTGGGGTTCATCAATCTTGTATAAATATTGCCAAATTCTTTTAGGCCGAATAAATTAGCTCCATGTTCGGCATTATTAAATACATAAGAACTAGTTTGATAAATTGGAACTGCTCTTGAATTAGTTGTTGGATCAGGTTCTTGGCCTGCATGGAGTTGAAGGGTTTCGAATTTTAAATTGCTCAAAATATTAAAGACTGTCTTATATATATGTAGCTAAATAATAAACAAATGGAAATTCAATATGGCTAAATCTTTATATATTATTTTTTAAGTGAGGGATAATTATTTACCATATACTCTTCAATATTTTGTTTGACTTTCACTCTGAATTTTTCAATAAATTTTTCTGGAATTAAAGGGAAATTTTTATTTTCATCAGGAGTATTATCGATTATAGATTTCCATGTTCTACTAATTTTTTGCTCTTCTGGATTGGTAACAATTTCAAAATCAAATAAGTTATCACTATTATTTGCCTCAAATATATCAAATGATGACTTAATTAAGTTTTTTCTAATTGATGCTAATTCCTTCGCTTTTATTGTATCCGGAAGTCCCATAACAGGAGTATATTTATCAAGCAATTTTAATTCTTCCTCTAATATAATTTCCCATACACTTTGTATTGAGGTCTGAAGAATAGAGGTTCTAAAGTTATTTATTTTCTCAAAATAAAAATTGAGCCACAAATAATATGATTTTTCCTGAATCGATTTTTTGTTTGAAATTTTTTTAGGTTGAATTTTTGGGAGCAACTTTTCAGCTTTTCTAAGAAATTGTCTATCTTCTTTTTCTAAATTTATCAAACCCCATCTTTGACTATAGTCCCATAACTCCTCGTATCTAGTAATATCTTCTTGATTCCAACCGAGTTTTTTTAATTCAGGAGAACGATGTGATGTTTCTTTATTCAAATAAACTTTTAATCTTCACAAATTCTAACCCTTAAAAGGTTATTTAGTAAATATATATATGTAAGAATTATTAAAGATCTAGATTATAAAAATAATTTAATTAACAAAATATTTATTAACTATTTTTATAACTTTTATATGTGTGGGCTCTTCCATTGAATAACTACTATTACATATATTTGTATGTTCATTTTCAACCTCTTGTGTAAATAAAAGAGTATAAAGTTTATCAAAATCTTTTAATATGTTTATTCCTAATAAATTATTTCTTATCTCTAAACCTCCATATGTCTTTACTGATTCCTGCGAGTAATCAATTAGTTCTTTAGAATTAGTTAACAACTTGAAAATATCTTTTTTTTCAATATCAGAACCATAAAAACATAAATAAATTAAATTTATCATTGAAGAATGATTATTTTTTATGAAGTATTTATTATAAATATTTGGCCAGAGTTTTAAAGATTTCAAACCCTCAAGTCCGCCTTCACTTAAATTATTTTTTTTGCAGTACTCAAGATATTCAGAAACATTTTTTGGACATCTTTTAAATTTAAAAAACATATCTGATAAAACTTGTCCGGCTTGAAAATTTCTAGTTGGTTTTCCCTCTATTGGTAATGTCATACTACCAAGTACATCAGCTGTAACAGCATTTAATTGAGAAAATGTATAGTCACTTTGTTCACTAATGGTTTTATTAGAAATATTTTCTCCCTTGATTTTTTCAGATCCATAACCTAACTCTTGTAATGAGAGTAATTTATCATTTATCAAATGTTTTTTTCTTATTAAGAAAGAAACTTTTGCTGCTTGGTCAAAACATTGACTTAGTAAAACTGAATTTATTGTTGGCAACATTCCTGGCTTGGCAGAATGATAACTATTAACAAAACCTGCAAAAATAGATGAGACATTTTTTATCGCTTTTATATATTGACATTCAATATTATGAACACCTGGAGAAACATTTATTTTTGGAGATAATTGATTTAATATTTTCGTTCCTAATAAAGCTGTAAGAGAATCAGGATGACAAAAATTTGCACTAAAACTATCCTTATTATTTCGTAATGCCCCATGGCGATGAAAGCCAGTAAAGAAAGCTAATTCAGGAAATTTTTCACAAATGATAAATGGGAATTTATCATCTTCATCTAAACAAAATGATCCAACTAAACATGTTAAGACAACATTTTCCCTATTAAGATTTTTTTTTAAATTAATGGCGGTATTGATATCTTTTACAATATGATTACTATTCGATGAAAGAATAACAATATTACAATTTAAAATTAAATCTTTAAGATTATAAAATTTACTATCTTCTCCATCGGAATTAGAACCCATTTCTAAAATCTTCTTGATAATTTTAGTATCCATATTTGATAAAACTTCTTTAGAAAAGGCTCCTAATAAATCTCTACCAGGTCTCGGAGCGAGAAGTATATTTTTTTTGTAAGAATGCATTGCACAGTTATAAGCTAAGGATGCAGGATAAAGTCCAACACTATAAAAACCAACTTTAAATTCATCAATATTTTTAATAAAAGATTTAAAATATTCTTCATTTATTTTTTTATTAAAAAAAGTATTTTTCATAACATTCCAATATTTTTAGGGATATTTATTTTTAATATCATTACTCTTTTAATATTAATTCAATTCTTAATTATGTAAATTGTTATAATCTATAAATAACTATATATATCTCTAGATCATAAATTCATTGAAGATAATTAATGGAAGATATTAATGAGCCTAAAAACTAGTAAATTATTTTTAAATAAAAAGATATTGGAGAATGAAAATATTCTATTTATACAAGACTTAGATGGAGTATGCATCCCACTTGTAAAAGATCCCATGACAAGAAAGTTAAACAAAGATTATATATTGGCTGCAAAACTATTCAAAAATGAATTTTGTGTTCTTACATGTGGAGAACACGAGGGAGAAAGGGGTGTTAACAGAATAATAGAAAGAAGTTTAAATAGTACAATTGATCCAAAAAAGAAAGGTCTCTATCTTCAAGGATTAGCTGCATGCGGTGTCGAATTTCAAGATAATAAAGGCAATATAAGTTTTGAAGGTATTTCGGAAAAAGAATTAGATTTTTTATCACAAGTTCCTTTATTAATTAAACCAAGATTTGAAAATATTATAAAAAGACTTTTCCCTTATATGGAACAAAAAACAATTGATTATCATGCCTCAATTTCAATTTGTAAAACCAAATTCTCACCAACAATAAATTTTAATAGTCTTTTTGAAATAGTTGGTAATAATTGGGAGAAAAGAGTAATTGTTCAAAAAGAGTTACATAATATGATGAATGAGATTATAAATATTTGTGAGTATGAGAATCTTTCAAATTCCTTCTTTTTACATATATCACCAAATTTAGGCAAAATTAACGAGAAGGAAATAATAAAATATTCAACTCAAAATGATATAGGTACAACTGACATTCAATTTCTCTTAAAAGGTGCTGTTAAAGATTCTGGGGTACTTGTTTTACTAAACAATTTTATTGGCAAAAAAACGGGCACAAAACCTTTTGGACAAAATTTTAATTTTAGAGATTCACCAAAAAACTTGAAGGATAAAGTAGCTTTTTGCAAAAAGTATATACAAAAAAAAGATATGCCTTTAATAATTGGTATTGGAGATACTATTACTTCTCAAAAAAATAGTGAAGAAAAAATTTATTCTAGAGGGGGTAGCGATAGATCATTTTTAGAATTAATACAAGCTCTAGGTAAAGAATATAATAATAAAAATTTAATCATTTTTGTTGATAGTAGTTCGGGTGAAGTCTTTAGACCCTCAACAAAAAAAACTGGCCTAGAAGGTATAACTGATAAAGAAGATTATCTTAAATTAGATTTTATTTTTCAAAATGGTCCTAAAGAGTATATAAAATGGTTTATGGAAATTGCAAATCAAAGATATCTTATAAAGAATAAAAATTAAGAATAAAAAATAAAAATAAATTGACTTATTTGTTTTTTGTTGACATTTTTAAGATATATAGAAAATTCATGAAATCAAATTTTCCTCATATAAGAAAAGAAAATATAGATATTTTACAGATTAATATTGGATATAAATGTAACCAAGCTTGTAAACATTGCCATGTAAATTCTAGCCCATATAGAACTGAAATGATGTCTGATGAAATAATAAAATTAATCCCTAAAATTATATCTAAATTTAAAATTAAAACCCTTGATATTACTGGAGGCGCTCCGGAACTTCATCCTCAATTTAAAAATTTAATTTTAAGCTTAAGGGATGAGAAAGTAGATATAATTGACAGGTGCAATTTAACTATTTTTTTTGAAAAAGGATACGAAGATTTACCTTACTTTCTTGCAAAGAATAATATTACTATAACAGCATCATTACCATGCTACGAAAAAGATAATGTAGAGATGCAAAGAGGTTTCGGAGTTTTTGATAAAAGTATTAATGCTATAAAAATATTAAACCAACTTGGATATGGGAAGAATACAAAAGAACTTCAATTAAATTTAGTATACAATCCTATAAATCCTATTCTTCCTCCTCCACAAGATAAATTAGAAAATGACTATAAAAAAATTCTTTACGATAAATACAAAATAACTTTTAATAAGCTATTTACAATTACTAATATGCCTATTAATAGATATGCTGATTTTCTGAGAAGAACAAATCAATTAGAAAATTATTATGACTTACTAAGAAATAATTTCAATCATAATAATTTAAAAAATCTAATGTGCAAAAAAACATTAAGTGTTGATTGGCAAGGTAGTATTTATGATTGCGACTTTAATCAACAAATAAAATTAAAGAGTGGAAAGGGTCCAAAGACATTGTTTGACCTTATAAAGTATTCATCACCATTTGATTATGATATTGCTGCAAATAATCATTGCTTCGCATGTACTGCAGGTTCTGGATCAAGTTGCGGAGGAAGCTTGAGTTGATTTGTTAAAGGCAATTTGGACATATTGCTTTGACATTTAAAGATGATTCAATTAACTTAAAACCAAGAGATTTCGCAGCAATAGCTCCCTCCTCAATAACTTTATGGCTTTCAAATTCTTCTGTTCTTCCACAACGTATACATATCAAATGATGATGATCAGGAAAATCATTACTTAATAATTCATATCTATGGCCTCCTTCACGTAACTCTCTTTCATTTAAAAGTCCCATTTCTACTAGTAATCTTAGTGTTCTATAAATTGTTGCCAATGATACTTTTGAGTTTGAGGCTATCAATTTCCCATGAACCTCTTCAGCGCTAAGATGATTACCAGGACCGATATTTTCAAATAAATTCAAGACTTTTAATCTTTGCTTTGTTAATCTCTTACCTTCTTGATGTAAACCTGATCCCAATGGATTTCTAATAACCAAATATTGAGAGTTTACAGTCAATTTATTATTAATTAAACTTTCTCAATAATAACTCTAGATGAGACTATAACAAGTTATTATATTAAAAAAATTTAACTACAAATCATTAAAAAAATTCTTTTATATCTCAACTAAATTATTTATCCAGAAATAAAAGTGAAAACATCCAACAACAATAAAGAAGAATTTGCTTTAATTTTAATTGATGTGCAACAGAAGATAATAAATCCAATTAAAAATCAAGAAATCATAGTAAGTAATATTGAATTATTATTGAGATCTTATGAAATATTGAGAGAAAATATTTTTTTATCAGAACAAAATCCCATAAAGTTGGGACAAACCTTGAAAAATCTTACCCCTAATAAAGAATTTATAAAGATTGAAAAGATGAGATTTAGTATTGCTTTTGAAAATAATATAATCCACTCACTTCCTACAAAAAATATCAAAAATCTAATAATTTGTGGTTTTGAATCCCACATCTGTATACAGCAAAGTGTTTTAGATTTTCTCTGCGAAGGATATCAAGTTTTTGTTATTGCTGATGCTATTGGAAGTAGAAATATAAATGACCATAATATTTCTTTAGATAGAATGAGATCGGAAGGAGCTACTATAACTACCACTGAATCAATTATTTTTGAATTATGTGAAACATCATCAATAAAAGAATTCAAATTAATAAGTAATTTAATTAAGAATAAAAAATATAAATAACTGGTTTGTTAATTAGAGATATTTTAAACTTTAAATAACAAATTTTCTTTTATATGAAAATATTTCCAGAAAATATTCTTTACGGTTTTCTTATCTTCTTGATTGGTGCATTAGCTTCAATCTTAATTGAAAAAATAACAAAGTTATTTTTTAAAAGAATCTCAAAAAGAACAAAAACTAATTTTGATGATTTTTTATTTGATTCAATAACTAATGTAATCAAACCAATTGGATTTCTTCTTACTATTTATTTTTCGATTGATTATTATTTTGAAAATAAAATTTCTTTTGTATGGGTTTTATTAAATATTGATAAATTATTGATTGTAATAATTCTCATAAAATTAATTAATAAAATCTTAATACGTTCACTTCTAGAAACGACAAGAAAGCTTACTGATTCCTCGATCATCTCTATGGTCTCTTCATTAACTCCACTTATAAAAGCATTCACATGGACTTTAGGCACAATTTTTTATTTACAGAATATTGGAGTTCAAATGACTGCAATATGGGCATTACTTAGTGCAGGGGGCATTGGAGCAGGACTAGCATTAAAAGATCCAGTGCAAGAATTCTTTGAATACATAACAATCCTTCTTGATAAACCATTTCAGAAGGGAGAATTTATCAAAGCAGGTGAAATTCTAGGAAAGGTTGAGAGAGTAGGAGTAAGGTCTTCAAGGATAAGAAGTATAAATGGTGAAATTATTGTAATTAGTAATAGCTCATTAACAAATGGAATAATCTCTAATTATGCACAAATGGAAAAAAGAAGACTTGTACATAAGTTAGGAGTTATATATGAAACAAAACCTGAAACCATGAAAAAAATACCCTTAATAATTCAAACTATTGTTGAAAATACTAAAAATGCATCTTTTGATCGATGTCACTTTACAGATTTTGGAGATTTTAGTCTTAATTTTGAACTCGTTTACTATATTCCTACAAATGACTACATCGCTGCTATGGAGGCACAACAATATATAAATTTGAGAATTATGGAAGAATTTAAAATTAATAATATTGATTTTGCATTCCCAACGCAAACATTACAAATCGAACAATCTCAATCTAAATGAAGTACAAAATTCTTCACTTAGTTTCCAAAGTTTTTTGGACAATTCTGCATTATTAGATTCCACACTAGTTCCGCACTCTGTAAGTTTGTGTTTTTTAAAAGAAATTAATTTATTACTTAAATGGGTATACAAAGAATCATTATATTTTTTATCTAAGGCTAAATCACCCAAAATATTTCCAGCATTTTTTATATCTTCTGATATGCCTAATATTTTTTTAGCGGAATAAGAAAAAATAAAATAACCTAATTTATTATATGGTTGACTGTAACGGAAGAAACCTAATTCATTATCTGGTATGACAAGACCTGGCGCCCAAGATAAAACTGAAATATTCTTTTGCTTATAGCCTAATCTTTTTGATAATTCTTTTGCGAAAAGTATATTACATAATTTACTGTTTTTATATGATTTATCAGCACTAAAGTTTTTAAAAGGTACTTGTATTTCATCTTTAAAATTAATTAACTCATTTAGTCCAGCTTTTTGTCCTATATTGCCTCCAGAACTTTTTGGATTATGAACATCTGAAGAAGTAATAATAATTCTTGATTCCAATGAACTATTTAATAAAGGAATTAATATATTTGTTAAATAAAAATGAGCTAAATGATTTATTGCAAAAGTTAATTCTAATCCTTGCTTAGAAACCTTAGGATATAATCCACCTGTGTATTGCATACCCGCATTAAGAATTAAAACATCTATTCTCTTTTTTTCTTCAATAATAAATTCTCTTATTTTGTATATATTATTTAAATCTGAAAAATCTGTATCATATATAAGATTTAAAAATTTACTTAAATACTCCTCTTTAAAAAAATTCCTAAGTTTTAATTTCAAATCCTGACCTCTTGAGAATGATCTTACAGGAATAAACAAGTGATTTTCTTTTTTGAGTAAATTAACGAGAGCATAAAATCCTATCCCGGATGAGGCACCTGTGATAAGTATATTTTTTCCATTATCATTTAAAATCAAGGAATCTTTAATCATTAAATAACAAAATAAATTAATAATTTATAGTTCAAAATTATATAAAAGGTTATTCAATATTTGTAATGATATAAATTATTGTTAAAACAAACAGACTGTGAGCACATATATTTAGATTTTTTTATTAGTATAAAACCCTTAAATATGGTCTTTTTTACTAAAGCCTTTAGATTTAATTTCGCATTTTACAACTACTTTGAATTTCTCATCTAAATGACTGACAAAGGATTCCCAGATGTACTTGTTTTAGGGGCTGGTCCAGCTGGGATGGCAATTGCTTCAGCGTTAGGTAAAGAGAAGCTCAAAGTTGATGTGCTTTCTCCCAACGGGCCAAACGAACCCTGGCCTAATACCTATGGTATTTGGGGTAATGAAGTAGATCAATTAGGTCTAGATAATTTATTGGAATATAGGTGGAAAAATACAGTAAGTTTTTTTGGAAATGGTTCCACAAAAGCTCATGACTTTGAGAACAAGCCTACAGAACATTTATTAGATTACGGTCTTTTTGATAAAAAAAAGCTGCACTCTCATTGGCTAAATGAATGTAATAATAATTTAATACAATGGCATCAAGGTTTTGCAAATAAAATAGATTTTGAGAAACATAAAAGCACTGTTACTACTGAAGACGGGAAAGTTTATTCTGCAAGATTAGTAATTGATGCAACTGGATATGATCCAATATTTCTAAAAATGAATAATTCAGAAGAAGTAGCAGTCCAAACATGCTATGGAATTGTAGGAAACTTTAGTAAACCCCCCTTAGAAAAAGATCAATTTGTCTTAATGGATTATAGAAGTGATCATTTAAGCGAAACCCAGAAAAAAGAACCTCCTACATTTTTATATGCTATGGATATGGGCGATGGTAAATATTTCTTAGAAGAAACGCAGCTTGGTCTTGTTAATCCTTTAACCATGGACGACTTGAAAGGACGATTAGAAAAGAGATTAGCTCACAGAGATATTGAAATAACTAGTAAGCAGCATGAAGAACTTGGTTTATTCCTACCAATGAATATGCCCATTCCAGATTTTAAACAACCTATTCTTGGATATGGTGGAGCAGCATCTATGGTTCATCCTGCCTCAGGCTACTTAATTGGAAATGTATTAAGAAGGGCGCCATTAGTCGCTAAAGCAATATCTGATGCAATGAAAGACAAAAATCTACCTACCATGCTAATAGCTAAAAAAGGATGGGAAAGTCTCTGGCCAACTGATCTTATTAGAAAAAAATCACTTTATCAATTTGGGTTAGAAAAGCTAATGCGTTTTGATGAAAAATTATTAAGAGAATTTTTCGAAGGCTTCTTTCAATTACCTAAAAACCAATGGTATGGTTTTTTAACTGATACTTTATCTTTAAAAGAAATTGTTAATGCAATGTGGATAATGTTTCTCAAAG
>Ga0209433_10000416_pt1 | contig 13088 bp, 12 predicted proteins | sample METZYME_5_50m_FD_187552 | JGI IMG/M metagenome (GOLD analysis project Ga0209433, IMG submission 187552) | Marine microbial communities from oxygen minimum zone in mesopelagic equatorial Pacific - METZYME_5_50m (SPAdes) (version 2) | ecosystem: Environmental > Aquatic > Marine > Oceanic | place...
TTACAAGTGGCTCTTTGCTATTTGTTGAAAATGGACAAGAAGTAAATTCTGATATTACAATCGCTCAAATCACTGCAGGAGCAGTTAAAAAAAGTGTTGAAAAAGCGACCAAAGATGTTATCTGCGACTTGGCAGGGCAAGTCAAGTATGATAAGGTCATTCAACCTAAAGAAGTTACTGATAGGCAAGGCAATATTACTCTTAAAGCACAACGATTGGGCAGATTGTGGGTATTAGCAGGAGATGTTTATAATTTACCTCCAAATGCAACACCAGTTGTAAATTCTAATAAAAAGGTAAATGAAGGTGAAGTCCTAGCAGAGGCAAGCCAATTTAGTGAATATGGTGGAGAGGTCCGTTTGAGAGATTCTATAGGTGACTCAAGAGAAGTACAAATAGTAACAACTTCAATGGCACTTAAAGATTGTAAATTAATTGAAGAGGCTACCCATTCCGGAGAAATTTGGCATCTGGAATCAGGTGAAGGGATTTCATATCGTTTGAATACTATCCCAGGCAGTAAAATTAGTAGCGGCGAAGTAATCGCAGATTTAGCTGATGATAAATTTAGAACAAAAACAGGAGGTCTAGTTAAATATGCGCCAGGCTTAAGTGTTAAAAAAGCTAGATCAGCTAAAAATGGTTTTGAAGTTAGCCAAGGGGGAACATTGCTTTGGATTCCTCAAGAAACTCATGAAATCAATAAGGATATATCATTATTAATGATTGAAGACATGCAATGGATAGAAGCAGGCACTGAAGTAGTTAAAGATATATTTAGTCAAACTTCTGGTATCGTTACCGTTACTCAGAAAAATGATATTTTAAGAGAGATTACGGTAAGAAATGGTACTTTTCATGAATGTGACGATGATGAGGTGTTAGCTCGTTTTAGTGATGAAGGGATTTTAGTTAATCCAGGTGAAAAAATTATGGATAGCATCAAAAATGAAGAGATACTGTTCGTTCAAAGATTAGAAACTCCAAAATGTAAAGGTTTACTTTTAAGAACTGTTGAAGAATTTAATATCCCAGATGAAGCACAATTACCTGAGCTTCAACACGTTAAACAAGAGAAAGGTCCTTATCTTGGTTTAAAAGCTATTCAAAGACTTTCTTATAAAGATGGGGAACTAATTAAATCTGTAGAAGGTGTTGAATTATTAAGGACTCAATTAAGTTTAGAAACTTTTGATGCAACTCCTCAAATGACAGTAGATGTTGAAATTATTCCTGATAAAAATGACAAAAATATCAATAGATTAAATTTAGTAATTCTTGAATCAATTTTAGTTAGGAGAGATACTATTTCTGATTCAAGTCATGGTTCTACTCATACTGAACTACAAGTCAAAAATAATGCTTTAGTAAAAGCTGGTGATGTTATTGCTACTACTCAAATCTTATGTAAAGAAGAAGGTATTGTACAAATGCCAACTCCACTAGATGATGAACCAATTAGAAGATTAATAGTTGAAAGAGAAGAAGATACAATTGTTATTAAAACTAAAGGAAAACCAACTGTAAATATTGGAGATAGGGTGGTTGATGGTGATTTTGTAAGTAATAAGGAAAAGTCAACCTCCTGTGGAGAGATAGAGGAAGTAAGCGAAGACTCAGTTACTTTAAGACTTGGTAGACCCTACATGGTTTCTCCTGATTCAGTATTACATGTCAGAGACGGAGATTTAGTACAGAGAGGAGATGGCTTAGCATTACTAGTGTTTGAAAGACAAAAAACGGGAGATATTGTTCAAGGTTTACCTCGAATTGAAGAATTATTAGAGGCTAGAAGACCTAGAGACTCTGCAGTTTTATGTAGAAAATCTGGAGTAGTGCAAATTAAAAAAGGTATAGATGATGAATCAATATCTCTATCTGTGATTGAGAGAGATGATGTGATTAACGAATATCAGATCCTTTTGGGGAAAAATATTATGGTTAGTGATGGTCAACAAGTTAGTGCTGGAGAATTACTAACAGATGGTCCTATTAATCCACACGAATTATTAGAGTGTTTCTTTGCAGACTTACAAGATCAAAAACCCTTAATGGAGGCAGCTCAAGAATCAATATCAATGCTTCAACGCAGAATGGTTAATGAAGTTCAAAATGTTTATAAATCTCAAGGAGTAGCTATCGATGATAAGCATATTGAAGTCATCGTAAGACAAATGACTAGTAAAGTGAGAGTTGAAGATGCAGGGGATACCACTCTTCTACCTGGTGAATTGATTGAATTACGACAAGTTGAAGATACTAATCAAGCTATGTCTATAACTGGTGGAGCTCCTGCTGAATTTACGCCTGTGTTATTAGGGATAACAAAAGCATCACTTAATACTGATAGCTTTATCTCTGCAGCTTCTTTCCAGGAAACAACTAGAGTATTAACTGAGGCTGCTATTGAAGGTAAGTCTGATTGGCTTAGAGGTCTAAAAGAGAATGTAATTATAGGTAGGCTCATACCTGCAGGAACCGGATTTAGTGGATTTGTTGAAGAATTAGCTTCTGAAGCAGGTCCTCATCCTGATATCCTTGCGGAAGAATCTGGAGGGTATAGAAGGGCTCAAAATCTAAGACCTGACTATACAGTAGATATGCCATCTAATAGCGCAGTTAATTCATCTGCTATTTTGGATGATCCGAGCGATGAAGATTTAGAGACTACAAGATCAAGACATGGTATTGATCCTACTTCCAGTAACTTTGCAGCTTTTGCGAGACCTAATGCTGAAAATCAATTTTCTGAGGATCAATTACCTGATCCGGCGGCATTAGAAGGTTTACAAGAAGAGGGATTATTAACTGATGAGTAAGCTATTATTATTTTTGAATATTAGAATGTAATTTTGAAGACCGATGATTAAACCAGAATTTATTCCGAAAAGAAAATTACCTCGTTATGGGTTCCATTCTTATAATGAAAAATTAAATGGTAGGTTAGCTATGATTGGTTTCATAGCAATCTTATTCACAGAGTTTCTTTTAAAACATGGCTTGTTCTCATCTTATTAAGTGATCCCTTGAAAAATCTTTTGGGGTGTAGTAAAGAAGATCTTGAACAGATAGCTTTAAGTTATGGTGAATCATCTTTCCGTGGTAAGCAAATACATAATTATATTTATAACCCAAAAATAAGATCAAATAATATTGATGATTTAAAGAATTTACCCTCTAACTTTAGAAATAAATTAAAAAGTGAAGGATTTTTTGTTGGAGGTTTAAAATTAGAAAAAAGATCTTTATCTAATGATGGGACTTTAAAAATACTTTTAAGGACAATAGACGGAGAATTTATTGAATCAGTGGGGATACCAACCAATAAAAGATTAACTGTTTGTGTCTCTAGTCAAGTTGGTTGCCCTATGGATTGTAAGTTTTGCGCTACAGGTAAGGAGGGGTTAAAGAGGTCATTAAAAGCAGGTGAAATAATTGAACAAATATTATTAATTCAAAGAGAGATGAGTATGAAAGTAACGAATATCGTTTTTATGGGGATGGGTGAACCACTATTAAATATAAATGAAGTACTAATTGCTATTAAATCTATAAATGAGGATTTAAATATTAGCCAAAGAAAAATAACTGTAAGTACAGTAGCTATCCCAAATAAAATAAGTGAATTGTCTAAATTATCTTTTGAGAGAATAGGCAAATGTCAATTTACTCTTGCTATTAGCCTTCATGCTCCCAATCAGGAAATTAGAGAAACTATAATACCAAGCGCAAAAAACTATAATATTAAACATATCATTAGGGATTGTCGAAATTTTGTATTACAAACAGGTAGAAGAATAAGCTTTGAATATATCCTATTAGAGGGAATTAATGATAAAGAGGAACATGCTGATCAATTAAGTAGCTTAATAAGAGGATTTCAATCACATGTAAATTTGATTAATTATAACTATATAAATGAAATGACATTCAAAAAATCTTCATCTTCGAGTACGAATAAATTTAAAAACAGACTTTTAAAAAATGGAATCAATGTAAGTTTTAGAAAAAGTCGAGGATTAGAAAAAAATGCTGCTTGTGGCCAACTAAGACGAGGTTAGAAATCAAATCAACTATTTTTAGTAATTATTTTTAATTCTTCAATAAAAAAGCTAGTATTAATTAAATTAAAAAAATTTAGTGAGCTTTATTCGAACCAAATTACTTCCTGTAACGATCGTACTTCTTTTTGGAGTTGCTTTTTTTGCTGTTAGTGCAAGAATTTGGTTGCCTGGTGATATGATGTCCCCTGCTCCTATTAATTAATACTTTTTCTGTTCAATGATTAATTACAAAAAAGAATTAAATGATGATGGTTTGGCAGATATCGCTATTGATCCAGATATTTTAGCTAAAGAGTTAGCTGTTGATTTTGAAGTTGATCCTCTCGAGGAAATTGATAAAGATGGCTTCTCAAAAGATAATTTAGATATTTCATCTGAATGCGATCAGGCTTTAGAATATTTGAAAGGAGATAAGGATCAGCGAATTCAAGGTTTAAAAATATTTTGTGAATATCGTGATAAAAGGTCTTTCCCTCTATTGTTACCATTATTAGATCAATCTTGCCCTGTAGAGAGAATGAGTGCTGTTTACGCTTTAGGTCGTAATCCTTGTCCTGATGCTGTTAGTAAATTAGTTAGTTTGTTAGAGTCAGATGATAATGCTTATGTTAGAAGAGCTACAGCTTGGAGCTTAGCAAATTATGATAATCAAATTGTACTGCGCCCATTAATACAAGCCTTACAGAATGATGTTTCATCTGTAAGGCTTTGGGCTTCAAGCTCTCTAGCAGAGATTGGCAGTATTTCAAATGATAATGCTCAATTAGCTTCCGAGCAGTTATTAATAAGTCTTAAGATTGATAATGAACCTGTGGTTAGGAGTAATTGTATTTGGTCTTTATGCAGGCTATATCAAATGTTAAGTAATAAATTGCAGGAATCATTTATAGATGAATGTACAAAAATTGCTTTATTTGACTCTGAACCGTCTGTTATGGAAGAAGCAAAGACAGCACTTGATTCAATGGGGATGAGAGGATTTTATAAATAATTTATTTGGATATTGAAATATTTTATATCCAATAATGAAAACAAAGTTACGTTATCAACTGAAACCAAAAATTTTAGTTATTTTATATAAAGTATAAGTACTTAGTGTGTTACTCTAATGCCTCAAAGAACATTAAGATTTAAAATTTATCAAGATGGACGAGTCCAAGAAACGGTCGAAGGTTTTGAGGGTGATTCCTGCAATGATGCAACTAAGAATTTAGAAGATGCTCTTGGAGAAGTTAAAACTAAGAAATTAACAACAGACTCATTTGTCATTAATCAGGTCAACAATTCAAATCAATTAAAAAACGAATCTAATGTCACATTTTAGTACCATTAAAACTAAGCTTAAAGAGACTGAGCCTCTAATAAAAGCTTTAGATGTTTTAGGTTATAATCCAAACCAAGATGAAAAGTTTGTAAAGGGTTACCAAGGTAAATTTACTGCGGTTGATATCAGTTTAGATTTACCTGAAAACACAAAGGTTGGTTTTAAGTGGGATAATAAAACTAATTCTTATGAGTTAGTTACTGACTTAGATCTTTGGAAATATAATCTTCCCGTTGAAAGATTTATTTCTAAAGTTACCCAAATGTATGCATATCAAACAATAATTTCTCAAACACAAAAGGATGGATATCAAATTGTTGAACAAAAGAATGAAAATGATGGGTCCATTGAATTAGTCCTAACAAAATGGGAAGCATAAAATTTGGATATTGATCCTTCTACTGCGTTCGACTTTTTCGAAGAAACTATAGAAACTTCTTCGTTTGAATCTTTTGTGAAAACTGATATTAAATTAGATCCACTTGAAGACCTTAATAATGATAATTTAGCTGCATTTCATGAATATATTGAATCTAATGATATTTCCGGATTCGAACCTGTTCTAGGAGGAGAATTGCGCGAAAAAGCAGTTTGGGTTGATGAATCTGCTTGTATTGGCTGTCAGTATTGTGTTCATGTGGCCACTAATACATTTTTTGTTGACGAGGATTATGGGAGAGCAAGAGTAATTCGTCAGAATGGAGATAATCTTGAGGTAGTGCAAGAAGCGATGGATACATGTCCAGTAGACTGTATGCATTGGGTTGATTTTGAGGATCTTGATAGATTGGAAGCTAGTTTAAATAGGGATATGTTTCAATCATTAGGTAAATTACCTAGGATAAATAAACATTAAAAAATTTTAAATGTTATTACCATATCGTAGGTTTGGCAGGACAAACATTGATATGCCTGTGTTATCTCTAGGTGGAATGAGATTTCAAAAAAGTTGGCAACAATTAGAATTTAACGACATATCGAAAGAGGAACAAAATAAAGTAATAAAGATTTTAGAATTGGCCGATTTATATGGTTTAAATCATATTGAAACAGCGAGACACTACGGCACTTCTGAATTGCAATTAGGTTCTGCATTTAAGGATATGGATATAAATTCAAAAATTATTCAAACCAAAATTCCTCCAAACGAAGATATCAATAAATTTCAAGATGAACTGAAAATGAGTTTTCAAAAACTAGGAATTAAAAAAATTGATCTTCTTGCTATTCATGGTATAAATACTTTTGAACACCTTCATCAAGCTATAAGAGAAGGAGGATGTGTAGATGCTCTTAGAAAGTGGCAAAAAGATAATATGATAGGACATGTTGGATTTTCTACTCATGGGTCATCAAGCCTGATTCAAGAAGCAATATCCTCAAATAAATTTGATTTTGTTAATTTACATTGGTATTTCATAAATCAAATAAATATTAAAGCAATAAAATTAGCAGAAAAATTTGATTTAGGAGTTTTTATAATAAGCCCTACGGATAAAGGTGGACATTTGCATACACCTTCAGAGAAAATTTATAAACTTTGTAAGCCTATCCATCCAATAGTTTTTAATGATCTGTTTTGCTTGAATAATAATTCTGTGCACACACTGAGTGTCGGGGCAGCAAAAGAATCAGATTTTGATTATCATTTAGAAGCAATTTCCCTGCTTCACAAATCAAATGATTTAGTCTCTTCCATTGAGACTAAATTGACGCAAGAATCAATCAAAGTTTTAGGTGTTGATTGGTATCAAAATTGGGATAAGAACTTACCAACATGGAAAAATACTCCAGGAGAAATAAATATTCCAGTCCTACTTTGGTTATCAAATTTGCTTGAAGCATGGGATTTAGAAAGTTTTACTAAAGCAAGATATCAATTGTTAGGAAATGGCGGACATTGGTTCCCTGGTAATAATTCAAATTCTTTGGATGCAAGTGTAACTGAAAATGATTTATGTAAATCATTAATCAATCATCATAATCCTAAAAAAGTAATTAAAAAACTCAGACATTTAAAGAAAAAATTTGGTGTAGGGAAACAGGCTAGATTGTCAACAACATAACAACATTAATTTATAAAGGATATTTTGCAGGTTTACCTATTCCTCTGGGATAAGAATCGGGACAATTTTGCTCTGGTTTGATAAAAATAATATTTCTGTCTCCTTTTCTATTAGGAAGTTGAGTTTTCTTAATATCTGCTATAGAACCTTTTAATATTTCTAAAGAATTCTTTATTTTAACCTCATCTTTTTTTTCCCACTTACCACAATAAAGTAATCCAAGACCACTCCTATTTAGCATTGGCAATATGTATTCTGCGACTGTGGAAGGAGGTCCAACTGCTCTTGTCGTTCCAATATCAAAATTATTTCTATAAGAAGCATTATGAGCAATGTTTTCTATCCTGTCGTTTATTACAAAAATATTATTACTAAAATTTAAATCCTCAATAATTTGCTTTAATGCATCTGTTTTTTTTCTAGAAGAATCAACTAAATAAACTTCTGAATTTGGATGCGTTATTGCATAAGCCAATCCCGGGAAACCACATCCTGAACCAATATCAATAAATTTTTTTCCGTCCAGTATTTTATTTGGACTTAAATAAAATGGCCAAATACTATCATAAACCTGTGATATCCAATAATCATCACCTTCAACTAGTCGGGTTAAATTTGTATTTTTATTAATTTTACTAATACTTTTCTGTAATTTCTGAAATAATCGAATCTCCTTACTACTAAGAATTTCATTAAGATCTTCAGAATGTAATATTTGCATCATATTTCTCAATTAAATTTTTAATTTAATGTTTTTATATAGCATTAACTTTAAATCAAATACATTAATATGTAATTGATAGAAATTAATTTTGAAAGGAGAAAAAGATTACTATAAGATTCTTGGGGTTCATGAGAAAGCTTCAACTCATGAATTAAGAAAGGCATTTTGTAAATTAACTAAAGAATTACATCCTGATACTACCTCCCTAAATTTAGAAGACGCAAAAGTGAAGCTTCAAATTGTAATGGAGGCATACGAAAATCTAAATAATCCTTATTTAAGAAATATTTACGATAATAAAATTCAAAATAGCTTATCCAGTAAAAAAAATTATACAAAGCCTATAACTAATACATATGCTGCAGATTCTAAAATAGCTAACTCTATAGGAGATAGGAGACCTTTCTCCAATGGAGAAATGTTCTCATTACTATTATTAGTGATTGTTATTTTTGCATGCTTATTATTTGCTGTTTTATTCGCAAACTTTACAGGTAAAGAAATAAATTCTATGCCAATATGGCTGATTAAATAATTTTATTGAATAACTTAATAAATTCATTAATTACTCTACAAAAAATAAGCTAATTAATAAAGTTTGAATTCTTATAAATATTTTCAAAATCACTTAATAAGATTTACATTCTTTCTGATTTATAAGGTTAAAAGAATATCATGGATAATTTCATAACTTCTTTCTAATTGATTATCTGTGATGCATAAAGGAGGTAGTAAATAAATTACATTTCCAAGTGGTCTAATAAAAAGTCCTTTTTCGATGGCAAGTTTTTTTATCTTTTTCCCAATCGAATTTAGATATCCAGAATTAGCATCTATTTCTAAATCGAAAGCTATGATAGTCCCGCATATTCTTACTTTTTTGACAAAAGGTAAATGATTTAATTTATTTATCAAAAATAAATGTTTTTCTTCAAATTTAAGATATTTATTAGGTTCATTTTCAAGGAGATCTAAACTTGCATTTGCAGCTGCACATCCAAGTGGATTAGCAGTAAAACTGTGCCCATGCCAAAATGTTTTTTCGGGAGAATCACTTACAAAAGATTGAAAAATTTTATCTTTAGAGAGTGTTATTCCCATGGGTAAGAAACCAGAAGTTAAACCTTTAGAGATTGCAATTAAATCTGGCTCGATCTTTGCTTGTTGAAAAGCAAATAAACTTCCAGTTCTGCCAAAACCAGTCATTACTTCATCTGCTATGAAAAGAGAATTATGATTACTTACTAATTCTGAGACCTTTTTTATAAATGCTGGTCTTACCATATTCATACCACCGGCACCTTGCAGAATAGGTTCGGCAATAACGGCTACAGTTGGTTCTTTTAGGAGCTCACAAAGGTTTTCAATAGAAACTTTTTCTTTCTTTTCAACATCTTCATCTCCTATCCATGTGGAGGGCCATTGCACCCTTTTAACGGGAAACATTAACTTTTCAAAACTTTCATTAAATATATTTCTTTCCCCTAAAGCCATCGCTCCAAAAGTATCTCCATGATAGGCACCTTCAAAAGCAATAATTTGATTTCTTCGTTCACCATTATTCTGCCACCATTGATAAGCAATTTTAAGAGCTACCTCAACTGCAGTTGATCCATTATCTGAAAAAAATAATCGCTCTAATTTAGTTAATCTGCTAAGTCTTTCTGCTAGCTTTTTTGCCTGAGGATGTAAGAAATCAGCAAAAATGACTTGTTCTAATGTCTTAGCTTGAGCTGATATTGCATTGGCTATGAATTCATTACTATGCCCATGAAGAGTAACCCACCAGCTACTAATCCCATCGATAAGTTCTTTCTCAGGATTTACAGTAAATAAAGAGGCATCTTTACCATGGCTGACTTCAATTTGAGCTTTGTTTGTTTTAATCTGAGTAAAAGGAGGCCAAATATTGGGGTGCCAATTATTATTAAATGAATTTGAATGATTAATCATAAACAATATTTACTTATTTAGTATTTGATTCAGTGTTTCTCCCATTTTAAGATCTTTCCATAATAAATCTAAATTTTCAACACTAAAATTTTTAATCAAAGGGAATTCAGCAATAATTGGTAATCCACTAAAAAGTTTTAAAGTTTGTGGATTATCTAAATGTTTTTTGCCGTTTATAAAAAGACCCAAAATAGTAATATTTCTTTTTCTGAGGGCCTCAATACTTAAGAGTGTGTGGTTTAGTGTCCCAAGAGAGCTCCTGCAAACAAGTATTACTGGTAAGTTCCAAATCTTGATTTGATCGATCTGTAAAAAATCTCTTGTTATGGGAACCATAAGCCCGCCAGCTGTTTCAATTAAAAGAGACTTATCGATATTTGGTAAATTTAAATTTGATTTGATAATTTTTACCTTATCAATTTCCGCAGCCCAATGAGGTGATACTGGATTATTGAAAATGTAAGCTTCCTTTAAGATTTTTTTTGGACTGATTTGGCTAACCCTTTTTACATATTGACTATCTGTCTCTCCTTCAATTCCACTTTGTATCGGCTTCCAATAATAACAATTGAGTCCTCTAACTAAAAACGAGCTGATTAATGTTTTCCCAACATCAGTATCAGTTCCACATACAATAAATTGAAAATTTTTATTAGTGATTTTCATTTCTTTAGGATTAATACGCTGATAGACCAAGTTAAATTTACTTTCTCATATTGATCTTTGGGCCATTTCTTTTGCATTAACTTTAATTCTGAAACCGTTTTTCTTTTACTTTGTGAAGTATGTGCGCCTACATTAATAATACTCTTGAAAAGTTTATAAATATTTGGAAAAGTTTCCTTATAAATAAATTTTTTTATTTGGAATATTTCATTTTCTTTTACAAATTTTTTTAAAGTATTTGTACATGGCAAAGAAAGGCCACTATACTCTATTTTGCTTTTTTTACATGTATCCTTCCATTCTGGGAAACTTTCATTATTGGGAAATAAAACTACTAGAAAACCTCCAGGGACTAATCTGTCATACCATTCTCTCAACTTCTCCTCAGGTTCATTTAACCAATGAAAGCAGAAAGAAGAAATAATTAGATTTGCCTTATTTATATAAGGGGGTAAATCATTGTTTAAATCCCATAAGATGGTCTGACTATTTTTTTTATTTTCCTTAAGCATATTTGGACTGAGGTCAATTCTAATGACATTTATATTCATAAAATTTTTTTCTAATAAATCGGCTAAATAGCCTGTTCCTGCTCCTAAATCAATCCATTCTCCAATTTGAGGTTCTAATTCTTTAATGATAATTAATAGCTTATTAGCAAAGTATTTTTGAACCAAGGAATATTTTGAATAATAATAAGCAGCATTATTGAAATTATCATTTATTTTTTTATTCCAATATTTATTTTTCATCATAAAAAATAACTATAACCAATCTTTGAGGATGTTTTCTATACAATTATTATCAATTATGTGCCCTTGGTTTTCAATTTGTACTAATTTAGGTTTATTTATTTGAGAATTATTTAATAAATTAATAAATTCATTAAAAGCATATTCTTTGAGAATAAAGTCATTTTTAGATTTAATTATTAAAACTTCAGCATGTTCAGAAAATAAATCAAATGTACTTGGTTGGAAATATAACTTTTGAAAATCTTTTAATAAACGTTTTAAATTAATTTGTTTTGAGTTTAGATTAAAAATAGATTTAAATTTAATATCAACTTGATTTGGCATAAATGATCTATTAATAAATTCTTCTAACATGAAGCGTACTTCAAGAGTGTTAATTTTTTTTTCCATTCTTCTGAGAGCTCTCAAGGTTATATTGCTCTCATTATTTGTCGGTATGAAATTGAAGAAGGAATTAATTAATACGATATGAGATGCTTCTTTGAGAATTTCTTTCTCAATTAAATGGATACCTAGAGAATGACATAAAGCAACTTTCTTATTGTTATCTGAATCAGTTTTCATCCATTTAACTTTAATGCAGAAATCTGAATAATAACCTCTATCATTATCTTGCCAAATCCAATTTTGTTTAATAAGGTCTTCTTTTAACTTATTCCAGAAACTTTGATCTAATCCCCAACCGTGTTGTGAAATGATTTGATTCATTTGTAGGCTTTTAATGCAGAAATAAACTTTTTTAAAATATTAGTATTGAAAGAACTCCTTATAGTCAACCTGATTCTAGATTTTCCTGCTGGTACTGTTGGAGGTCTTATCCCTACTGCTAAGAAGCCTTTATCTTCAAGAAATTTTTGCATCATCAATGTTTTATCTTCATCTCCGATAATTAAAGAAAGGATATGAGCATCTCCGATGACTTCATATTTACCAATATGCTCAATCTCTTTTTTCCATCTTTTGGAAATTTTTAGTAAATCAGCTCCTAGATGTTGATTTTTTTTGATTTTCTGCAAAGATTTTAATGCCCCTGCAGCAAGAGAAGGAGATAAAGCTGTTGTATATCTAAATGGACTACTCGATTGAATAAGCATTTCTCCTATTTTTTCATTGCTTGCTAGAAAGGCACCGCCGCTTCCAAAAGCTTTACCAAAAGTTCCACTGACCATGCTAATTGAATCAAGAAATGGATAACTCAATCCTTTCCCTCTATTTCCTAAGATTCCTAAAGCATGAGCTTCATCCACTAATAATTTACAATTATATTTTTTACACAGTTTTGTTATTTTTTCTATTGGAGCAATACTACCTTCCATACTATAGAGAGATTCAACAACAACAAGAATTGAATTATTAATTATGGAGTACTTTGACAATTTTTTTTCTAAATCTTTTAAATTATTGTGGATAAATCTAATTAATTTAGCTCCAGATGTTTTTGATCCAACAAGTAAAGAATTATGTATTAATCTATCTGCAATTATGATACTATTTTTATCTGTCAAAGCTTGAATGGCGGCTATGTTTGCTTGATAT
>Ga0209433_10000418_pt1 | contig 13083 bp, 11 predicted proteins | sample METZYME_5_50m_FD_187552 | JGI IMG/M metagenome (GOLD analysis project Ga0209433, IMG submission 187552) | Marine microbial communities from oxygen minimum zone in mesopelagic equatorial Pacific - METZYME_5_50m (SPAdes) (version 2) | ecosystem: Environmental > Aquatic > Marine > Oceanic | place...
AATTAAGTCAATGCCAGGTCAATTTCAATACTCGGTAGATAAGCTCCAAGACATTTTGGATAAAATAATCTCAAGCAAAATTAAAAGTATAATATTATTTGGTGTTCCAGATAAAAAAGATGAACATGGGTTGGTTGCTCATAATCCGGAAGGGATTGTTCAAAATGCCATAAAATATATTAAAAAAAATTATCCCTCACTTTTAGTTATTGCAGACTTATGTAATTGTCAATATACTACTCATGGACACTGTGGTACTATAGTTGACGGTGATGTCGATAATGATTTAACAGTGCAAAACCTCTCTAAACAAGCCGTTTCTTTAGTTAATGCAGGTGCGGATGTTATTGCTCCATCAGATATGATGGATGGTAGGATTTTAAATATTAGAAAATCATTAGATGAGAATGGCTTCCACAAAACACCAATATTCTCATATAGTATTAAGTATGCGTCTGCATTTTATGGACCATTTAGAGATGCGGCTAATAACTCTCCATCTTCAGGTGATAGAAGAACATACCAAATGAATTATAAAAACTCTGCAGAAGCATTAAGAGAAGTTGAGTCAGATATAAAAGAGGGAGCAGATGCTGTCATTATTAAACCTGCTTTATCATATCTTGATATTGTAAGCAGAGTGAAAAGAAAGTTTAATATTCCAATTATTGCTTATAATGTTAGCGGTGAGTTTTCCATGGTTGCAGCTGCATCAGATAAAAATTGGGTTGAAAGAGTAAATATTATATTTGAAATATTAATATCTATGAAAAGAGCAGGAGCCAACGCAATCATTACTTATCATTCAATAGAAATTGCTGAAAAACTTAATAAAGATGTATAAAAAAAGTATAGAGGCATATAAGGACTCTTGTGAGGTTATTCCTGGTGGTGTTAATTCTCCTGTTCGAGCTTTTAAAAGTGTCAATTGTGATCCAGTTTTTTTTGAAAGAGGTAAGGGAAGTAAGCTTTATGATATAGATGGTAACGAATACATAGACTGTGTCTCTTCATGGGGACCGCTAATTTTTGGTCATTCTGATAGAGAAACTATTTCTGCTATTAATTCAAGTTCTGAAAGAGGAACTTCATATGGGGCACCAACATTAATCGAAACAGAGATGGCAAAAAAAATAATAGAGATGGTTCCATCTATTGAATCTGTGAGGATGGTGAACTCAGGTACTGAAGCTACAATGAGCGCAATTAGACTAGCCAGAGGATTTACTAATAAAGAATTAATTATAAAGTTTGCTGGTAATTATCATGGTCATGGAGATAGTTTTTTGATTAAAGCGGGTTCAGGAGCTTTAACACTAGGTTTACCTGATAGTCCTGGAGTTACCAAAAACATTGCTAAAGACACGCTTATTGCTAAACACAACGATTATAAATCTGTTGAAGAAATTCTAGAGAAAAATAAAGATAAAGTTGCGGCAATAATTATTGAACCAATCGCAGGGAATATGGGTTTAGTTCCGCCTAACAAAAAATTTTTAAATCAATTGAAGGAATTATCTACTAAAAATAAATGCCTTTTAATTTTTGATGAAGTGATGTCAGGTTTTAGGGTTGCGTCAGGTGGGGCTCAAGAATTATATAATGTTATTCCAGATATTACGACTCTAGGAAAGGTAATAGGTGGTGGTTTACCAGTTGGTGCATACGGTGGTAGAAAAGATATTATGAACTCTTTAGCGCCCAAGGGACCAGTGTATCAGGCTGGAACATTATCTGGCAATCCACTTGCTATGAATGCAGGTTTATCTGTCTTAAATAGACTCAATTCAGATGTGTTTGAAAATCTTGAAAAAATCTCATCAAAAATTCATAGTGGGTTTATTAAAAATATTGAGGAAACTAATACTAAAGCAATCATAAATAGGGTAGGTTCAATGATGACATTATTTTTTACAGATAGTGATAGAGTTGAAAACTTTGATGATGCACTAAATTGTAATACTGATAAATATGCAAGATATTTTAAGAATATGTTAGACATGGGAATATACCTACCGCCTTCACAGTATGAATGTTGTTTTTTTTCAACCGCTTTATCTGAGGGAGATATTAATAAAATAATTGAATCAAATAAAATTGCCCTAAAAAATTTACGATGAGCTCTATATTTTTAGATACTTTATCAGGAATAAAAACCAATAGACCTCCAGTCTGGTTTATGAGACAGGCAGGAAGAATACTTCCTTCATACCAAAAACTTAAATTAAGTTACAGCTTCGATGACTTAATGAAAAATAAAAAATTAGCATCAAAAGTTACTTTAATGCCTATTAAGGATTTAAGTGTTGATGCAGCTATTCTTTTTTCTGATATACTAATTATACCTGAATCTATTGGAATGAAATTGGAGTTTACTGATAATGGACCAAAGTTCCATAATCCAATTTTAGCGGAAAAAACTAATGATTTTTCGTTTGATGCTTCTAAACTAAATCATGTATATACTAATATTAAAGAAATTAAAAAAGATGATCCAATAACTCCGTTAATTGGATTTTGTGGTGGGCCTTTAACAACATTCCTCTTTATGTTTAGGGGTAATGAAAAAGACAAAAGTTTTAACAATGCGTTAAAGTTTTTCTATTCCAATAAAAAAGAAAGTAAAAAAATTCTGGATGAGCTGACTGATGCTTCAATTAAATATGTAGAAGGTCAAATTAATGCTGGTATTGATTGTTTTCAGCTATTTGAAACGTATTGTGGTATTATTCCTTCCGAATTGTATAAAGAAATGATACTTCCTTTATCAGTTAAGATTTTAGATGTTGCTAGAGATAATAATATTCCTACTATTTTCTTCCCAAAAAACTTTAATGAAGGATTAAAGTATATAAATAAAGATATATGTGATTTTGTTAGTATAGATTGGAATTTGTCCCTTGAATATGCTAGAGAAATTGTTGATAATAAAGTAGGTATTCAGGGTAATATGAATCCTAGGCTATTTTATTCTCCTTATGATGAAATTGATATGTATTTAAATGGGCTACTAAAATTTGGTGAAAAAAATTATGACTGGATATTTAATCTTGGTCATGGTTTCTTACCTGATATCGACTACTTAAAAGTAAAGTATGTTGTAGAGTGGATAAAAGAAACCAATTGGAATAGAAAATAATGATTGATAATTATAGAAAATTAATTGAAAAATATAATGAGTCTGGTCCTCGTTATACTTCATATCCTCCAGCAACTTTTTTTAGTGAGAGTTACGGAAATGATAGTTATATTGAAAGTATTGATATATCAAACTCTGAAAATCCTAAAAATGTATCGGTCTACGTACATGTTCCTTTTTGTCCCCAAATTTGTCACTTTTGTGGATGTACAACTGAAACGGGTTTTTCTCGTCCTTTTTTAGAACGGTATGTAGATGCAGTTATTAAAGAAATAGATTTTGTTGCTGATAGGATAGATCATAGTAGAAAATTAACTCAGGTTCATTGGGGTGGAGGTACCCCCAATGCCATCTCTTATAAATTCATTGAGAAAATAACTCTTAAACTAAAAGAAAGATTTAATTTCTCAGAGAATTATGAGATGGCTATTGAGTGTAATCCTGCACATTTAGATTTCAGGCATATTGATCTCTTAAAAAAATTTGGATTCAATAGAATATCTATTGGAATACAAGATTTTAGGAAAGATGTCTTAGATGCCATTAACAGAAGAGAATCAAAACACCCTTTAGAGGACATGGTAAAAAAAATTGCTGATTCTGGATTTACAGGCACTAATATTGATTTAGTATATGGACTTCCGCTACAAACAGTTGATAGCTTTAAGTCAACAATAGAAAGGGCCATAAATTTAGGAACTGATAGAATTGTAACATTTTCTTATGCTCACGTCCCTTCTGTACTCCCAAGACAGAAAGTGTTAGAAGATATTGGGTTTCCATCCTCAGAAAGTAAAGCAAAGATGTATGAAAATTCATATGACCAACTCACACAAGCAGGCTATGTTTCAATTGGTATGGATCATTATTCAAAACCTGATGATGAATTTGCAATCGCGTTAAGTGAAAAAAAATTACATCGTAATTTTCAAGGTTATTGTACAAGGGAAACAACAGGTCAGGTTTATGGTTTTGGCGCCTCAGCAATATCTCAGTTGAATTCAGCATATAGTCAAAATTTTAAAAATACTATGGAATATATTCGAAGTATTGAAAACAAAAAACTTTCTGTTTATCGTGGTTATGCTTTGAGCTATAATGAAAAAGTTATTAGATATGTTATAAATTCAGTTATGTGTAATTATTATGTTGATTTTCGCGAAGTAGCTGACTATTTCAATTGTCCTCTTTATGAAATTATAAGCATATTAGAATATGACGCTTCTAATTTTAAAGATTTTATTGATGATGGTTTAATGGACATCGATGGCGAAAAGATTTCTGTAAATAAGAGTGGGAGATTATTCACTCGCAATATATCTATGCGTTTTGATCCACTTATTAAACAAAAGATAGGCACATACTCAAAAACAATTTAAATTATGAAAGGTCTATTGATGATAAATCTTGGGTCACCCGACAGCACATCTATTAAAGACGTTAAGAAATACTTAGATGAATTTTTAATGGATGAGAGGGTAATAGAATATAGTTACATATTTAGATGGCTTCTTGTGAAAGGTATAATTCTTAATACAAGGCCAAAAAAATCTGCTGCAGCTTATAAAAAAATCTGGTGGGATGAGGGCTCTCCCCTTATTGTTTTATCAAAAAAACTGTTCTCAAAAGTAGAATCTCTCGTGAAAATACCAGTATCTCTTGCTATGCGTTACGGTTCTATCTCTATTCACAAGGGGTTAAAAGAATTGGAAAGTAAAGGTGTTAAAGAAGTAATAGTGCTTCCGCTTTATCCTCATTATGCAATGTCATCATATGAGACAGTGGTTGAAAAAGTAAATAAAGAGATTAGTTCTTCTTTTCCAGAATTAAAAAAAATAATCATACCTCCCTTTTATGATGATGAGGATTATATTGATGTTATGTGTAAAAACATATCATCTAATATTAAGGGAATAGATTATGATCACATCTTATTTTCGTACCATGGTATACCTGAAAGTCACATAAAAATATCTGACACAACTAAAAGCCATTGTTTTAAAGAGGCAGACTGCTGTAACAAAAACTCTGAGGCACATAAAACTTGTTATAGGCATCAAGTTCTTGAGACTACCAAACTTATTATAAAAAAATTAGGTATTAAGGATGACAAGTATAGTAATGCATTTCAGTCAAGACTTCCTCTTCAGCCATGGCTTAAACCTTATACAGACTTTGAATTAAAGAGATTGCCTAAAGAAGGTAAGAAAAAACTAATAATAATAACACCTGCTTTCGTTACAGATTGTCTTGAAACCCTCGAAGAAATAGCCATGGAAGGAAAAGAAGATTTTATTGAGTCTGGAGGGACATCCTATAAATATGTACCATGTTTAAATGATAACGATGAATGGGCTAATGTTATAGCGAAGTGGGTTAATTCTAAACTTTAGATTTCAATGCAGACGGATACTTTAATAATAGGTGCTGGTATTTGTGGATTAAGTACTGCTCATTTCTTATCTAAAAGAACATCTAAATTTTTACTTGTTGAGTCTTCATCTAATTTAGGTGGTGTTATTCAATCAAAACATATAAATAATTTTATTTGTGAGAATGGTCCAAATACAGTTCTTTTAAATAATAAAGCAACTATTGAACTTATAAAAGATTTAGATTTATGGGGTGATATTTGTTATCCTAAAGATGAGACTAATAAGATACGCTATGTTTTTAATGAGGGCAGATTGAGAAAAATTCCTAACTCAATTTTAAAGTTTTTATCTTCAGATTTAATATCAACCAAATCAAAAATTTGTTTATTTTCTGAACTTTTTAAAAGTAAGCATAATGAGAATACTACTGTATATAATTTTATAAAAAAAAGATTTGGAAAAGAAATACATGATAAATTATTTGAGCCATTTCTTACTGGTATATATGCTGGAGATACTCGTCAAATGAGTGCTAAGCATACTTTAAAAAATTTGTGGAAATTTGAGCAAAAACATGGTAGTATATTTAAGGCTGTTTTATTTGAAAATATTAGAAGAAGCAGGTCATTTAATTTTCCTAAGGGTTTACAGCACATGATAGATACTCTAGGTAAATCTTTAAAGGATAATGTTTTAAAGAAAACAGAGGTAAATAAAATATTTAAGTCAAAGGGGGGGTACGAAGTATTAGTGAATAATAAATATAAGATTAAGTGTAAAAATATAATTTCAACAGTGCCCTCTTATATTTTAAAAAATATAATTAATCATAAAAAACTACAAGATAAATTAAAGGAGATTAATTATAATCCAATCGATGTTTTTCATTTTGGTTTTCGTAATGAAGATATAAAAAATAAAATTGAAGGTTTTGGAGTTCTTACAAAAAAGAAAGATCAAAAAAATTATTTAGGGATTCTATTCAACTCAAGTATTTTTAGTCATCTATCTAAAAAAAATATGTCCTTGTTTACGGTACTTGTAGGAGGAGATAGGCACAGATCATTATGTAAGATGGATTCAAAAAAACTACAAAAAATTATTTTAAATGATTTACAAGATTTAGTAAATCACAATGGCGATGTAATAATGTCTAATCATTACAGATGGACTAGAGGTATTCCTCAATACAATTTAAATCAAGAAGGGCTAATTCAATCAATTAATGATTATATGTCTGAAAATAAAGGATTTTATATTATTGGAAATTATTTTGATGGTCTGTCAGTTAGTGATTGCATTAATAAAGGTAAAGTAGTAAGCAGTTATGTTTAATCAAAAGATATAACACCTTCGTTTGGTTGATAAGTATAATTGAACGTATAAACCTGTGCTTCATCGGTAAATGCATTAGGACTTTCTGGGGCATCTTTATAATAGCTCTGAATTTCCATCTTAGCATATCTTCCATTATGTGTTTTAAAAATTAATGTCCTGCCAGCAATTGGAGTTATAAGGTGTGTAGGTGGCCCCTCATAGTTATACCATCCGTTACCACTCCCGGTAGGAACTGCGTAAGCTGTTTCAGAATCTTGTTTTAATAATGACTCATCTACATTATTTATAGAACCATATGCCCCAACAGCCACATAACCAGCTGCTATCCCTGTTCTACTTGGTTCGTCATCGGCAGCGGCAAACCCACCATTTACTAAAATAGTAGTTGCTCTAAATGCAATATCCCAATCATCTCCTTCTACAACAGTTTGCTTTTCAAAACTAAACTTTACAAAATCCCCTGATAGAGGTTGTCCAGGTTGAGAGGTAGTTTTTGCTTCTAAATTTGTAACAATCATTGCCTCAATAGGCTCCAATACAGGGTCATCATCAACACAAGAAACAAATAATAGAGTTAATAATAATAAGTTTAATTTTTTAATCATGGATCTTATATTTATCAAAATCATTTTATGCAATTTATAATTAATTATTTAAAATAACTTTAAAATTATAAATTCTACCTGGGTTGTTAACTAAGTTAACTTCGTCTTTGTAATTAAAAATGTTTTTAATAAATATCTGAAATGAAATATTTTTTGTAATTACTTTATTAAAAGAAATATTGCTTAAAACATGTCCCTTAATAAAATTGTCGTACCTATCTAAAAATGAATTATTATTGGTATCTACTAATCCAAATTTACCCCTGTAATTAAACCTCAGATTGATATTATCTCTTATTTGGTTTATAATAAAACTAACACCCAAGTTTAGTTGATGTCTTGACCTACTATATAAACCAAAATAATCATTTGACTTAAGCTCGAATGATTGTTTAGTGATTCTATCTCTTGCAAATACAGTTCCTGATTGGAAACTTTCAATAGCTTCAATATCTTTTGCATATAATAACTGATAACCACCATCTAATGTTAATATTTTAATAGGATTCCAACTTCCCTGAATTTCAATCCCTTGTGTAAATGCTTTATTAACATTTGAATAACTATAAATTGTTTGTCCGTTAGTTTTCCTTCCAACAATATTTGTTTCAATTAAATTATAAATATTGTTTCTAAAGAGATTAATTTCTAATGGTATATCGGGTGTGACATAGTATTGGAGTCCAAGATTATAACTATTAGAATTTTCCGCCAATAGGTTAGTTGTAAATAGTTCATCATAAAACATTAATTCATTATTATTCTGTAATTCAGTAATTACTTCATCAATTACTGATACTCCTAAAACAATATATCCTGAAGTACTATTAGAAAAGTTTAAATATAGCTGTCTAAAGTCTGGTGTCTTATACCCATAACCGAATGAACCTTTTAAATTTAAGTCTTCTGAGAAATCATACTTGAAAGATACTTTTGGGCTGAGCTGCGAACTATATTTGTTGTGACTGTCATATCTTATTCCTGAAACTAAATTAAACTTATTGTTAGTCTTCCAATCATACTGAAAATATAAAAACTGAGATTTATGTTCTGGCTTTACTGAGATATTTGTTCTTTCTAGTTTTTCATTGTCGTATCCGAAACCAATGGTATAATATGATCCAGAGCTAGTGCTATGTTTGAGTCTTACGTCTACTCGACTCAAAGATTGATCAAAATTATTTTCATTTATAATTCCATTAGGTACTACTTGTTGCTCTTTGTTTAGATATTTTGTTTTATAAATGTCAATATTTAAATCAACACTTTTTGATAACTTATTTTGATATATTAACGAAATATTATTTTCATTAGTCTCTGACTTATTTTCTATACCTGGGCTTGTGATAAAAACCGTTCCATCTCTATCTTCTTCAAATAATTTATAATTTAAATTTAAGTTACCCAATTTATTCATATTATAGTATAGTCCTAAATTTCCTGTAATATTTTGAAATGCTTCAACTGTCTTCTGTCCATCTCCCTCGATAAGGTCATACCCATTACTTGAATATCTATTTATATTTCCGAAAACTGCAAATTTGTTTTTTCTGAATGAAATATCTGTAAGAATATCTTGAGTGTTGTAAGATCCATACTGATAATATACGTTTTTCTTAAAACCCTCATCTTTTACTTTTCTTGTTATAATATTTATTACACCCCCTAATGCTTCGGATCCGTATAGACTAGAAGATGCACCTTTAATTATCTCAATTTTTTCAACTGAAGCCAGAGAAATTCTCGAAAGGTCCAATGTACCTGCCACCCTTCCAATAACAGGTAATCCATCAATCAGTATGAGTGTATATTCCGGATCAATTCCTTGTAATTGTACTCCTTCACTTCCCCCAAAACCCGGAACTGTAATGATACCTACTTGTTCACTAATTATTTCATCTAGTCTGGAATGACCAGAATTTTCAATTTCTTTTTTTGAAATTATTTTTGCTGGGACAGTTAATTCTACAAAAGGCTTTTCTGTCTTATTTGCAGAAACCATTACCTCTTTCATTTCTATAGTTTTAATGGAGTCCTCATTTTGACTAAACACATTAATATTTGAGATAACAATTATTGTGCTGAGTAATATAAGCTTAGATATGTATTTACTTCTCATATATAATTTTGCAAAAATGATTAATTTGTGATAATTATTCTTACCAATGAAAATAATTAATTTAATATCTGGCCCAAGAAATTTATCAACAGCATTAATGTATTCGTTTTCACGTAGACCAGATACAAAAGTTATTGATGAACCTTTTTATGCTCACTATCTTGATACTACAGGAATCGAACATCCTGGAAGAGAAGACACTCTGAATTCAATGTCATCAGATATTACCGAGGTACTACAAAGTATATATGAGATAAGTGGGTGTGAAGTATTATTTTTAAAAAACATGGCCCATCACCATCAGCAGATGGACCTTGATTTTCTTCATAAAATGACAAATCTTTTTCTTATAAGAAATCCAAAGCAACTTATAGCCTCTTTTGCCCAGGTTATTAACAACCCTACAATGCAGGACATTGGACTTCAAAAGTCTTGGGAGCTATTTAATAAAATTGAAAACCAAAACCCTATTGTCTTAGACTCTGCAGAAATACTTAAGAACCCAAAAATTCTTCTTTCCAAGCTTTGTGATAAATTAGAGATACCATTTTATGAAGAGATGCTTTCATGGCCAGCTGGAGGTATTAAAGAGGATGGGGCCTGGGCAGAGTATTGGTATAAAAACGTTCATAACTCAACTGGCTTTACCAAACAAAAAACAAGCAGCAGAGAATTACCAAAACACTGTGAAAGTCTTTATCTTGAAGCTGCAAAATATTACGATAAATTAAAAATAAATTCAATTAGTATATAATGTTACAAGAGTACAACCCTAAAAATGAAAATATCTTCATTCACGTAAATGGAGAGCTACTCCCAAGAAAAGAAGCTAAAGTTTCTGTATTTGATAGTATCGTTCAAAATGGTGACGGAGTTTGGGAAGGACTTAGGGTGTATCCCGAAGGAATAGTTTGTTACGATAAACATTTAACTCGACTTCAAGAGGGCGCACATGCTCTCGGATATGAAGGAGTACCAACTAAGCAGGAAATTAAAAAAGCAATTAAAGAGACACTCGATGCAAATGGAATGAATGATGATACCCATATAAGGCTAACCTTAACTAGAGGTGAGAAGGTTACTTCAGGTATGGACTCTCGACTTAATCAAAGTGGATGCTGTCTGATTGTATTAGCTGAGTGGAAGAAAAAAGTTTATGATTTTTCGAAAGGGATAAGGGCTATTAGTTCTTCTATCAGAAGAAGTATTCCTGCATTCTTAGACTCTAAAATACACCATAATAACATGCTTAGTTTAGTAATTGCAAAGATGCATGCTAATATAGCTGGCTTCGACGCAGCTGTAATGCTAGATGAAAGGGGCTTTGTAGCTGAGCTCAATGATACAAACTTGTTTATGGTAAAAAATAACAAAGTTTATACTCCATTTCCTCATGCGTGTCTTCCAGGAATAACTCGAGGCACATTCATGGAGTTATTAAAGGAAAATAATATCGAAATAGAGGAGAGAGATCTGACATTAGTTGAGTTTATAAATGCTGATCTTGTTTTCGCAACCGGTACGAATGGAGAAATTACTCCGGTCACTGAAATGGAGGGTAGAGAGATAAAGTGCGATCAAGATTTTCTTGAAAAAATTAAAAATCTTTTCGAGGCTAAGCTCCCTTCTCTTTGTGAGCCTTTGTAGTTTTATTGTAATGGTCCCACAGAACTATTCCAAGCGAGACGGTAATGTTAAATGAGTGCTTAGTTCCAAATTGGGGGATTTCAATTGCAAAGTCTGCACAATGAAGTGCTTCATCTGATACTCCAAAAACCTCATTACCAAATACAAAAGCAAATTTTTCGTCTGATGTAGGGTGAAAATCTTTCAGGTCAATGCTTTTGTCTGTCTGTTCTATAAGAGCTATTTTCCATCCTCTATCCTTTAATTGTTTTTCAATATTTGAAATACAAGGAACATATTCCCAGTCTATAGACTCGGTAGCCCCAAGTGCAGTCCTATCTATATCAGTATTTGGGGGTGATCCCGTAATTCCAACTAGATAAATTTTTTTGATAAGAAAAGCATCTGAAGTCCTAAAACATGACCCGACATTATTTAAGCTTCTTAAGTTATCTAGAATAATGATAACTTCTCTCTTTTTCTTTTTCTTAAATTGGTCAATCTCAATTCTTTTTAAATCTTCAACTTTAGTTTTTTTCAATTTGTAAACTTAATTTAAATCTCCCTTTGTTATTTTAGATTTGTCAATCTAAAAACAAATTGTTTTATTTGAAAAAATATTATACATGAAAAAGTTATTTACCCTTATATTATTAACATTAATCTCAATAAGTTGTACAGACAACGACACTGTAGATGTTGGAAGTGAAATAATTCCCGATAGAAATGTTTATGTCGCTGGATATATTACAGACACATCTGGAAATAGTACTGCTTGCTATTGGTTAAATGGAAAAAGAGTAGATCTTGGTCCAGGTCAACTGGAAGATATAGTGGTAAGTGATGGTAAAGTATACGCAGTTGGATGGACTTTTGGAGCCTCAGCTTCTTACTGGATTGATAATGAATCGTTTGATTTAGAGGGTAATGGAGCAGAAGCCTATTCTATAGCTGTTCATGATGGTGATGTGTACACAGCTGGTAGAGATGATGGAGCGTGTTACTGGAAAAATACAACAAAAAATAAATTATCTGGAGGAGATTCATCAGGATACGGTATAGCAATAAAAGAAAATGGAGATGTATTTATCGGAGGGTACTATATGAATAACCATCATTTTGTTATTCCAGCTAGATGGAAAAATGGTAATAGATCTAATTTAAGTAAGCCTTCTGGAGGTGATGGTGAAGTTCTAGATGTTAAAATATATGATGGAACCCCTTATTTCTTTGGAATGAGTATGGCGCCTAATAGTATGCTTGGATATCTGCCTAAAGCATCATATTGGAAAGGTAATACAAGAAATGACATGCCTAATGGAGGTGGATGGCAAAAAGGAATTTATGGAGGTGAAAGTTATGGAGGTTTTGTAGATGAAACTGGTGTATATGTAGCTGGTAAAATAGATTGGATTGGAGAAGTTGATGATGAGGGTAACGATATCCCAGGAACTGGAGGAACTTATGCGCATTATTGGCACAACGGAACAAAAGTTGACCTACTAGGTGGAGTATTTAATGATATGTGGGTTAGTACAGCTTATGATGTAGCAGTTTCAGATGGATATGTTGTAGTCACTGGTGATGTAGCTACCGAGACGCAAACTCAAGTTCCTGCAATTTGGGTAAATGATGTTTTAACAAAGTTAGAAGGAGATAATACTCACGGCGTAGCTAAGGCAGTATTTATAGATTAATAATTAGCTTCTTTTTATTACAGATACTCCACTTCTTTTTCCTTCATTTTCTAGAAGAATAAAGTATAGACCATTTTTAAGATGATAGCCTTCATATCTAAACTCATGAATTCCATGTTTTAAATTTTTATTGACGATTTCTTTTATATCTCTACCGCTTGCATCAACAATTCTTAAAAGAGTG
>Ga0209433_10000420_pt1 | contig 13077 bp, 11 predicted proteins | sample METZYME_5_50m_FD_187552 | JGI IMG/M metagenome (GOLD analysis project Ga0209433, IMG submission 187552) | Marine microbial communities from oxygen minimum zone in mesopelagic equatorial Pacific - METZYME_5_50m (SPAdes) (version 2) | ecosystem: Environmental > Aquatic > Marine > Oceanic | place...
AGAACTTTTTTTTACTTTATCCAGGTCTTGCAGGTATGACAGGTACCGCTAAAACTGAAGAAGTTGAATTTGAGAAAACATATAAATTACAATCAACAGTTGTCCCCACAAATATGTCTAGACAACGTCAGGATTGGTCGGATCAGGTCTTTAAAACAGAAATTGGAAAATGGAAAGCTGTCGCCAATGAAACTGCTGAAATACATAAAAAAGGTAGACCAGTATTAGTTGGAACTACTAGTGTCGAAAAGAGTGAACTCCTTAGTTCCTTATTACAAGAACAACAAATACCTCATAATTTATTAAATGCCAAACCAGAAAATGTAGAGAGAGAAGCAGAAATTGTCGCTCAGGCCGGAAGGTCGGGCGCTGTTACAATAGCAACAAATATGGCTGGGAGAGGTACAGATATTATTTTAGGTGGTAATAGTGATTATATGGCAAGATTAAAGTTGAAAGAAATCTTACTACCTCTTTTAGTAAAACCAGAAAATGAACATAAACCACCAATTCCAAAACAAAGAGATTTGAAGTCTAAGAGTGGTTTTTCATCCTCATCCAAAAATAAATTAAAAAAATCTACTGAAAACACCTTAAATAATGTTAGGAGTCTTTTTCCTTGTAAACTTGGGGAAAATATTGAAAAAGATCTTAATTCCTTGTCAAAAGAACTTGTTAATAATTGGGGCGAGCGCAAACTTACTCTGATTGAATTAGAAGATAGAATAGCAACTGCTGCAGAAAAAGCACCTACTAAAGATAATCTTATAAAGTTACTTAGAGATGTACTAGCATCAGTTAAATCTGAATATGAAACTGTTCTTAAAATAGAGGAAGAAAATGTTAGAAAGGCTGGTGGGTTGCATGTAATTGGTACTGAGAGGCACGAGTCTAGGAGGGTTGATAATCAACTTAGAGGAAGAGCTGGAAGACAAGGTGATTTAGGAAGTACAAGATTTTTCTTATCCTTAGAAGATAATTTATTAAGAATTTTTGGAGGAGATAGAGTCGCTAACTTGATGAATGCATTTAGAGTTGATGAAGATATGCCAATTGAATCTGGAATGCTCACCAGATCTCTTGAGAGCGCTCAGAAAAAAGTTGAGACTTATTATTATGATATTAGAAAACAAGTTTTTGAATATGATGAAGTAATGAATAATCAAAGAAAAGCTGTTTATTCAGAAAGGTTAAGAGTCTTAAAAGGAGTAGATTTGAAAAAACAAGTTATTGGATATGGAGAGATAACAATGGAGGAAATAGTTGAAGCTTATGTCAATCAAGATTTGCCTCCAGAAGAATGGGATTTGGAACAATTGGTATCTAAAGTGAAAGAATTTATTTATTTGCTGAATGATTTAGAAGTGAAAGATATATTCTCATTATCAATACAAGAATTAAAAAATTATTTAAAAGAGCAATTAAGAGCAGCTTATGATTTGAAAGAATCTCAGATAGAAAATAATCGACCTGGCTTGATGAGAGAGGCAGAGAGGTTTTTTATACTTCAACAAATTGATAATCTCTGGAGAGAGCATTTACAATCTATGGATTCTCTTAGAGAGTCAGTAGGATTAAGGGGATATGGGCAAAAAGATCCTTTAATTGAGTACAAAAATGAAGGCTATGATATGTTCCTTGAAATGATGACAAATATGAGGAGAAATGTTATTTACTCAATGTTTATGTTTCAACCAAAAATAGAAAAAGAAGTAGATGACACAAAGATTAATTAATTACTATCATCGCCTAAAAACTCTATAATTTCCTTGTCTTTTAGGTTCTGTGCATCCCCAAGTTTTGAAATATCAATTACTTCATCATTAACTAAATTTTGCAAAGCTTTTTGTAATCTATTTAGTTGATTTTCTAGGGTATCAATCCTATCCATAAGATTTCTTATGACATTTGCTTCTGCATCTGGCAGAGCTGAATGAGCCAGGGGATTAATCTTTACTCCACTTTGATGTACTACTCTCCCAGGAATCCCTACTACGGTGCTGTTCCCTTGAACGCTTCGAACTACAACAGATCCAGCTCCAATTCTTGTATTTGCTCCAACAGTTATTGAACCTAATACTTTTGCGCCTGCTCCGACAACAACATTTTCTTTTAATGTTGGATGTCTTTTTCCATGATTTTTACCGGTTCCTCCCAAAGTTACTCCTTGATATAGTAAGCAGTTATCACCTATCTCGGCTGTTTCGCCTATTACGACTCCCATCCCATGGTCAATAAAAACTTTTCTACCTATTCTTGCTCCTGGATGAATTTCAATTCCTGTTATTGTCCTATTAATTTGACTTAATAGCCGTGGAATTAATGGTAATTTTAGATTCCATAATTTATGAGTGAACCGATGAAGGAATATTGCCTGAAATCCTGGGTAACAAAGAAAGATTTCAAGGATGCCTCTTGCGGCAGGATCTCTTTCTCTAATTATTGCTATATCTGACTTTATAGTATTAATCATTTGAATTAATTTGATATCCCAATTTCTTTTTTTAGTTGATTAATGGTTTCTTGTGTTAAGTAGTTCGCAGCACAGTGTATGAGTGGCATCCTTATTAACTGAGAACGATTTTTTGTAAGAGTGTTTTCAACAGCTGATAAGCTAGGACTGTCACATATCACATGGTTTGTAGTCCTTAATAGCGCTAAAAGTCTACTACTATTTTCTGGATTAGCTGTCATAAGAAGTATATCATTGCCTCTAATACTGTGTAAGATCACTTCTGCCGCTCGAAGTAGACCTGGACTAATACTCACAATACCAACGCAGCTTCCTGGTTTTAATTCTGTTAACATTTTTAATTCTTTTTGAAAATCACTTAAATCTACAGCTATAGCTCTAATTCCATATTTCTTGGCAAGTTTTTCTAATGGTTGCAAAAAATAACGACTAGTTACAAGCGTGCCATTATTTGAATTACAAAGAACTTTCTCCAACTCTTCCATTGGTATGACTTCTACTGGAACATTTATTCGTGGGGCTAATTCTTCTGCAATTAACATTGAAGCGCCAATATCCTCTCTGGGTGTGCTAACTAATACTCTCGAACCGCATTTTATCCTCCAATCAACTTCATTGGTTAATATCTCTCTAGCTTCTTGTAAAGAGCATCCAATATTAATTAGTTTGTCAATAGCTTTTTTGGCTTCAAGGGATGGGTCTCTGCCTGGCTTTTTTGACTGAATTGATTCTTTGATATCTTTCTTTTTAACTTGATCTCTTACGTAAATACCCGAACCAGCAATTGCTTCAACGACACCGTCTGTTTCTAGTTGTCTATAAACTTTACTTATTGTATTTCTATGAAGACCTGTCTGCATGGCCAATTGCCTTGTGCTAGGTAATCTATGACCAGGCGGATAGTGCCTTGAGGCTATTGCGAAGCAAATCTGGTTATAGAGTTGACTTGAAGCTGAAATATCACTTTCTGACTGTATATGGAATCTCACGCTAATTTTTAACCTTATGATCTTAAGATTTATAGTGCCACTTTAACATTTGTCATAGATTTAATAATATAATTATTATGAAATTTAAAAATTTTTAGTTTTCATCTTCTTTTTTAATTAAAGGTGTTTTTCTCGGACTTAGGAACATAATCATGTTTCTGCCTTCTCTTTTAGGAGATTGTTGTACCTCAGATTGCTCTTCCAAGTCATTAGCCATTTTTAGGAGCAATGTTTCTGCTAAATTTGAATGTTGAATTTCTCGACCCCTAAAAATGACAGTACATTTAACCTTATCTCCTGCTTTAAGAAATCTTAATGCTTGACCAATTCTCACATCGTAGTCATGCTTATCAATTTTGTATCTCATTTTAACTTCTTTGACTTCTGTTTGATGTGATTTCTTTCTAGCTTCTTTTGCTTTTTTTTCTTGTTCAAATTTATACTTTCCATAATCCATGATTCTGCAAACTGGTGGATTAGCCTTTTCACTTACTAATACTAAATCTAGTTCTCTTTTTGAGGCAATCTCTAACGCTTTTATTCTATCTATTACGCCTAGTTGCTGCCCATCTGAATCAACTACTCTGAGTTCAGGATAATTAATCCTTTCATTAATGTTGGGTAGCTCTCTAACTGGAGCGCGGCGATCAAAGCGTGGACGTGGTGGCATTCAGTTTGTTTGTAGAAAATAATTTTGGAATTTAATCTTAAATTTAATTTAAATCTAGCAAATAGTAGATTGTATTTTAATTATTGCATCTTTTAGAGGGTTTTTGGTATCAAGCCAGTAAGGATTATTTTTATTACGAAACCAAGTTCGTTGTCTTTTCGCAAAATTAATTGTTTTTTTGGAAGTTATTTCTATTGCATCATTTATTTTTTGATTATTTTTAATCACATTTATTGCCTCTTGATAACCAATAGTTTTGAGTAAAGGTAATTCTATTCCGTATTTGTTTATAAGATTTTTTGTCTCATCTATAATTCCATTTTTAAACATATTTTTGGTTCTTTTGAGAATTCTTTCATTAAGCTCATTACAATCAAGTCCAATTTCTAGAACTTTCCAAGGCGGAGGATTGATTGACTGTTGAATAGATATTGGTTTGCCAGTAGCATAAAAAACTTCAAGAGCTCTTATGGTCCTAATTTTATCTTCAGCATTTATTTTTTGAGCTGTGACGGGATCACAGGCTTGAAGAAGCTCCCAACACTCTTTTTGACCTAATTTTGTTAAATTATTTCTGAAGTTTTCTTGAGGAGGTACTTCTGGAGTAATAAAACCATAAATGATTGAATTCATATAAAGTCCGCTACCTCCAACAAGGAAAGGATGTTCACCTTTCGTTATCTCATTATTAATTGATTTTGTTGCAATCTCTTGAAATCCTTTTACATTAATCGTCTGGTCTGGATTAGTAAGGTTTATTAAATAATGTTTAATAACTTTTTGTTGGATTCTACTGGGTTTGGCTGTTCCAATATCCATTTCTTTATATATTTGTCTTGAATCAACATTATGAATTCTCATATTAAAATGTTTTGCAATTTCAATTGCTAAATCAGTTTTACCACTTGCAGTAGGTCCTATAAGAGCTATTACTAAGGGTTTTGAGGAATTCATAAATAAAATATTTACTAATTAAATTTTAATAATAGTAAATAAGTAATTAAATTATTCATTATATTTAAAGCCTTTCTTGTTTACCAGTGGTAAGTTTAAGTCGATACCTTACTAAATGAAAATTTTGGAAAGGTTTTAATTATTAATTTTTGGTTTAAATGAGTGAGGAAAAAAGGTCTAATAAAGTCTCTAACGAATATGGCGCAGAGCAAATACAAGTTTTAGAGGGCTTAGAACCTGTTCGTAAGCGTCCTGGAATGTATATTGGGTCGACTGGCCCACGAGGGTTGCATCACTTAGTTTACGAGGTTGTTGATAATTCTGTAGATGAAGCCCTTGCAGGACATTGTGATCATATCGAAATTATTCTTAAGGCTGATGGTTCTGCGTCGATCTCTGATAACGGAAGAGGTATTCCTACTGACATACATCCCAGGACAGGAAAGAGCGCTTTAGAAACAGTCTTAACAGTTCTACATGCCGGTGGAAAATTTGGGAGTGGTGGATATAAGGTCTCTGGTGGATTGCATGGTGTTGGGATATCAGTTGTTAATGCTTTAAGTGAGTGGGTTGAAGTTACTGTTTATCGTGATGGTAAGCAATTTAATCAAAGATTTGAGAAGGGCATTGCAAAAGGTGATTTAGAGGTGAAGAATCAAAGTCAACAAGGCAAAAGAACTGGAACCTCAATAAGCTTTAAACCTGATCCATTAATTTTTACGACCGTAATAGAATTTGAATATTCTGTATTATCCTCCAGATTAAGAGAATTGGCCTATCTTAATGGTGGGGTTAAAATTATTTTTCGCGACGAAAGACAAGTTTTAAAAGATAATAGTTTCAGGGAGGAAATATATTTTTATCAAGGTGGTATTAAAGAATATGTGCAATATATGAATTCAGAAAAGGAGTCATTGCATCCTGAAATAATTTATGTTGATTCGCAAAAAGAAAATGTATATGTTGAGGCTGCTCTGCAGTGGTGTTCAGATGTTTATTCTGATAATATCTTAGGTTTTGCAAATAATATACGAACTATTGATGGTGGAACTCATATAGAGGGTTTAAAAACTGTTTTAACAAGAACTTTTAATAATTTTGCAAAGAAAAGATCTAAGCGTAAGGATGGAGACAAAAATTTAGCAGGTGAGAATATTAGAGAAGGCTTAACTGTGGTCTTGTCGGTAAAAGTGCCTGATCCTGAATTTGAGGGGCAAACAAAAACAAAACTTGGTAATACTGAGGTAAGAGGTATTGTTGATTCTTTAATAGGAGAAGCTTTATCAAAGTATATGGAGTTTAATCCATCCGTACTGGATTTAATCTTAGAGAAAGCTATACAGTCTTTTAATGCTGCTGAAGCTGCTAGGAGAGCAAGAGAACTTGTACGAAGAAAAAGTGTTCTTGAAAGTTCAACTCTACCTGGAAAATTAGCAGATTGTAGCTCTAGAGATCCTTCAGAGTCCGAAATTTATATTGTTGAGGGCGATTCAGCTGGTGGTTCTGCTAAGCAGGGTAGAGATAGAAAGTTTCAGGCTATCTTACCTCTAAGAGGAAAAATTTTAAATATAGAAAAAACTGATGATTCCAAAATTTATAAAAATACAGAAATTCAATCTTTAATTACTGCTCTTGGTTTAGGTATAAAAGGTGAAGAATTTGAGATTAAATCATTGAGATATCATAGAGTAGTAATTATGACTGATGCTGATGTCGATGGAGCACATATTAGAACTCTACTATTAACATTTTTTTATAGATATCAAAAAGAACTTGTCGAAAAGGGGTATATATACATAGCATGCCCACCTTTATATAAAGTTGAAAGAGGTAAAAATCATAAATACTGTTATAACGAAAATGAATTGAAATCAACTATTAATGAATTTGGCGAAAAGGCAAATTATAATATTCAAAGGTTCAAAGGTTTAGGAGAAATGATGCCAAAGCAATTATGGGATACTACTATGAATCCAAAAACTAGAATGATGAAAAGAGTAGAAATAGAGGATGCCCTAGAGGCAGATAGAATATTTAATATCTTAATGGGGGATAAAGTGGCACCGAGAAGAGAATTTATTGAAACCCATAGCCTTGATTTAGATTTAGCGACTCTGGATATATGATTAAAAATTATATTAAGAATATTTGTTTAATTTCATTCGCATTATTTGCACCTATTTATTTACCTGCTGGCGGGATACAAAAAAATTTAAATAATCTTTCTTGCTTTAACAAAGCTAAAGAAATAGTTCTTGATTCCAATTGTATAATTTATATTACTCCTGATGTATATTCAAAAAAATTGAGGCATTTAAAAACCGGATCAACACTTGTAATTCTAAGACATTGGATTACTTCAACTAATGATAGATGGTTTAGAGTTCAAACAACAAGTAATATTTTTGTAGATAATGCGAATCAACCAATGAGAGGTTGGATTAAAGTTTAGTTATAGGGCTAATCATATATTTATTACACTAATTCTATTATTAAAAATCTATCTTGTATTTTTATGTAATTAATAACTATTTAATAATTTACATCTTAAATAAATATTTTGAAATTTATTATTTTTAAGTTTATATAATTTTATTATTAAAGAAATGATGCTTATATTTAAAATAAAATAAAGAAACAATATAAATAGCATATTTATATTTTTCAAATAATTATTTAAAATAAAATTATGATTGATGATATTAATAGTTATAGTTATGCTTCGTTTTCTGGGGAACTTACCTCAAGTGAGAAAATAGCGATAGAACTACAGGAGCTTTTAGTAGCAGGTAATTATGATACTGCAAAGCTTATCTTGGAGCCCTCACAGCCTGTTGATATAGCAGAAGCGATTGGAAGTCTGCCTCAAATTTTACAAGCCTTAGCTTTCAGGCTCCTTAAAAAAAATGAAGCTATTGAAGTTTATGAATATTTAGATCCTATAGTTCAGCAAACTCTATTAGATAGGCTTCGCTCAGGGGAAGTTTTAGAGATTGTTGAGAAAATGTCACCTGATGATCGTGTGCAGTTATTTGACGAATTACCTGCGAAAGTTGTCAGAAAATTTTTGTCAGCACTTAGTCCTGGAGAGAGAAAAGTTACAGCTGAGTTATTAGGGTATCAGCCAGAGACTGCTGGAAGGTTAATGACTACTGAGTTTATAGATTTAAAAGAGATGCAAACAGCAGAAGAAGCTCTCTCTTTGATAAGGAAAAGAGCTCCTTTTACTGAAACTATTTATAGTCTATATGTCACCGATAAAGAGAGGCATTTAACAGGTATTCTTTCTTTAAGGGATCTTGTAACTGCTGATCCCCAAATGCAAATTGGAGAAGTTATGACGAGGGAAGTAGTAAATACCACAACTGATACAAATCAAGAAGAAGTGGCTAGGGCAATACAAAGATATGATTTTTTGGCACTTCCTGTTGTAGATAAAGAAAATAGGCTTGTGGGCATTGTTACTGTTGATGATTTGATTGATGTTATAGAGCAAGAAGCTACAAGAGATATATATGCTGCTGGTGCAGTCCAAGCAGGAGATGAAGATGATTATTTCCAAAGTGGATTATTTACTATCGCTAGAAGAAGGATCGTTTGGCTACTAATCCTTGTCCTGGCAAATGGCATTACAACAAAAGTTATTGCTATGAATGATCAAATTCTAAGTGAAGTAGTAATTTTAGCGGCTTTTATTCCTTTATTAATTGGAACAGGTGGAAATGTGGGAGCGCAAAGCTCTACCGTAGTTATTAGGGGTTTAAGTACTCAAAAAATTAAATCTTTGGGAGCATTGAAAGCTATCTCAAAAGAAGCTATTACTGGAGCCCTGCTTGGAATATTGATGTTAATTGTTGTAATACCTTTTGCATGGTGGCAAGGAGAGGGGTTATTAATCGGACTAGCAGTTGGCATTAGTTTGCTTTCTATTACGACACTTGCTGCCACTGCAGGAGCAATGCTCCCACTCCTTTTTGACAGGATGGGTTTAGATCCCGCCCTTATGTCTTCGCCTTTCATAACAACTGCAACCGATATAGCCGGTGTTTTTATTTATCTAAATACAGCAGCATGGCTAGTTAATAATTATAGATTCTAGAATGAGTAAATATACTCAATTATGTAAAATTGTGGATTTTTAGGTTTAACTTTACAATTCTTAATGGTATTGTTTACAAAAGTATATTTAATTTATGTCTACGGAAACCCTAGTTGAAAATAAATTAAGTTCGATTTCAGCACTTAAAACTGGCAATGAAGTTGATTTAGTAAGATCTTACTTGAGAGATATTGGGCGAGTTCCTTTATTGACTCATGAGCAAGAGATTACTCTTGGCAGACAAGTTCAAGAACTGATGCAGGTAGAAAGACTTGAACTTGAAATACTTGATTTAACCGGAGAGAAACCATCTCTCGAAGTAATTTCTCAAAAATTAGATTTAACTATTCCCCAGGTTAAAAAGAGATTAAGAGCCGGTCAAAGAGCAAAAGAAAGAATGGTTGCAGCTAACCTAAGACTTGTAGTTAGTGTTGCAAAGAAATATACAAAAAGAAATATGGAATTACTAGATCTTATTCAAGAAGGAACAATTGGTCTTGTAAGAGGGGTAGAGAAATTTGATCCAGCGAGAGGGTATAAATTTTCTACATATGCATATTGGTGGATTAGGCAGGGTATTACGAGAGCTATCGCTGAAAAAAGTAGAGCAATAAGACTTCCTATCCATATAACGGAAATGCTAAATAAACTTAAAAAAGGTCAAAGAGAATTAAGTCAAGAGATGTCTAGGACTCCCACTATTAGCGAACTTGCAAAATATGTTGAACTCCCTGAAGAAGATGTAAAAGATTTAATGTGTAAGGCTGGGCAGCCAGTTAGCTTAGAAACTAAAGTTGGAGATGGAGAAGATACTGTACTTTTAGATTTGTTGGCAGGTGGAGAAGATTTACCTGACGAGCAAATCGAAATGGATTGCATGAGAGGTGATTTACATTCGTTATTACATCAATTACCTGACTTGCAATGTAGAGTCCTAAGGATGAGATATGGTATGGATGGAGATGAGCCTATGTCTCTTACCGGTATAGGAAGGGTTTTAGGTATCAGTAGAGATAGGGTAAGAAATTTAGAAAGAGATGGTCTAAGAGGTTTAAGAAGACTTAGTGATAATGTTGAAGCTTATTTTGTTTCTTGAATAATTTTCAAAATTAATTTATTAGTTTCCTCTGGATTCTCATCATGAGGACAATGGCCAGCATTCTTAATCACATTTAGACTTTTAATTTCTTTATAGTCATTTAGCCATTGTTTTGCTTCCTCAAGTGATTCCCAAGGGTCTTTTTCTCCCCAGATGAGGTGTATATCAGTTTCAATTTTCTTAAATAAATCTGTAGCCAAATAATCATCAAATAAATTGATAAAACCACGAAAAGCTTCTGCAGATCCTTTTCGTTGAGATGGTTGATATAAAATTTGAATTAGCTCATCATTGACATTTTTTCCAGATGGATAAGCCTGATTAAGTATTTGTTTGATAGTACCAGGATTAGCAGCCCTCTTAAAAAGATTTTGACTAATAAACCTTTTACTCACTAAAGTTTTTATTACTGGTCTCAAAAAATTCATTAAAATATCACCTTTTTTAAGTCTCTTATCATCCATAGTTCTTTGAGCACAATCTATTAAAATTAAACCTTCACAAGTGCTTTTTAAAATTTCTCCTGATTTTAATGAAACAATTCCACCAATAGAGTTCCCAATCAAAAAGACTGGCCCTTTAATTATTTCATCACAAAAATCTGTAATTTGATTCGCCCATAAATCAAAGCAATATTTAACTTCATTATCTTTTGGAAATTCATAATCTAAAGTTGCACCTGGCTGACTACTTTCTCCAAAACCCAATAAATCTATTGCGTAGCAATTGTAATAATTGCCTAAGAATTTTTGGTTATTTCTCCAATGATTTTTTGAAGCTCCAAAACCATGAATTAAAAGAATATTGGTTTCAGAATTTTTACCTAGATTGTTTGATAAGGACCATGATATATCCCAATCCCTCCATTTCCATATATTTTCAACTTGATTATTCATTAAAAATTCTCATTTTTATTACGTTAATTGATAAATTAAATAATTGTATATAGCTAATTATGTAGTTTGATTAAAGTAATTTTATTGTTATGTCTAAGTTGCAAGTTATTTGTATTGGGGAAGCTCTTATAGACAAAATCATAAATAAATCAGATTCTAATTTTAGAAATTATTTGGGTGGTGCCCCAGCAAATGTTGTATGCGCGTTGCGAAAACTTGAAGTACCAGCTGCTTTTATAGGTTGTTTAGGAGATGATGAATACGGAAGAGAATTTATTAGACTATTTCAACAATTAAATATAAATATTGATTTTTTACAAATTGCTAAACAAGCATCCACGAGAATTGTAAAAGTCATGAGAGATGAATCTGGCGATCGATCATTCTCTGGATTTGAAGTTACTAAATCAAGTAGTTTCGCTGATGAAATGTTAGATAAATTGTTGTTAAATACCAATATAAAAAATTTAAAAAAACTATTTTTAAATACTAAATACATTGTTACGGGAACTAATTTATTAGCTTTTTCTCAATCTTCTGATGCCTTATATTTTATTTTAGATTTTGCAAAAAAATTTAAAATAAAAATTATTATTGATGTTAATTGGAGAGAAATTTTCTGGGAAAATTCTAATATTGATAAAGATGCAAAGCTGAAAAAAGTAAAAAAATTTTTACATCATGCAGATATATTGAAGCTTGCGAATGAAGAGGCCGACTTATTTTTTAATACAAGCGATCCATCTGAGATCTCTAAAGTATTAATAAAACAACCAGATGTAATTATTACTAATGGTGCGAAACCCATAAATTGGTATTTAAATGGTATTAAGGGATCTAATGAAGTCGTTAAACATACATCTAAAATTGTAGATACGACTGGTGCAGGAGATGCTTTTTTAGCCGGCTTGATTTCTAGATATTATTTGAATTCAAATCTAGATAATCATTCTAAAATTAAAGAAAATATAAAATTTGCTAGCGTTTGTGGTCTTTTAACTTGCTTTGGTGAGGGTGCAATCGAGCAACAACCTGAAGAAAAATTAGTTTATAAATTTTTAGAAGATTCTGGTTCATAGATATTAAAGTTTCTACCATCTTGAGAAGCATAATTGATTTCTATTTCCCAATATTTTTCAATAATTGGTTCAACAAGTTCGGGCCACTCAATAATTAAAAGTCCATTATTTATTTCTAATTCTTCTTCTTCTTCTATAAATAATTCCCTTGCAGATAAGCTACTTTCAATTCTATAAAGATCCATATGGATTAGATACATGGATCCTGATCCATAGTGGTTTGAGAGAGAAAATGTAGGACTTGTAATAGACTCTTTTATGCATAATCCTTGACCAATACCCTGAACGAACGATGTTTTGCCAGCTCCTATGGGCCCCTTTAAAATAACAATGGATTGTGGCTCTAAATTTGTTACAAAATTTTTTCCGAAAGCAATAGTCTCAGATATATTTTTAAGAAACACGATTAGAACATAAAATCATCTATAGTTTACTAGTATAGTCTTCCTTAAATATGACAATCGCTAAATCAAATAAAACTACTGTTCCAAATTATGTTGTTGCTGATCTTTCATTAGCTGACTTTGGTAGAAAAGAATTGAATATTGCTGAAACTGAGATGCCTGGTCTCATGGCCTTAAGACAAAAATATATTTCTGCAAAGCCTTTAGAAGGGGCAAAAATTGCTGGTAGTTTACATATGACAATCCAGACTGCTGTATTAATAGAGACTTTAGTAGAATTGGGTGCTGCAGTTAAATGGGCTTCATGTAACATTTTTTCAACACAAGATCATGCCGCTGCTGCTATTGCTAAGAGAAATATTCCAGTTTATGCAAAGAAAGGCGAAACACTAGATGAATATTGGCAATATACAC